>Ga0070686_100000145_pt1 | contig 48225 bp, 53 predicted proteins | sample KBSS23LmetaG_FD_65654 | JGI IMG/M metagenome (GOLD analysis project Ga0070686, IMG submission 65654) | Switchgrass rhizosphere microbial communities from Kellogg Biological Station, Michigan, USA - KBS S2-3L metaG | ecosystem: Host-associated > Plants > Roots > Rhizosphere ...
CAGGGCGCCCCGGCCCCGCACGACGCCCTGTGGTGGTACTGGCGGGCGACCATGCTCCGTGAGGCGCGCCTCCAGGGCTCGAGCAGCCTCTACGTCCTCGCGATCCGTGAGGCGGCCGAGGAGATCGCGCTCTGCCGGGCGTTCTGGACACCCGCGGGGGTGCGGATGCCGGGCTCGCGGGCGAAGCAGTCCCCGGGCCGGCCGTTCGTCCCGCACTGGTCGACCTGTTCCTGGGCCTACGCGCTGATCGACGGTGCGCCGATGGCCGATCTCGACAAGCCGGACTCGGGGCCGGCGGCGATCCTCAAAGACTGCCGGCTCGCCTTCCTGGCGATCCGGGCCAAGGCTCGGTTGCCGAAACTTCACATCCCGGTCCGCAAGTGGGATCTCCCAGAGGGTGGGTTCTTGGCCGCCCTCGACCATGACGAACCGATGAATGACCGCCTGTCCTGGATCGCAGTGGATGCGGCGGGGGAGATCACCGGGGCAAGCGACACCCTGGGCGACCTGCCGGCCCCGGACCGCGCACCCGACCTCGTGGTGGGCGGCGAGAGCTCGGCTGCGCCGGGGGCGCCACCCGATCCCGAGCCGCCACGACCGCAGCGCCCCGCGACGGGGGATGCCGCCGCCCGCGCCGACTTCGCCGCGCGCCTGGCCGGGCTCCGACTCGCGAAGAAAGACCAGGGCGCCCGCATCGACCTCCTGCGCCAGCTCGGCGGCGAGATGACCTCCGGGCAGCTCAGCGCCGCCGCGGACCGCGTCGCCGGCTTCGGGATCGGGGACGGACAAGCGCAGGCACCGGCCTGGCGGAAGCTGGTCGATGACATGCGGGCGGCCGCAGGGACCTAACCCGCGGAGATCCCTCTCATGCTCGACTCCCTTCCTCCCGCCGCCGTCCTGGTCACCCCCAAGCCGTGGTGGCGCTCCCGCTTGATGGCTCTCGGCGCCGGGGTCAGCCTCTATGGTGTTGCCACCTTTGTTGTCTCCTTCGCCCCTACCGTGGCCTCGCTCGGGGGTCGATGGGGCGGTCTCGCGCACATCGCCCTAGGTCTCGCCGTCGCTTATCTCCGGGCCCGGACCTCTCGCCCGATCGCAGGCACTGAGAAAGCGAAGAGCGACGATCGTGGTGCCTAAGCAGCGAGCCGCGGTTCCCCCACTTGTTGATCCCACAGAGAACGTCGTTCGCCGCCAGAATGATCTCCGGGCCGCTGATGAGCACCTCGCCCAGGTGCGCCAGGAGAACATCAGGCGCGAACTCACCCTACGCGAAACCTTCGAGCGCCGACTCGCCGAGGCTGAGGCCGGCCGGCTGAACGCCCTCCTGGAGTTGATCCGCTTGGAGATGAAGACCGGGAGAGAGTCCGCTAGTGCCATGGCCGAGACTCTCCGCGTCACTGTCGAGAATACCCGCCTAGCGCTCGCCGCCCAAGTCGAGAATCAGCGCAAGGAGATCGACGGCCGGCTCTCCGCGATCGAGAGGAATCAGAGCGCTGGCACCGGCAAGGGCGCCGGGATGAACGCCTTTTGGGGGTACTTAGTCGCCGGGGTCATGCTTGCCCTGGCGCTATGGAGTAAGCTAGCCCGCTGATTTGGTTGTCGCTCATTTCAGATAAACAAGAGGAGATCGCTATGCTGTCCCTTCCCGACCCCGAACTCCTCGCCCAGGCGATCGAATACCTGCCGGACGCGCTGGTAATCGTCGACCGCAACAGCCGGATCGTGCTTTTGAACCGGCAGACCGAGATCATCTTCGGATACCCGAGAGCCCAACTCTTGGGCCAACCCCTAGAAATCCTCATGCCTGAGCGCTTCCGGGAGCGGCACCGCGGCCATCTCGCGGGCTTCGCTCAGGACCCGCACGTCCGTCCCATGGGCGTCTCTCTTCCTCTTGCGGCACTGAGCAAGGAGGGCGAGGAGTTCTCTGTCGCGATCAACCTCTCGCCGCTCGTTATCTCGACCGGCATGTTCTTCGCCGCGGTCATCCGCCGCAAGGACTCCGACCCCGCTCCCATGCCGACCGCCGCTCGCCCGGAGACAACGTGAACGACGGGGCCGGCTTCGAACTCTCTGGGTGGACCGAGTACAAACTCCGGATCGACCGAGACCTAGAACGGATCGATCGCACCCAAAAGGAACTAGGGGCGGCCATCGGCGATGTTCGGGAGTTGGTCGGCCGCAAGATCGAGACTTTCCGCGCCGAGGAACTTCAGCGCTTGCGGGTCGAGCAGCAACGTGAATTTGAAAAGGCGGAAGGGGCCGCGACCAGCTTGGAGCGCCGCCTAGCCGAGTTGGACGCGAAGACGGGGGCGGCGCTCTCCGCTCTTCAGGTCAAGGCGAGTGTCTGGGGCGCTCTCGCCGGGGCCGTGCCAGCCGCCATCGCTATCCTGTGGTCTCTGCTCAAGAAATGATGGGTCTGCCGCGCGAGATTGCGCGGGACGCTGAAGAGACGCTAATTACTCCGGCAGTCCCTCTGCCGAGGGAAGACTCCTGTGCACCGTCTCCTGTACCTCACCTGCGCCGATCAATCTCGATTCTTCCTCGGTTGATCGTACTAGAGCTGTCTGCATCGTAGTCATAGTCGCGGCCACGTAAGCCAGTCCACCCATCACCGCACTAGACAGACCCTGTGTCTCGGCTCTATGCGCCGCACTTTCCGCGAGAGCTGCTTGCGCCTGCCGGTTCCCGCTTGCTATCACCCACAGAAGTAGTTTTCGCCCGCAGCCTCCTACCTTGATGAGTCGCTTTACGGGGACTGGTTTGCCGTCGACCATGTCTACGCGCTCGACGATCTCGCTATCCAGATTCTGCCAGTCGGGACATAGACACGCTCGCTCCCAACGGTAGCCGGTCGGGTGCTCAGGGGTGATCGGTACCTCGCTGACGGGGACCCGAGTGCATTGAAAGGCATGAGCGAATGGATGTTGTGTCATAGCTGGATAGTTTAGTCCCCAGTCTCTAGTTCTTCGAGTCTCTAGTTCTTCGACGCCAAGAGCATTTTCAGTTGCGGAGGTCGCCAGGTCGCCGCACCGGATATCGTGTGCGTGTGACCCGTACCACCGCCCTGGTTTGCTGTCGTCGCGGATGAGGAAGCGAGCCCGCCCGCAGCAACGGCGATAGACCCCGTCGCAGCGTCGTAGTTGAGGAATAAAGTACCACCGCCGGGTCCGTGGGCATGTGCGGGCATCTCGGCGACCGTGAGTGTGTGAGCCCCGATGCTTACTCCGACGGTCGGGTCCCAAGCACTTGCTACGAACGTACCTGCCGCGTAGGGTCCGCCGCCGCCAAATCCTGTGGAATTGGTGATCGATACGACGCAGTCATCGTAGGTCGTGATTCGTGTCCAGCCGCTAGGCGCCGCGGCTTGGTACCAGACGGTAACGGAGCCGGCCGGGATCGGGCTCGCTGGCAGTCCGGTAATCAGTGAGCCGTCCGCTGCGGGATACTTCCCCGCGGCGGTGAACTGCGCGATGAGATTCGCGCCGACGCCAACGTTTATGACCGCTGCCGACCCGAGTCCGAGGTTATTACGGAAGCTCGTGACGTTCGCGATATCGCTCCCGTTATTCCCCGCCAGCATGAAGCCGGTCTCAGGGAAATCGCTGAAGAAGTTCCGTGTCCCTCCCGCACCCCAAGCGATCGGCGAGGTAGAGCGCGCCGCACCCGGACCCGTCGAGGAGGACGAGATCGCGGTACGAGTCAGTGAGCCGTAAGCCCCGCCGCCGCTGTGGAACGTGTAGAGCCCATGCTCGTACTGGATGCCATCGCTGACAGTGCCGTAGACCTGATCGCCGTCCGAGAGCACGTCCTTGGGATGTGAGAACGGGCTCGGGAGCGGAGTCGCGGTGAGGACGTAGTCGCCCGCGCCGACTGTGCCGGTCGTGCAGCCGATGAGGCATGGAGTTTTCGGGACTGGCAAGGTGGCTATCTTCCTCTCTTAGCTCAAGCGTGACAGGGTTTACGGCATTTCCTCGATCATACCCGTTATCTGGTATGTAATCCGTCCATTCACCGCCACCTCGTTCTCCGTGAACGATCCCGCCTCCCAACCGAGATAGACCGCGTCGTCGATGGTCAGTAGACCATACACGCTCTTCTCGACCACGTAGTACGGGTTCTCCGGGTCTCGACAGTACAGCACTGCTCGTGACACTCCCCGCAGCCGCTTGATCGTGCCGAGTCGCTTCAGTACATCCTCTTCGCTTGCTGCCGCAAGGGTGAATTTCTCGTAGTCGCGCTTGATGTTGACGGTCGGATGGAGTTGACCGGAGGCGGTTTCCAGGCGTGTAGGGGTCTCGCGTGGGCCGATCGTACCGCCGGGAGCCGCGCCGCGCGGGAAGATGTACATCGTCCCGGAATCGACGCTCGCTAGGAATAGCCGCCCTGCCTGGAAGTATTCGAGGGGATTGCCCGCATCGTAGACATCGATCCGCCAGTAGCGGTAGGTGCCGAACCCCGCGGTCGAGAATGCGTACGAAGGGAAGCGAGTGTAGGCGCTGCTGAGCCCCGCCGTTGGCCAGAGCGAGACAACCCCGGAGTCGTATCCGGGCGCCGAGGTCAGGTTGGCGATCGATGTCGCGCCTCGCCTACGAACCGTGGCAGAGGAAGTCCCGTTCGTGTAGAGAAACGCGATCTCGTTTAGATTGTAGGCCGCGCCGAGATCGATGACGACGTAGACTTGAGTGAGATCCGTCCAGCGAGTGGGGGTGCCGGGTTGTTGCGTCTGGAGATTGCTGAGCGGCATCGAGCCCGCGACCGGGCCACCCGTGAGCGTGGCCGCGTCGGAGAGAGCCGGGGTCGCGATGAAGGGATGAGCCATGAGCGGTTAACCGATGCTGCTTGTCTGCCCGCCTGCCCTATCTCAAGATCGGATGCCCAAATCCCGGCCAGTACGTCGACAGCAGATAGATGATCGCGAAGACGACCAAGATGATGCGCAGGACGTTCTGAAGCCCCGGAGTAACTGGCGGCGGCAGAAGCCCGATCAACCACCAGAGAAGGACGAAGACGAGAACCGCGATCAAGAGAGTAATCAGCATGGGATGGTAGGCTCCTTTCCTTCGTACTGTGCGATAGTCGGCCGACAGCGAGACTTTATCACGAGGTCGACCAGCATCGGATCGTGGTGCTCTTCCGCCCCTAGCGCCCCAACGCGATGCAGTTGACTTTGTAGGACGTCGAGACAGTGAGTGCGGTTGCTACTCCTCCGACCAGGTTGGTAAACGTCAGAACCGGCGCACTGGCGCTTTCTGTTGTCTCCTGGATAGTCGCGCCGTTTCCCCAAGCCGAGGCACCGCTCACCAGCGAGCACACCAGCACGGGAGCGTTCGTCGCATAGACGGTCTTGAAAGTCACGGTGCATGTTCCGGTAGAGCCCGGCGATCCGGTTCCGGTGTTGATCGTGATGCGGAAGGCATGGTCGGTACCGTCGACAACCGGGGCTGATGGGGAGGTCCCAGTGCCAGTGCAAGAGATCGTCGGCGCTGTGCCCTGCGTCGTCGTGACGTGAGAGTCACCGTCGATTCTCCAGACGTTGACATTCGAGGTGCCACCGGTCGGGGTTAGATAGTGGGTCTCGCGCGTGCCCTGTACGCTGTCGGTCCAGTTCTGACTTGCCTCGAAGAGAATCGCGGCGCGCGAGAACGTCGAATACAGCGTGGTCTCGTACCCTAGTCCTTCTAACTGTAGCAGTACGTCCCCCGCTTGAATCGCCGATGGGGAGGCCGCTGTACCGCGAGACTTTCGACCGCTGATAATCGGGGTCGATGCGGTCCCGAATACGTCAATCAACATGCGAGTAGCCGACTCCGCATCCGCGCCGGCGAGATGGAATCGGGTTGTCGCCGGGGACGCAGGGATAGCCGCCGCGTTACCCGAAACAGTCAATTGAACGTCGGGGGACGCGGTGCCGATTCCGAGTCGGTTGTTTGCGTGATCATAGGCCGAGGTGCCGAAGAGGATTTTCCCTTTCGTGGCGTTGGCGGTCGAGCTGAGAGTCAGGTTGCCGCCGCTTCCTGTGTCGCCGTTGAGAGTCTGCCCGCCCGAGATCCCGGCGAGGATGGCGGGTGAGAGACAACCGGTTGCGGTCCCGGATGCATTGATTCCATTGGCTGCCTGATTCGCCGAGCAGTCGGCGGGATCGGCGGCAAGAGCGGTCGCAGTAGAGGCGTTGCCGGTGAGCGGCCCGCTGAACGTGCCGGTCGTAGTGCCGGGTAAGGTCGGATTCGTCGGTATCGACAGGGTGATGGCCCCGGTCGCCGCGCTCGCGGCGATTTGGTTCGCAGTCCCCGCGATCGTCACGGGTAGGGCGGTACAGGATTCGGCCGCGCCCGATGCGTCGATGCCCAGCGGAAAAGTGCCAGCCGAGCAATTCGCCCCGTTCGCCGCTAATGACGTCGCCAGGGGAGCGGTATCGGTCGTGAAGGCGAGTGTGCCACTCGCGTCCTTGAGGGTAATCGTGCGGTCCGCGGTCGGATCGGTGACCGTCAAGAAGGTCTCGAAGGCGTCGGGCGTTGCTCCCTCAAAGAGGATTCCGTTGTTACCGAGCGCTTCCTGGTTTGCGGACATACCTTGATTGGAGGTCAGAGAGATCCGCGCCTGACTTCCCGAGAGCGGCATGCCGGTGTCCGTCATCCCGCCGACAAGGGTCGCGGGGAGAGTGGTCGAGATCGCTCCGACCGGCGGGATCGCTTGAGAGTCCGCGGTGTAGAAGGGATAGAAGAGGAGCGCAGGATTGGCCGAGTTGGACCATGTTGCAGCGGATTGATCGAGATAGACGCCACCCTCTAACGGGCTCGCGACGAAGGTGATATTGCTCGGCCAAGTAGGCGCACCGGACTGTGGCGCTACGATGATCGCTTTACCCGTGGTCGCGCCGCGCCGTAGCATCCAAGTGTGAAGGAACGCGGCATGATCGACGTTCCCGAGCCAGAGAGAGTAGGCGTTATCGGTGTTTCCGCGCTCAAGCTGGCAGCGCGTAAACGTGACCTCGTTGACGTTGTAGTTGCCGTTGACGTTCGATCCGATCGCGACGGCATTAGCCGCGGTTGAAGAGGGGTTGATGACATTGACGAGTTCCCAGGTCTGCTGGAAGGGCGCGCCACCGCCGCCCCCGCCCCCCGCTCCGGTGTAGGTACCATCCGCGTCGATCGCGATAGCGGTACCCGTCCATCGGATGAGGTTCATGCGCCGGATGTCTTGCTGAAATGCTCGGTAGGAATGGATGAGCTGCGCCGCGAGCCCTGCGCCGTCCAGCGTGAAGTCCCGTAGGCTCACCCCCTCGATCGGGCCGTGGATCTCGACCATTCGCCCGCCTGCGGAGCCTGCCCAGACGAGGGAGGTCGCCGAGGAAGTCGCGGTCAGATTGATCCCGTCAGTCCCCGTCCCGCAGCCGATGATCGTGATTCCGTTTCGCGTCGAGGCGGTCGTCGTCGTGGCATTCCCGAGAGTTACGGTCGCGGAGATCGAGATCGCGCCACAGGGAAGAAAGATAAACCCTCCTGCCGCTGGGAGTGCAGCGATTGCCGCTGTGAGCCCCGCGTCGTTGGTCGCAGCCGAGGCGGACGGGGAGACGCCGTACGCCGGGTCCGATGCGTAGATCGCCCATGTGAGCGCCGGGGAGGTTGTGGTCGCGAGCCCAGAGAGAAGCGCGCTGCGGGTAGTCCGCTTGGCACGGGTCTCGCCCGCCTTCTGGAGAATGAACTGATCGGTACCCGCGGGGGAGGTATCGAGCGAGAGACCGGAGATCGGTGAGTTTTGCGCGCTGCATGGCACGGAGAGGGCAGACAGCAGCAGAAGTGCGAGCAGTGATAGCGGTAACACAAGCGTGAGACAGTGCCTATGGCTCTTCATTTTGTTTCGTGCCTCTCCATTAGACCTGAAGCGTGTCCTGCGTATCCGTATCGATCAACAGCACATCGGCCGTCATCGTATCGATCAGCAGTTGTGCGGGCGGCAGTAGCCCCCAGAGTGTGAGTGTAATTTTATCAGATGCGCCCGGTACACTTGCCACTTCCTCCGCGATCCCGATCACGACAAATAGCCTCGCGGTCAGATCCCAACGGGTGCGACGCACCCCGGGAGGAAGATCCGGTCGCTCCTCGCGATAGGTGAGCTGTACGGTATCGCTCAGCCAGTACTGGAAGACCCCGCCGACAAGCTCGATCTGATAGATATCCTGGCGTTGCCCGAAGAGGATCTGGCGCAGAGTTGACATCGCGCCAGCATCAGCAGAACGATCGATCAGCGTGAGGGTCTCAATCGATTTCGCGAGCGGGTACCCGGTGAGGACTGACAGATCCTCACCCGTTGCGGAGAACGAGTAGGGCGCACCGAAGATCTGCTTGTCGGCGTCGGAGACCGAGGCGCTGAGGTTCGCGGGGGGTTGAGTGAGCCAGATCCGGTGATAGCCGATCCGCTGGCGGAGGGAAGGGTCGGGGGTAGGGAGACGATTGATATGCGTCCCCCCCGCCGCGTCCTTGGCGAGCGAGTCCTCGGTGAAGGTCGCGGTTGCCGAAGCGGGCGGCGCGAAGATCGTTACAAACAAGAGCCCGAGACGGTCGAAAACCCAGCGTCCCAGCGGACGGAGAATGTCGTTTAGCGCAGTAGCGATCGAGGTCGTCGAGTCGTCGCAGGCGTATCCGCGAGCGTAGGGGTCGGCAGCGTTAGCGTGTGTGAAGGAAAGGGTGTTGATCTGTCCGGGATCGGTGAGACCGCCGTGACGGGTCGCGATGCGGCGAACGATGTCCGCAGGGGTCGAGACGTACCCGCCCGCGCCGACGTTATCTCCCTGTGCGTCCACCGTGATCGCGCCGGCTGGGGAATGGAGCAGAGAGAGATACCCCCGCGCGAGATCCACGGTGTAATCGGTGCCGAGAGTGAGCGCGGTACCCGAGTCGAAGACGGTCTGCACCGCTTGAAGCGCGCGGTCATGAATCTGATAGATCAGCGCGCCGGGAGCGTTCGGGTCGACCAGTATCGCCGGGCGCTGACGGACCTGACCGTAGGTGAGAGGCTTGGCCTTGCCGACGATCGCCGAGGGCTGCCAGTCGCCAATCGCCCACGATGCGTCGGTGAAGGTAAGCGGGTGAGGACCGCCGACAACGGCGATGGCGAGATCGGCGACCGTGGAACCGGAGCCTTCGCGGGTCGAGTAGTACGCAACGAGATTGGCTTCCGCACCGGAGAGAGAAAGGTACATGTTCGTGCCGATCTCGGTCAGTGAGCGAGCCATGGACCAGACGCGGATTTCCCCGATACGTCCGAGGAAGTAGTTGGTGAGAGTATCGGCCTGTCTACCGATCGTGAAGTTAGTCAAGAGCACTGAGGTAAACGTACCGGTGATCGCGGTCGACGCCACCAGTACGCGGTCCACGTAGAGATAGATGAATCCGGCCGAGACGTCAAGAACGCCCGCAAGATGATGCCAAGAGCCCGCGGGGATCGCGGTTGCCCACTGCGCGGAGAAACCTGTTCCGACGTCGTTTCGTACCCCGAAGCGGGGGAGATTACCCCCCGAGAGATCAAGACGTCGCAGCCCCGCGGCGAGACCGTTTCGCACGCTCACGAGATCGTACTGACCGGAGGTCGTGGCGTCGGGGCGGACCCAACACTCGAAACACATGGACCCCGCGGGCATGGCGAAGGGAGTAGTGCTCGCCGCGTACGAGGAGCCCGACATGTACAGGCTAGATGGAGTGAAGAGTTCCCGCTGAAGAGGTCGCGCGAAGAGCTGCTGGAGATCCGCGAGCTGGATGTTGATGTACTGAGTGTTCCAAGTGAGTCCTGCCGCCGTCCCGTTGAAGATCGGCGCGAAGGACGAGAACGGGTCGACCGGGGAACCGAGGTAGACAGTGATCGCGCACCCCGCCCACGAGTAGGTGGTGAGAGCGTCGACGCCGCCGTCGTTGTTGATGATCTGGACATCGCCGAAGCCGGGCGATGCGGGGGAATCAAACGACCCCGAGAAAAGGGAGAACTGACAGTTGTACGCGGATCTAAGACGCGGGGCGAAGAGCTGATTCGCGGGGGTATCGGCGGGGAATGACTGATAGCTGCCGTTGGCTAGATAGACGGTAGCCGGGGCTTGCGAAACCGGGTCCCACGGACGCGCTACGAGGAGATAGACGCGGTCGAGGAGCGGGTCCGCGAGGAGACGAGGGAGGGTTGACGGGACGGAGAGATCCCATGCGGCGGGGAGCTGGGAGACCCCGTACTGCCCGGGGGAGGTTAGGCCGATGATCATAAGTGATAGTGATGGGTCTGGTACGAGTTACGCTGCTCGCTCTAGATAGTTAGCGATCCGGGAGAGCTTCCCTTGCTGCTCCTGGACCGCGCTCGTCAGCCGGGTAAGCTGAGCGTTAAGCATGCCCAGATCTTCGTGATTGCGATTCGAGGAGGACTGCACGCTGAGGACGACCGGCGACAGATCGATCACGGAGGCTGGGTTGCCGCCGAGTCCGCCAAATCCACCTGCACCGCCCGCGCCGCTCCCTGTGCCGAGCCCGCCATTCCCGCCCGACCCGAACGGGCCGGAGTAAACATTCGATGTCCCGGGAATCTGATAGCTCGTCTGCCCGATGAGCCGGGTGAGCATGTCTTGGACGCGCTGGAAATCTACTCCATACCCGAGCGTGGACGGGTTAACCCCCTTCGAAATACGAAGGAAAGTGTCGGCGAGGCCGGAGAAAGCGTTCCTCGCATCGATGTTCCCGGCTAGACCCGACGCGTAGTTCGCTTGGAGCTGACGTAGCGCCTCGGCCCGCTGCTGGTCGGGGGTAAGCGGCGAGAGCGAGGGATTGGTGAGAAGTGACTGCTGATACGCGATCAGCTTGTCGGTCGAGGCGGCGAAGGCTTGTGCGGCGTTGCTCAGCGTGGTTGCAGCGTTCGCTTGGTTCTGCGCGGCGAGAGCGAGGACCGTTGCGGGGTCGGTGAAGTTCGTTCCGGAGCTGCCGCTAGCGAGGATGCCCGGACCGGCCTTCCGGAACCGCTCGATCAGATCCTTGATCTCGGGGATGTAATCTCCGACAAGCCCGTAGAGCGCTGCCGCCTGCTCTAGCTGCACTTCCTGGATTTGCAGGCTCGCGAGAGTGAGATCAAACTTGAGCTTCGCGGCCTTCGTATCCTCGTGGAGATAGCCGTAGAGTTGCGAGAGAAGCGACGTGGCCGAAGTGTCAAATGCCGCTTGCTGCTGAGCCTTCGCGGCGTCTGCGAGCTTGCCGGCAGCCGCGAAGAACTCGTCGGCGGTAAGCGTGCCGGCTTGAGCGAGGGCGTTGAGAGACTCGCGGAGCTTGAGCGCTTGAGTCGCGATGTTCGCGAGCTGACCGGTCAGTCCTTGGTTCGAGAGCGTTGCCGCGAACTGATTGATCGAGTCGAGGATGCCGGACTTGATCGCCGCAACTTGAGCTGCCTCGGCCGCACGAAGGGCGGCCACGAGCTTATGGAGTTCCGCGGTCGAGAGCCCCCCCTGCGCCGCGACCGCTCGCAGCCCATCGATCAGCCCCTGCGCGCCGGTATGGACCGCGTTGATCTGCGTGACGAGCGACGGGAGCGTCGAGTCGATAAACGCCTGCGCCGGGCTTACGGCCGAGGCTCTTGCCTGTTCCTTGGCTTGGCGAATCTCAATCGCGCGTTGCTCGTTGAGCTTAGCGAGAGCTTCGGCGTTTCCGTGCGCGAGCTTGATCGCGTCGTCGTAGCGCTTGTTGATATCGTAGATCGCCGCCGAGAGCGCCGGAAGCTGGGTGCGAGCGAACTGCGCAAAGAAATCGGCGAGAGTCTGTGCGTCCTGCGCGCGGGTATTGCCGCCGGCCCCTGTCCCTCGCGTCGGGACGTTCGCTGTTGGGTTGGCAGCGATATTGATGGCGGCGTCGTGGGCGTCGGCGAACATCCCAGCGAACTCTTCCCAGCGACCGAGCGCGACTAGCTGTGCTTGAATCGCAGCGAACTCAAGCTCAACCTTTAAGACCGCGTATTTATGTGCCTGTTCCGCGTACTTAGCGCTCCCGTCGAGATACTTGTAGAGCGAATCAAAGATCGCCATCGAGATCTCGGAATCCGAGAGCTGCGTCGGGATCTTGGCAAGCTCGGCGGTATAGACGTCGATCTGATGGCGAAGGGTCGCGATCGTCTCGTCCCACTTCGTCTTCGCTGCGGAGCGCTCATCGGCATCGGAGCCTTTCGAGAGCCGGGGACCGTTGCCGAGTGCCTTGATCTCCTGCTCGGTTGCGGCGATCCGGTCCTCGATGTCCTTGCGCTGGGCCGCCGCTCCTTTCTTCATTTGATCGTCGAAGGCGGCGAGCGAGGCGAGAAAGTCCGCGGTGCTCGTGTCGATACCGAGCGCGCTGTTCTTGAGCGCCTGAACGGTGTCGGAGAATTTGCGCGTGATACTAGCGATTGCCGTGTCAAGCGCGGTCGCATCGTCTTTGAACGTGGTCTGTGCTTGATGGAGATCGGCGAAGTACTGAGACGCCGCGGAGGCAACTTGCCCAGATACGCCCGGGAGATTCTGGGTCGCGAGGCGCTGTGCGAACTCGACTTGCGCTTTGAACTCGTCAAGGCTCTTGCCGGTATAGTCGTGGATGGCGGCTACGACCAGCGGGTCGAGACCGATCGACGAGGTATGGCGGATCGACTCGATCAGCGCGTAGTTGAGCGCCGCCTCCATATCGCGGCCGAAGTTGGTCATCAATCCGTCGACGTAGACTTTCCATTCGGAATTAGAACCCTGACCGCGGTGTTTGATACCGATGCTCGCGTCGAGTCCTTGGAAGATTCCGCCGAACGCGTCGAAGAACGACTTGACCTGCTTGGCGAGGGCCTGCCCGGCGGTGATAAGACCGATGGTCTTGTTGTCGCCGGTCGAGGTCGCGACATTTAAGCTCTCATCGAACTGGATGATGCTCTCTTTGGTTTTTTGGAGATGGTCATTGAGCGAGTTGACCAGCAGCCCGAAGACCACCAGGACCGCGGCCCAAGCGCCGACCGCACCTAGTGCGCCCGCCGAGCCGGTACCGGAGAAGAGACCGGCCGCACCGGAGCCTGAGCCCGCGACGCCTGCGGTACCGGCAGTGCCCACGAGCCCAGCGTATCCGCCTCCGCCAGAACCTAGAGATGTGAAACCACCGCCAAAATTCCCTGCGTTAGAGACTGAATACCCGCCACCGCTTCCGAGCCCGGCTTGCGCTGCCTTGGCCGCCGCTTGGGTCGCGATCCATCGTACAAGCCACTGCGCCATCGCCTCAAACCATTGCGTGAGCCAGCCACGGATGATCTTCTCGGCGACGGAGGCGAAGGCATCGACGGTCGCGGTCTCGAAGGAGTCAAGAGAGAGCTTCCCGGTCTTAATGAAGTCGGCGAAGATCCCGGCGAAGTTCTGCGCGAGTTGATCGGCGAAGTCCTTGTAGTGGCGCACGGCGATATCGGTCGCAGCCTGTATCGCGTGGAGTCCGTTGACGATCTCCTGTTGCCCCTTGATCGCGTCGTAGAGTTCCTTGGCTTGCTCGAAGCTCGCACCATGCTCTAGGGCACGGAGGTACGCCTCGTCAGCGGCGCGCTCCTGGGTCGCGGCGGAGAGAAGACCGTATTGCTTGAGAATGCCAGCGACCTCGGCCCCGTACTGCGCAACCGCCGCTCGCTGGGCGTTCCAATCGTCAACCGCGGCACGGACGTTCGCCGTCTGATCGGCAAGCGCGTTGATCTGCCGCTGAATATCGATCTGCGCGTGGAGAGAGTTGGTCTGTGCGTCGCGCGCTCGAATGTTGGCCTCGATCGAGCCATCGAGATCCTTAAGACCGATTTTGCTCAGCGCGAGAAGAGCATGCTCGACATTGAGCTGTGCCGCGTGAGCCTGGGTTGCTGCTGTGGTTCGATCAATCGTGTCTTTGAGTTTAGCGGTGCCCGCGTCGTAAGCTTCTTGTGCGACTCGGTTAGCTTGAAGAACAAAGAGTCTCTGTTTCTCCGCTGTGGCCCAATCGACGTTCTTCGCTGCAAGATCGGAAAGCGCTTTGCTCGTGGTCGGATAGTTCTTGTTCGCGGCCTCTAGAGCGGCGTTTCCCTCTCTGATCGCGGCGCTTGCGGCCTGGTCTACCCCGTGTTTTTCACTTAGTGCTGCCTTCGCTTTGTCGATCTCCGCAGTCAGTTTCTCCAGTAGCTCACGATGATCCTTTTCCAGTTGAACCGTCGTTTGCTCAATCGCATTGGACCGTTCGAGCGCGGCTTTCTGGAGATTGTAGGCAATCTCTCCCTCGCCAAGCGCCGAGAGGAGCTTCGATTGATTCGCACCCGCGTTCAAGAGCTTGTTGGTAAGATCGAAGAGCTTGTCCGCGTAGGCTTGGACAGCTTGTGCCGCGGAGTTAAAGTGCTCCGCGAAGTGAACGGCGTCGGTCCCTGTCTTGTCCGTTGCTTCGCCTAGTGATTTAAGCCTCGCCTCGGACGCTTCAATCGTCTTGTTGACCGAGATCAGCGTGTCTTGGAGTGCATGCGCCTTCTGCTCGGCGGCACTGTCGGTATGCGATTGCGGTGCTTGCTGAGCCGCGTTGATACCGCTGAGGAACCCGCCCGAGGCGAAGTTCTTGACCTGTTGCCAGCCGTCCTTGAAGTCCTGGAGAAACGAGATCGACTTGCGCTCGGCGTCCACTGCCGCGTCGGCGATCTTGAGCTGAATCTCCAGCTGCTCGGCGTAACGCTTGTTGGTCTCGATTACCTGCTGAGCGTGGGCCAGCTCCTCGGCGGTGAGCGCTTTGGTCGAGCTAAGAAGCGTCTGAAGGAGTCGATCCCCCCCGCGCTCGGCCTCGAACTGCTGTTGCGTCGCGCGCACCGCGTCGTTGATCGAGTGGAGATAGACGATGAGCGCGGCGGCTCCGGCGATTGCGAGTGCGAACGGATTCAGCAGTGCGAGAAGTCCCTCGGCCTCGGTGGCGGCGACGAGCGCTGTCTTGAACGAGACGAGAAGCGTGATCGTCTCGTAGGTGATGACTGCGGCGAGCGTGGCTTTCAATAGCTCGCTGTGATCGCGTACGAATACGAGGACTTCGTCGAGCGCGTGGAGGGCGGTAGCAAGAGCGCCACCGATGCTCTCGGCGAAGTTACCGCTCAGTCGCGCACCGTCACTGAGATCTTGAACGAGGATCTTGAGCGCCGGGGTGAGCGCGGTGCCGATCGAGATCGCGACTTCCTCGAACTCGTTCCGCAAGAGCTGGAAGGCGCCGCCGAGAGTGTTACGAGCGGCCTCGGCCGAGCCTGCGAGCTTTGCCTCGACGCCACCGAGGATGAGAGCGATTGCCTTCGAGTACTGCCCCGTTTCGGCAAAGAACTTCGCCTGGGCCTGCGTGGTTTGATCGAAAGTGATACCGGCACGTTTAAGCGGTGCCACCATACCTGTGTCGAGCGCACGACCGAGTTTTTCGACTGCTGTTGGAAGATCGGTGCCGGTGCGAGCGGCGATGTCAGCGGCGCTTTGCAGGAAGCGCGGGAATGCATCCGCCGAGATATGCGTGAAAGTGAGACCGAGAGACTCGGCCTGCTCGATTGTTGTCCGCGAGAACTTCGTGGTGCCAAGAAGCGAGTCGGCTAGTGCATCGAGCTTAGCCTTCGTTTCTCCGGTCGCCGCGCCGGTCGCTTTCAGCCCCGCCGCGAGCTGGGCCTGAGCGTCTTGGCTCGCGACCGTATCCTCGATGATCTTGTCGAGTGAGAGTCCGACGCCGACGACCGCAGCGAGTTCGAGAAGCTTTTCTTTGAGCCCCTCGCCGAATGACTTGACGGACTCGAATTTCTCGCCTAGCTCGTTAAGATGCTGGCCGAATCCGTCGACCGAGTGAGCGAGTTCATCGAGCTTGGTGCGAAGAGAGGTGGCGTTCTGTTCGGTCGAGGTGAACTTCTCTCGTGCGCGATCGAGAGCTTGGGTATACTGATCCTGGGAGATAAGCCCCTTGGAGAGTGCTGCGTCTAAGGTCTGCTGCGCACGCTCGTAGCGCTGCTGTCCCGCGACGACGGGGTCTAGAGAGGCGGCGAGTTTGCGATAGGCGGCCTCGACGATCGAGCCGGAGTCTTTGGCGCGGTCTCCGGTTCGTGTGAGCGCGGTTGCGACGTCGGCGAGCTTGGTGACCGCCTCGGTGAGCGCGGAGGTGGCGAGGTCGAACTGAACCTTGCCTGTAACGGTGCCGACGTCGAGGCCCAAAGCGCGCTAGCCCTCCGCCTCGATCATCGTCTCGATCTCGTCCGGATCAATCCCTGCAAGAACCATCGCTCTCCGTTCGGCGATTGCAGCCTGTTCCTCTGGACTCGCGAGTGTAAGCTCTCGTTCCGCGTCCTTCTCAGCAAGTCGCTCTTCAGTCATGATCCAAGGAATGAAATCGAGCACGGTAAACGGAGCGGGATGTGCGTCTCGGTCGCGGTTCGGCTCGGCCACGACACGAGCGATTGCCCCTGCGCGGAGATCGGCTTGGATTTCCCCGAACGGTTCGATCTCGGCGTACGCAAGCCAGCCCCGGTACTGCTCGGCCGGCATTGCGTCTGCGAGGGCTGCCACGTCCCATACCCCCATGGCGAGCGCTAGTCGGTAGAAGCTGCGGAGGAGAGGGCTCCGCCTGATCCGTTTGGGGAGAGAACGGTAGTATGGCTTGCGACGGACGCGGCATCGACTGGATCGAGCGGGATGCCTAGCTCGGCCAGCAGCGCCTCGTGATCGTCGACCGTGATCTCCTTGGCGTAGAGAATGGCGTTTGAGATCAGTGCGAGATTGCTCGGCTCAAGCGCGAGAATCTCATCTCGGGTGTACGGTCGCCCGCTCGGATCACACCAGCGACCTTCGAGGTGATCGACGAGGAACCTGATCTGTTCGATGGGGGCAGCGTCCTTGACGCGGTCCGCGCTCTCAACGAGACGAAGGAAATCGGCGGTCGAGTGCGGGCGGTAGAAGACGACGCCGGAGGAGGCGTTAGGGCCGAGACCAGGAACCTCGACCGAGCGGAGAGGCGCGCGATCCCGGGAGAGAGAGGCAGCGGTCAGGACGCGAGACGAGGTGTGGAGCTGAGAGAGGAAGGTGCTCGAAGGAAGAGCGGGTACGGGTGCCGCGCTATCGCCGTTCTGACCAACAGTCGGAGCAGACTTCTTGCGAGAGATGCGGGCGGCGATGGTCTTGGCCGGTTTAGGGGCTTTAGGGGCTTTAGGGGCTTTAGGGACTTTAGGGGCTTTAGGGGCTTTAGTACTTCTGCTCGTGGGCATGATCGATCCTTCTTGGAGAGATTGGCTCTGGTTAACAGACAGTTCTAGGCGCGCTTACTTCTAGCCTGCGACGCCGAACGAGACGCCGTCGAAGATGAACGGCCCGCTCGGTTGGAACGTGACCGTGGCCTTCTTGACGCCACCAGTCTGCGATACGCGGTCGATCGACTCAATCGATCCCGACATGATCCACTCGGCCTGTGCGGCACCTCCGCCGGCATCGCGGATCTGCACACCGAAGACCGACTTTGCGAGGTGCAGCTTGTAGAGCCCGGTCAGGTGGTCGTGGGTCGCGTTGTTGTAGACGAGGTTGAGATCCCACGCCTTCGGGGTGCGGGAGAGCGGGCCGTAGACGTAGGAATCGATGTCGGAATCGTGAGACGTGACATCGGTCTTCTTGCGGACGAGAGACGGCCAACCGACGTCCCCGGTCAGCTCGGCAACAGCGGTGAAAACTCCGGACACGATGGGCGCGGCGTACTTCTCGATCGAGATCTTTACGCCGTGGCCGCTAGTGGCTAGGACTCCCATAGGGTTGCGGGCACCTCCTTAAGGCCCCTTAAGCGATGGGTGATGGTGGGTGGCGGGGGAGTGACGGGGATGGGCGAGACGGGCGCGAATAGATTCATAGGGCGAGCGAGAGTGCAAGGCGGCGACTAGTCGGCGCTTGGAACGCTTAGGTTGTACTGCCCATCGAGCGCGAGATGACAGGCGCGCGCGCGAGCATCGGTTTCGGGGTACGACGCGCCTCGGGTAATGAGCTGGAAGGTGTAGATCGGGTACCGCAGCGCGTCGTGAGTGATCGAGGTCGCGGCGCCGCCTGTACGAAGGAGATTGACGAAGGGGCCATCCCCCGCGGGGAAGGTGAGACCCATCCCGCCGATGAAGAGAGTGAGCCCGAAGATCCCGAGCCCCGCGTCGGCGAGGATGGAGACCATGTCTTCGAGGAGGAAGCTGGGGTCGCCCGCCGAGCGCACGAGAAAGTTGCAGGAGAAGAGTTGGCGGGAGGCGGCGTCAGTCCCGATGTCGAAGGGGGGCTGGATGGCTGCGATGGAGAGATAGGTTCCCATTCCCGGGGGCGGCGAGCGAACGCGCTAGACCTTTGGGAGTAGTGTGCCACGGGGAGAGGGGTACCGCTAGTGGTCGAGGGGGAGGGAGCCACAATATACTGTGGTTTCGAGGGTGATCGGGGGCAAGCGCGCACGATGGTTCTCCCTCTGTGCTCTTCCCCTGACGGGCAATTTCGATGAGTCTAGGCTATTGACACTAGTGCGCTAGGTGTAGTACTCTCTGCCAGTAGTCGCTTCGTGGTGTCGCGGACGAGCCTAAATCACCACCGGGTCATGGACCGATGATCGGTGCCGACCAACGACCCCGGAGCAACTGAGAGTTAACGGGCCTCTAGGCCCAATGAGCCGCGAGCCAGTAAAAGCGTTCGTGGAGAAATCGGAGACCGCCAAATGGGAATCGGAGACATGCTCGCCGAGGCCACACAGCACGATCCGCCCGCCAAGAAATCCCGTAATCGTCCCCAGCCCAACAAGAAGAGCAAGCTTCCGGACCAATCTGAGCTGAGCTACCACGGTCCCGGAGCCGCGGCCTCTACGCCCCGACGGAGACCAACGCACTACGGCGAGCTGAGTGGCCGAGCGCTGGATGAGATGCTTGCGAAGGCCAAGAGCAAGGCGTACGTCTTCCAGTCCTCCTGGGTCTCGGCGCCGCCCCCGAATAAGGAGGAGGTGCGTACCGCTCTCCATCGCGCGGCCACCACCGCTCGTAACCCCTCACCGTTTCGTTTCCTCAACGACGCGGAGATCGCGGCCATCAATCATTGGGCCGCGCGCGGGAAGCTCGCAGGGGATTCCGAGATCCTTCGCCCGATGATCGTGGGAAGAGAGCCCTCGTCTCTTTTGCTCCGCGACTTTCTCCGCGTCTCGTATCATCGTACGCAGGGCGGGTTCACGATCTGTACGCTGTCGTTCCGATACGAGCACCCGACTCGCGGCGCGTCTCACGAGATCCGGACTGGTGCGAGTCGACGGTCGTTCAAGGATGCGTACAACCCGATCAAGGGGGAGATGCTGGCGTTGTTCCGCGCGGTCAAGGCGCAAGCAGTGACACTGCCATGAGCAAGCAGTCTCTTTTACTCCTTGTCATCCCTGCTGTCGTCGCGGCCCTCGCTCTACTTACAACCGGCTGCGGGGCAACCGACCCAGCGGCAAGTGACATTGCCGCGCATCTTACTTATTTCCGTGACCCGAAGACGCATCTCTGCTTTGCCGCAGTCGGATCACGCACCTATGGCGCATACACCGTCACCTCGATTACAACGGTGCCGTGCGCGGCTCTAGGATTTGCCGAGCAGTTGCAGTAGACGAGCTGTGAATCTCCGGGACTTTCAAACCCCGGCCGACCACGAGAAAGGATCGATCGACCATGCCCCACGACTTCAGTATCTTCAAGACCGCCGTCGCGCGCCAATTCGAGCGAATGCAGCGCGGGCCGAACGCGCAACTATTCCGCGTTGACATCGCCCCCGACGATCTCTGGGCCGCGTACCTCGCGGCGTTCCCGCCGGGGACCAACCTCGTCTACCGCGAGCGGACCGAGTACGACTGCTCGTGCTGTGAACAGTTCATCCGGACGATCGGGAACGTCGTCGGGGTCGTGGACGGAGCACTCGTCAGTATCTGGGACACGTGGATGCCCGAGGAGCCCGCGTACCAGGCAGTGGCGAATGCGCTCACGGCGAAGGTGCTGACCGCGGCGATTATCGGCCCGTTCTTCCACTACGAGTGGAGCATAGGAACGGACCGGAACTTCGAGCAGATGATGAGCCAAGACAACGAGCCAGACGCAGCAGGCGAGATGGTCGTCAAGACTTGGCTGCACTTCCACGTGAACCTCGACAAGCAGCGATTCGTCCGCGCAAAGAACACGATTCCCACCGCGATTGGCGAGCGGCGCGCTGCGCACGACGTGTTTCTCCGCTCGCTCCAGGAGATCGACGACGACGCAATCGAGACCGTACTGGATCTCATTGGCCAAGGCTCGCTCTACCGCGGTGAGGAGCATCGAGCCACGGTGCAGGCGTTCCGCAAAGCCAAGCAGGAATTCACGGCTCTCCCCGACGATCGCGCACGGGATCTGTACGCATGGACCGCGGATGCGTCCGGGGCGGTGACGCGCATTCGCAACACCGTGATCGGCACTCTCCTGGTCGATCTGTCCGAAGGGAAGGATCTGGACGCCTCGGTTCGCGCATTCGAGAGCAAGGTTGCGCCGACCAACTACAAGCGACCGAGCGCGCTGGTAACGAAGGCGATGATCGAGAAGGCCAAGGAGAAAATCGAGGAACTCGGGCTGACCTCTGCGCTGGAACGGCGGTATGCCCGGATTACCGACATCTCGATCAAGGATTTGCTATTCGCAGACCGCGGCACGCGCAAGACGCTCACGGGCAACGTGTTTGACGAGTTGAGCGAGACGGCTCCGATGGGCAAGGGTGCGGCGAAGAATCTCGACAAGATCGAGGAGATAGGGATCGAGCGGTTCCTCACGGAGATCGTCCCACGCGCGGAGTCGATTGAGGTGTTGTTCGAGAACCGTCATGCGCCGAATCTGGTATCGCTCATCGCACCGGTAGACCCTACCGCGCGGCGTCTCTTCAAGTGGCCGAGCAATAACCTCTCTTGGTCGTACGCGGGTGAGGTTGCCGACGCGATCAAGGAGCGGGTCAAGCTCGCGGGCGGGAACGTCACCGGGGATCTCTGCTGTAGATTGGGCTGGTACAACTACGACGACCTCGACCTCCACATGAAAGAGCCGGGCGGGCACGAGATCTCCTTCATGACCCGAGGTTCGATGTCACCTTCCTGGGGCAGGCTCGACGTGGACATGAACGTCTCAGCGACGACCCGTGAGGCCGTCGAGAACATCTACTACGGGTCTCGCGGTCGGATGCGGGAGGGTGAGTACCATCTCTTCGTTCACCAGTACAACGCGCGCGAGACATCGGATGTCGGATTCGAAGTCCAGATCGACTATCTCGGGGCACTGCACAAGTTCGCATACACAAAGCCCGTACGGAATAAGGAGTCGATCACCGTCGCGAAATTCAAGTACACCCATGCGGCGGGGATGGTGATTCTCGAATCACTCCCGATGACCGAGGCAACGCGCACGCTTTGGGGCGTGCAGACACAGACGTTTCGCCGGGTAAGCGCGATTATGCTGTCACCGAACCATTGGGACGGTGAGAGCGAGGACGCGCATGGGGTCGGAAACCGTCACTACATCTTTGCGCTTGACGGCTGTAAGAACGACGGCGGAGCGCGGGGGTTCTATAACGAGTTCCTCGCAGAGAGCCTGACGCCACATCGCAAGGTGTTCGAGGTTGTCGCGGGGAAAATTAAGCCCGCGGAGAACCCGAGCGGCGAGCAGTTGAGCGGGCTGGGGTTTTCGAGTACCGCGAGGAACAGCGTAGTGTGTAGGGTGAAGGGGAGTTTCACGCGGACTGTTCGGGTGGTGTTCTAATGGCAAACGTCGTCAAGAAGCTGTACACAGACGGTCGGATCGAGGAGATAGATCCACCGCAAAAGTGGAATCTCGTACAACTCCAGAAGTTCGTCGGGGGTTATATCGAGGAAGTGCCGACCAGTCTTCCGCATCGCACGCTGATCGTCAACGAGAGCGGGCTGCTCGACGATCTACCGAACAACGCCAACGCTACGGCACTCGCGCATCCCGACACGCTGATCGTCGGGCTGATTCGTGGGAACGCTCTACTGATCACGAGCTAGACACAACGCAACGCAGACAAACCGAAAAACGGAAAGGAATCAACCCATGGAAATGTTCGAACAGGCATCGCGTCTCAAGCTCCGCTTTGACTCCCCGCGCGGCGCGCTCTCGGTCGAAGATCTCTGGGATCTGCCGCTTTCCTCGCGCGCCGGGAACCGCGCCAATCTCGACGACATCGCGATCTCGCTCAGCGTACTGGTGCGGGACACCGCCGAGATCAAGTCGTTCGTGACTCCGGCCGCGACCGACGCGGGGAAGGCCGAGCTGAGCCTGAAGTTCGAGATCGTCAAGTACATCATCGGCGTGCGGATCGCCGAGCGCGACGAGAAGGCGCAGGAGGTCGCGCGTTGGGAGAAGAAGCAGCGGATCTTGGAATTGATCGCCCAGAAGCAGGACGCGGCACTCGGCGCGAAGACCGAAGAGGAGTTGATGGAGCTGGCGAACTCGCTGTAGAATAGGGTTCGCGACGAGCGTACGGGATTAAGGATAAGTCCACAGTCCAAGCGCAATGCTGGGCCGTACGCTCGTCGCAGTATTCGTAGGGGACTACCCGTGTCTATCTGTATATTTATCGCTGATCTCTCTTCTCTCTCCTACACTCGAAGAGCGCGCGAATGGGCCAATATCGAGAAATATCTCTATTGCTCGTTCGGCTCTACACAGTCGGCTAACTGGGCACTTGACTATTCATCTTTCGTCTCTTGCTATATTCGGCACACAGGTCACAACGCCCCGGCAAGGGTTAGTTCATGAAGATCGTAGACCGCAAGACCTTCCTCGCTCTTCCTCCCGGCACTGCTTTCAGGAAGCTGTAACTCGGTACGCGGATATGTGGAGCGACTACTACGCTGGGCTCGGCGTCTAGAGAGAGTAGGAGTTGGCTCGTCCTACTTCGGCAGGATCTTCGCCGCGATCCGCTCGGCCATCCCGTTACTCGCCGCGAGCAGCGGTCTCTCTAGGTACTTCGGCCCACCCTGCGAGAAGTGCGGCGCCGTGGCTTTCCAGCTCGGAGGGTCGTAAGCGCTCGGCGTCTCGTGGACCGCGGCAGCGTACGCCGCAGACCGTCCCTCTCCGAACGACACGGTCACCGAGAGAACCGAGCCGTTCGTCTCAAGCAGGGAAACCGAGCCCGAGTCGCGAAGCTCGCCAGAGTCGATCGGCACTGCGGCCTTTGCCGCGTCGAGGATTTCCCTCCCCTCGGCGAGGAGAGAGTTACCGAGTTGCCATTCGAATATTCCTGCCAGAGAGCCGAGCTTAGCGCGAACGGCATCTAGGCCCTCGATCGATGCGCCGAAATTTCCCAAGCTAGGCGGCGCCTTCGTCTTCGCTTTCGCCTGCTGTCGGGGTCGTGGCATCGTCGCTGGCATGCGCGCTTTCGAGGAGTCCATCGACGATCTCTTCGAGCATTGAGGTGAACATCTCCCCGGTCTGCGACCACGGCAGTTCCTCGGCGCGGCGTCGGCCGAGCGAGCCAATCTCCCAGCGGAGTCCGCGGTCCGCGTAGAGCCCCTGTAGCGTGGAGATCGTCTCTGCCTTACCCGCGATCCCGCCAATCGTGTACTTCCCCGTGCGCGAGCCGTGCGGCGCGGAGAGCGCAGTCGACGTGCACGGGATTTGGATTGCCGCGCCGTTCAACCAACCTCTCTCGCCGAGCGCTGCCCACGAGGGCACGATGCACGGCACCCCACAGGCCATTGCCTCCAGTACTGGCAGACACCAGCCCTCGGATTGACTGAGGGTGAGAAACGCATCGAACGCGGCATAGAAGTACGGGAGACTCGCCTCGGGCTGACCATGACCAATATCCGGACTAGCGATGAATACCCGCTCCGCGATCCCGTAGTACCGTGCGAGAGATGAGATATCGACGCCGTCTGAGTCGCCGGTAGGTCCAACGTAGAGGTACAGATACGCATCGGGCGGGCTGTCCGGCGACCCGTGAACCCACTCCGCGAAATACTGGATCAGGAGGTCTAGCCGCTTGCGGTACTGATTCCGGCCGACGTACCCCACGATGAACGCATCGTCGGGGATTCCCGGTGTGCAGATCGAAGCACGGCAGGCGAGACGGGTTTCCTGGTCCCTCGGCGCAAAGAGCGTGGAGTCGACGCCGAGCGGGATCACCGTAACCGGGGCCAGATAGCCCGCTCGCGCGAGTTCGTCGGCCGCGAAGTCCGTCCATACCGCGACGTGAGTGATCGCGGGGTCGGCGAGTGCGCTCGCATGGATGTTCTTGGCGTCGACCGCGAGATAAGCGATAACCGGGAACGGGAGCGGGGCGTCCGCGGGGGTATCGAACTCAGCGCGGAGCGCGGAGAGATAGTGCGGAATGTTCCATGGGTCGTTCAGGAGAACAACCGCATCGGGTTGCAGACGGCGAGCGAGGCGAGGTAGGCGAGAGATTCCGAAACCGTCTCGGCCGCCGTCGAACGGGTGAACGCAGTGATAGAGCGGGTAGGGGTAGGAGTGAGTCTCGTCGTGCCAGTTGATCGCGAGGGTATGCACTTCGTGATGCGACGCGTGGAGCGCATCACAGACCGCGCTAGTTACCTTCGAGAAGCCGGAGGGGCATCCGGCATCCCCGCAAAAGAGAACGCGCAAAACTAAGCTACTCCGCCGTCAGGATCGATGATAGTTGCGCTCATGGTTTATTCTCACCTTTCCATTTCTCATCCAGTGTGCCACTAGGCTCTCGCGCAATCCCCTCGGCATGACGTAGATAGTAGACCGAGAGTCCGCGGCAGGGAACCTGCGGCGCCGATGTTGATTGGTTGACTTGCTCCGTCTCGCGCTGTGAGTGGCGCGAGTATGGCTCGCCGCACCAGTAGCACGGCTCGTCAGCGTCGGCGGGTGGTCGAGCCATTGGGATCGAGCGGGCGACACGGCCCATGCGGATCGTAGACATGGCGGGCTTAGATCGTCGCCTCGGGGTCGAAAACCGAGCGCATGCGCCGACCGATGCCATCCTCGACCCAGCCCATCGTATAGACACCGTGCGGGAACATGCGAGTCATGTCCTCGGCGGTTGCAGGTTGCATCCGGTCGGACGCACGCGAGATAATGCTCCCGTCGCCGTCACAATACTTGCAACCGCGGGGTCGACCTTCGTGCCCGAGTTGAGTGCCATCCACAACCGGAACAGACGAAGCCGTCTGGTGCGGGTGGGGTAGGATCGGCAGGTGGAATCCACCGATAGCTCATCGAGTCTCTCCTCTCTCGTCCAGCGCATCCCGGATAAGCTCTTTCGTGCGAACAGATTCCAAGTCGTCGGCGATGGCAAACACTTCCTCGGGCTTCGTGTTCGGCTTCGAGATCCGACCCTCGGTAAAGTGATCATAGGTTCGCGAGAGATGATCGATGAGCATGTTGAGATCGGCAAGGTCCGCACACCAGCCACAGCCGGGTTGATCGCCATCTTGGCCAGCAAGACCATTGCAGGCGGCGGGATGACCGCACGGGAGCAAGTCGTCATAGATGGTCGTCCACGATTTCATGCTCTACCTCCGCCCCCGGATCGCGATCAGCGCAATCGAGGTAGTCCGTCGCCCGCCTGCAAGCTCGATGTTGAGATGAGAGATCGCGCTGGGCTCGTATGGCGGGTGATCGATATACAGATCCTCGGGCTCAATCCCCCGCGCGGCGTCGAGCGGCAGCAGTAGATCCCCTTGAGCCTCTAGTGCGGTCGATAGCATCGCGATATCCGCATCTCGATAGAGCGAGAGATCGGGAGTGTCGAGCGGCAGGGTACCGGGGTCGGGGTCGTACTCGTACTCCGTGGTGTGGACCGCGATCCCTCCAGGCCGTAGCACGTCCATCTGCCGTGTGAAGAACAGAAGACCCGCATGCGCGCCACCGATATGCTCGAAGGACCCGCACGAGTAGGTGAGATCGAATCGACCGCGCCAGAGGTCCGAGGGGAGATCTGCCATGTCTATCGCGCGGTATTCGCAGCCGGCGGCGAATTCTTCCTCGCTCACATACCCGAGCCTGCCGAGCTGCGAGTGTCCCGCCGCATGCTGACCGGTTTCTTTCCATCCGGCGAGCGTGTCGGCCTCGGGCTTGTCCGTCGCGAGGACTGAGCAGCCATGGCCCACGAACCACGCGGGCAAGGGCTCGCGTCCTACTCCGAACCCGAGCACTCGCGGGCGGATGAGAGTGGGTGAACTGGCCTTCAGTACGCGGAAAACGTGAAGGATCACCGCGAACTCCCAGAGCTTGCGGTGCGGCGGGGTGAGCGGGAGATGGAGCTGTGCCGAGGCGAGAGAGAGCCAGTCGGCGCGGAAGTCGGAGGCTCGGACGCGGAGAGAGTGCGAGATGGGGGGGAGACCGAGCGCTTCAGAAGACGGGGAGAGTAATTCGCTACGGATCATCGGTCTTCGACTTTTCCTCCGACCCACGTAGCGGCACACGAACACAGATAGTGATGCTCGACATCCGAGTGCGTTGTGACGATGTATACGCGATGACCGCGACGCTCGTGTGAACGCTTGATATCGACAGCGATGGAGAGACCCGATAGAGGCCCGGTTGTCAATGCGATACGTTCGCTCACGGCACGAGAATAGCACGCGAGTGGCTCATGTACCGCCAGTCTCTGCCCCGCCACGAATCGAAGACCGGTGGCGATGGGTCCTCGGGGCGGATTGAGGATTGGTGGCCGAGATGAGCGACCATGCTCGGGCAGCTCGCTAGGATTCGACCATCCGCATACCGGTTCCGCAGCCAGTCTTGCAGCATGAGATCGTACTGCCCGGGCGCCGAAACCCCGCGCACCATCGGGTTCGACTGCCAGTACTCGCCGAGAGAGCGTGCGTCCTCCGCGCGGAGTGCGATGGCCTGTGTCCCGTAGAAAGCGTGAACCGGGTATTCCCAAGCGCTACTGCCCCGCGCGATCTCCGCTTCGATCTGCGGGGTGTAGGCCGCGCCGAAGGCGTAGACGCGATGCGCGGGGTTTGCATGATCGTCGAGCCAATCGCCTACCGAGTCGAGGAAGTCCGCACAGACATCGATGTCGTCTTCGAGGTAGAGCACCCATGGCGCAGGGAGGAGTGATCCGCAGACGAGCGCGCGACCGGCGTTCTCGCAAGGGAGTAGGGCGCTTGCCGAGCCGCGTACGCGAACCGAGAACATCTCCATCACAGTTACGTGATCGCGATTGTCGTCGACGTCGTCGCGGCAGATCGTGAACGAATGGAATCGCGGCGAGGCCCAGAGTCCGGCGCGCTGTAGGTTGTATAGAGTCTCGACGAAGTACGAGGGAGTCCGATCACAGGTCGGCATGACGACAGCGATATCGGCGAGCGCGCTCACAAGGGCCAACCTCGTTCGTTGATATGGCTCTCAACGATCGTACCGTCCTCAAGAACCTCGCGGATCGTGCCATCCGGGAAGATCACGAGATAGGGACCGTAAAGTGTAGCGGTCGATAGCGCCTCGATCATCACGCGGATGTCCCGGTCAAGATCGGCTGGAAGACCCTGCTCTTTCATTCGGGCTCTCCACGCGCGGTCCGGAGAAGTGCCGCCGCGATCTCCTCACAGTCCGTGCGCGTCAGGAGCCGCGGGATCGGCTCGGCTTCCCGCTGCCCGCCATCCGCGCCGATGACAGTGCGGAGTGCACCGCTCCGGGTCTGGGTTTGCGAAATGAAGACGTAACCGCCTTCGACGAGGGGAATGGAAATAGAGTCTAGATGGGTGTTCGGCGTCTCGATGTCCATGCGCGGATTATAACCCGCCCCCGCCCTTCCCGATCCACATCTCAGTCATGAGTAGCGCATTCGTCCCCGGGTCCAAGAGCCCCTCGATCGCGACGATCGGGCCGACGACCCCGTTCGATAGCGTAATCTTGTCACGATCGTCGAACGGTTCAGTCCGCCCGGGCGCGCCATTCGCCGGAACCGCACGCGGAATCGTGATCTTGGCGAGAGTCTGGATGACCGCACCGGTTCCCGGGTCGACGCGGACCGCACCCCACTCGACGATCGCGGGGAGAGTGACGGGCGGGGCGAGGGATGCGGTACTGGAGGATTGACCCGCGTATCCGCCAGCGGGGTAGCCGGAGGGGGTTGAGGCGGCGGAGGCGCCGATCCATGCCTCGTGGGTGATGGTTGATTGGAGGGAAGCGGAGACGCGGTCGACCGCCGCGACGCCGTTTCGGAGAGTGTTGATGAGGGACATCGGCTGGACGCGCTAACCGTACAATAGAAGAACGCCGCAGCTTCGAGCAAATAGGTCGCGTGAAGGATCGAATGCCCGAAACGAGATGGAGTGCACCCATGTACCATCAACGAGTTTAGAGATTGAACTGCCAGACGTGAGCCATAGCGGCTCACCCAGCGAGTTCCGGCACAGCGAGAACGGGACGATAGATTCAAGATCGATCACATTGCCTCGAATAGTACGCCCGCACCACTCGCGGCCCCGGCTGCGACCGCCATCGCTTTCAGGCTCGCGATCTCCGCCTCGATCGCCTGTACCGCGGACTGATCTACGCCCTGATGGATGTTGAGCCGCGAGACTTGGATCGAGACGACACCTTTGCCAGCGCTCGCCCATCGCGTGAGGAGCATGCTGAGAGCGGTCGCGGAGGCGGAATACTTCCGCGCTGGGCCTGTAGAGTAGACGAACCCGGCGTCGGTCAGTAGCGCATCGATCTCTTCGTTCTGGAGAGAGACCGAGGTTGGATCGGTGTCGCCGGTCTTGAGACGGACAAAGTCCCGGTCGGTTGGGATCGTGGGATCGTAGGAGAAAGACATCGCGGAGCCCGGATCTTAGAGAGCAGACTCGATCTGAACCAATGGACCGCTAATGCAGTCGTGTTCAATATACGGGTCAACGATCTCCCAGCCCACTGCCCTGATGGCCTCTTGAACAGAACAGTAAAGATCCCAATTCTCGTCCGCTGTGCCTTCAGGAAACACATCGAGACGAAAGAACGGCGGATCACCGGAGATCTCGGCGTCCGGCCAAACGGCCCTCACTGGATGTGACCCCCAATCCGGTGTGGTTTCGGTGTCGGTCATACGCGGTGCAGCCGTCGTATCGCTGCCTTCCCCGCGCGAATCACGAGCGGACGCTTCAACCCGCCCTTCGCTTCCTCCGCCTCGATCGCTGCCTCCACGTCCTCGGCGGATTCCAGATCGCGGATCGTCTTGGCAGCCTCGGCAGCGGAAACCGCGGCGAGGTAGGTGGACCAGTCGGGAGCGGCTTCGTCATCGGCGGCGGTGGTGGGGCTAACAGCATCGGCATCGGGCGCGGAGTCTGCTAGCGAGTTGTTCTCTTCATGAACGGGGGGCAGATCGGCAATCGCTTGCATAATCGCGAGACCACCCGGGGCACTCGCTACGCCAGACGTGTCTGAGTCGTTCGGTTCGCCTGGCTCGCTCGGTCCATCGCCCATAAACGTCACCCTCGTGTCAACCGGCGTCTCTTCGATCTTGATCCGCGCCGCCTCGATCTCCGCTTCACTCAGCACGTGCCCTGCACCGAGTAGCTCATCCACGCCTGGCACTCCCGGCGTACTGACCAGCACCTCCGCCGAGCGTGGGGGCTGCGTCGCCTTGAACGCGCCGGTCTCCAGTTCCCCGCCGACGCGCACGACGCGGTAGTTCTCCGGCGTGCGGTTCTCGTTCAACCTCGCCGCCTCCGCTTCGTCAAGCTCGATCTCATGCCCGACCTCGTAGTGAGTGACGTGCGGGGCATCGCCGAGGCTATCGGCGACACTCATGGTGCCGCCTGAGTGGATGCGGTAGAGCGGGCTCAAGCGAGACCTCCTGCGTTTTCCGGTTCGGGTTGAGCGAATGCTGACCTGTCGTCTGCGCTGCTGTGATCGCTACGCTCGCTTGTATCCTGCTCCTCCTCTACCGGGGCACGCGCCTCCCGATCCCAGTAGTACCTGCGGATCACCCCGCCAGTATCGCTGATCAGCCGCACTTCCTTCGCATCCCGAGGGATGACAATCGTTCGTCTCGCGGTATTCACGTGCACGGCGCCGCCGACACCTATCGCGCCGTCCCGCATCCGTACCTCACTCGGGGTCCCGGGGCGCACGGTCCGCGGGGTGGGGATGCCGAAGATCTCCAAGGTCGCGAGCGAGCGGAGATGGTTCCAAGTGGTATGCGCGCACTGGACCATCTCCTCACGATCGCCGGGGTTGATGAGTACGTACATGGTCGTGGTCGATCCTTCCTGAGCTTGAGCTTAAGTTCACCGGAGAGACGGGGCCTTGCGAGCTGGCTTGGATTCTACACCCGTTGCGCGGCCCCTATCGACATCTCTCGCTGTTTAGTGCGTCACGATGTCGCCGACCAGGATACCGCTCTGACCGTCATAGTCGGTACGGAACTGCGGGACCATACACCCCACGATCAGCGAGTTGTAGCTGAACCCGCTCTCGCTCGTCCAGCTGACCGCTGTCGGCTGCTGACCGACGATCATCCGCGCCGTCTCCTTGTGCATATCCACGAGCACAACGCGGTTCGCGGGGAGACGGTCCGCGACGACGATCTCGACACCGGTAAACGCGCCGGTCTGGTAGGCCGCCAGCCGCTGAGCGATCGTCTGCGTCGCGTACGGCGGGTTGTACGGACGGTTGAGAGCGTTGCCGTACGTCGTGGGGACGAACAGGCAGTACGGCCCGTACGCGTGCTTCGACTGGAGCACCGAGATCATCGCCTGGAGATCGCCGTCGATGATCTCAAAGCCAGTCTTCAGCGGGTTGTCCCACGCGCGGGGGTTGCCGGTGCCTGCGCCCGCCGCGTACTGGAAATAGTTCGCGCCCGGAGCATTCAGTAGTCCCGGCACGATCTTGCCGTCGATCGAGATGGGGTTGAAAGCCTCGTCCGTGAGCCCGTAGATCGTGGTGTCCTCGAAGCTCTCGTTCATCCGCCGAACGATCTGCGCGGCTTGGGAGACATCGAGCGGCATCCCCGCGCGCTGGGACTCCAAGAGTTCGCGCAGACCGAGGTTGAAATCCCCGACCGTGGCGAAGATCGGCAGTCCGACGTAGGAGAGATCCTGCTTCGTGTTGTACCCGCGACCTTCCGGGTTCATCACGCGCCGGACCGCGCCGGACTTACTGGCCTGCTGGGTGATGAGGTTCATGATCGCGAGCCAGTTCGGGAGCGGGTAGGTCAAGCCCGCGGTGATGAACTTGGCGACGATCGAGAGGCGCTCCAATCGCACCTGCCCGATCTCCTTGTCGATCAGCTCCTCGGCGTGGAGCGGGAGTGGGCCGTGCGCGCGGAACTGCGGAGTGCCGAACGCACCGCTGGCTGGGGCGGACTCGGCATAGCGCTGCGCCGCGTACTCGGCGATGGCGTTACGGCGGGGCGCGCCCTGCGCCCACGGGGAAAAGGGGGACGAGAGGTAGGCGTCAATGTGGCTCTCGTCCGGTCGCCGGTAGGAGTCGGCCGCGTAGAGATGCGCGGTGAGTCCATCCGGGAACTCGTTGGCGGAGACGTAGTGGTTGATTTCGGGCACGGGTTAGGGTTCCTCGCGGTATGGGATATGTGCGGTTAGAGTGTCGGAATTCGGTTAGTGATCTCGGGTTAAGCGATCTGGCCTTACGCGACGCGCTGCACGACGATGCGGGTCGGTACAGTTACCGCGCCGGGGTTCTCCATCGACTGGAACTGGACGACGTTGGCGGCGGCGGTGGTAGCGGTAGCCTTCTTCAAGGTGCCGTCACCCGCGGACTGGAGATAGTCCGAGTTGGCGATGTTCTGCCCGCTGAGAATCCAGAGCCAGCCGAGATCGCCGATCTCCATCGGCCAGACCGGGACGAGGTCCCCGATGGCGTAGAGCGGCGAGGTCAGGGACGCCGGGGTGAGTGAGTGGTTCCACTCCGGGGAATCGAGCGCGACGAACGGCTTCTGTACGTCGGCGGCGGCGGTGTTCGGGCGCCACCGGTTGAGGCCCGCGCCGAATGCGTACTGCTCGACGAGGTAGCCGGGGCAGATCGCGATGCCCGCGGGGATATTGTTGATGTCATCCGTGCGATCACCGGAGACGCGGATCGTGTTCGGAGGAAGAGGCGACATGGGGGGTCTGGTGCTCCTTATCGGCTTATTAGCGTTAACGGTTTATCGGATACGTGATAGATCCGCTGTCTTTTAGTTCGGCTTCACGGGCGGCTCGGTCTCACCGATGCCCGGCTTCCCCATCGCATGGAGTGCCATGTCATAGATCTTCGGCGGGGTGTAGCGCGGAGTGGTGTTCGCGCTCGCACCGGGGATCGGCATGGGGAGGCCGGACGCGCCGTAGCTCGGGATCGGGGTGGGCGTGAAGCAGCCCAACTCGGTCGCGACGGCTTCGAGCTGCTCGATACCGACCGGAGCAGCTGTGAGCATCGCCGCGGTCGCCTTGGACTTACCACCGATCGCGGCGAGGAGAGCGGTCTTGCGCTGATCCATCGCTGCCTTGGTCTGCGCGTAGAACGACTGGAACTCGATCGGCGCGCGAGAGAGGAAGGCGTCGAACGGCTCGGGCTCGGCAGCGGGTGTGGTGGTGGCGTTCGCGGACACGACGGCCGGTGGCTCGGCAGGCGAAGCGGCGGCAGCGGGGATGACAGCCGGAGCAGCGGCGGGCTGTGCGGCATGGGACGGATCAGCGCCACTCGCAGCGACGGGCGCGAACTTCTCGCACATCGCGGTGAGCTGTGCCTCTGGGAAGGCTTCGAGCTGGGGGATCTGATCGGCGGTGAACACCCCGGAGCTGTTCGCTACGAGGCGAGCGACAAGGGTCTTGATTGCGGCGGTTGCGGCGGTTGCGGCCATGGGAACAGGGTCTCCTTCAGTTGATACAGTTTCGGGGGCCGCAGCGGGAGCGGGATCGCTGGCGCTCGCGGGGGTAGAGAGAGTTGCGGCGGTCGAGGTGGTTGAATGACAGCCACAGGCCGGCGAGGGGGTCGCGGGTGTACCGCTTGCACTCGCCGACATATCGCCGACTGGCATATCGACTGGCTCGGCGGAGTCATCATCGGGGGCAGTCGCGCTTGTCGTGATCGGCTTCCAGTTGTAATCCGGAGCAACCTGCTCCCGGTCGCCGTTGAGCGTGACCTTCCCCTCGCCGTCCACGGTGTAGGTCTGCCGCCAGTAAATGACATCGTCGTACGGGCAGGTAACGTAGACCACGGTGTTCTCGGCGAAGTAGACGTCAATGATCGCGTCGTAGCTCCCGTAGTAGTACGAGCCCCAGCCGAATGCAGGCTCGGATGCACGGAGTTCGTTCCATAGCGCGGCGCGGAGTTCGGAATCGCTGACGCCGTTGGTTGTACCGCCGTTCGCGCGAAACGATGCGGTTAGCGCGCTGAGACTAGCGAGCATGCGAGCCAAGAGCTTCGGGGAACGATCAGGTTTCGGTTCGGGCGGGACAGGCGGGGCGGTCGCGGTGGACGAGGTAGGCGCAGCGGTCGCGGTAAACGCAGGTACAGCCATATTTGCGGACTCCTTTGGATCGGATTCAGTTTCGGCGATCTCGATGTCGAACTCGCTCTTGAGCAGCGTACGGGCCATATCCTGCGCGGAGGACTTGGCGGTGTCCGGGATGTCGGCAGCGGACCCACGACCGCCGATCACCGCGCGGAGAGCCTTCTCGTTCAGGCGGCCAGAGTGTGGATTGACAACCGGGAACAGCGTGAGATCGCGGGTATTGTCCGCGTTCGGATCACCGAGCAGGGTGTGGCGAGCGATGGATGCCTTGAGCGTGGCGGTTGCGTCCGTGATCGACTTTGGAGACTCGGTCCCGGTGTGAAGCGCGGTCACCCACTCGTGCCAGGAGGGCGCGGACCAGGTCGTGGTCTCGGTACCGGAGAAAGTAGGACGACGGGCCTTGGCCAGCACATTCGAGCGAAGCACGGGAGCGGCGCTCAGATCAGGAGCAGCGGCCATGGGCGTGGGCGAATCGCTGCTCAGAGCGATTGCCTGCCCGGCTGCGGTGTACAGTCGCGGCGCCCCACACCCCATATCAACGCTACACGCGCCTTCCAGCCCCGCAAGACCCATCGCGAGATGGTCATAACTCGTGATGTACCGCCAGATGTACTGATAGACGCGCCCGTCTTCGAGTTCCCCCTCCTCCACGCTCATGACGATCCACGCGCCGAGCGAGACCTGCACCAGCTTCCCGGCCTGGCAGTCGGCGACCACAGACGCAGGTTCCCCGCCCAGCGCGGTAGCCCGGTCAATGTCCAACCACGCATCGAGCTTGAGGTTGGTCTCGCCTTCCTCGACGCGGGAGTTGAATACCTGACCGAAGCGGTATTTGTCTTGGACGACCGGGTCGTTCGCGCTGCCGGTGCCGTCGTACGGGTGGACGGGAACGATCGGGCGACCGTTGAAGGACTCGGGGAAGTTCGCAAGCACCTCCGGCGGGACGTACTCCGGGCCTTTAGAATTCATCCCCTGAACGATCGATCCCCCGACCATCGCAACGACCGGCACGATGAGCTGTGCGCGGGATTCGAGTACGGCGAGCGTGCAGTTCGCGGCCTGTGCGTACCCCGAGAGCTGGACGTAGCGCGGGCGGGCCATGGCCGCGAGATGCGGGCGGGGATGATCGCGCATTACTCGACACTCCCTTGCGCGCGGGCGGTGAGTTCGCGGGCGGTGACCCGCGTGTACGTCCCTGCCCCCCGCTGTCTCTCACGATGGCGCTTCTCTTCCCGGGACTGGAGCGCGAGCTTCGCGTACTGGATCTGAGCGATTCGCCGCTTACCGAGAACCGAGAGATGGGGCGAGCTGAAGATCGCGGCGAGAGACGCACGACCGCCCTTCTCGAACCGCACCGAGTTAACAACCGGCTCGGAGGTGAGGATATCTGCGCCGCCGCTATCCCCCTTGCTACCCGGGGTCTGGATCGTGGATCGCCGATCAGCCGGCGGGACCGTGGCGCCTTCCCCGGACGGCGTGTTGTCATCGAGCGAAGGGTTGTCTCCCTCGACACCGTCAATCCCATGCGCATCCCCGGGTTCCAACGGTTGTAGTCCGTAGTTGATATCGCGGATCTCGCTCGACGTAAAGATCAACCCGCCGCCGCTCGCGGCCTGGAACCGGTTCGCCTGCGCCATCGCGAGCGTGGCCTTCGCCTTCGCGTCCTCGGTCAGTTCCTCGATTGAGGGCCAGATGCAATCGTAGGAGGGGTTTGAGGGCGTCGGGAGTGCCCCGATCATCTCGCAGCGGGCGTTCAGCGCGCGGACTGTAGGGACCGCGAACTCGATCCGACGCTCGGCGACGCGGTCCCGGAGGTTCTCGTCGTCTTGTGTGCTCGCTAGGTGGGCGCGTTCCGAGCCGATGAGAATGCGCATCGGCAGACCGAGCGTGCCCGCGATCAGTTGGAGAATGGCCATCGCGTTCGGACCGAAGATCGGAACCTGGGAGTTGGCCCCGCCGCCGATCGCGGAGAGCTGTGTCCCGACGGTGCGGAGCCAGCGCCGCGCGCCGTGGAGGTACTCTTCGAGTTGATCGGATTGCGCTTGCTTTGCCTCGGCTCCCATCTTCGCGGCGATTGCAGGGTCGAGATCCGCTTGAATCCCAGGGTTGGCGCGAATCCACGTCGCTTCGGCCCCGCCGCCGACTACCTTCATGAGGTCATCCAGTAAGTTCCAGACCGATCGCAGCCGAGGCTTGCCGTAGACGTTATCCGCGAGACACCCCTCGGCGATGTGGATGATGCGCGAGTGATCTACGGAGAGCGAGATCGACCCCGATCGGACCCCGGTGCGGTAGTCGTAGCCCGGGCCGATGGGTGAGCCGATGGTCGCGAGGTACGTCTCGGGCAGCCCGAAGCGCGGATCGCTGGGGTCCGTGACGACGCGCGTAATCTGCGACCGAGTCTCGTCAAGCGGCGTCAGGTACAGGAGGTCGGCCGCGCCCTTCCGGAGTCGAGTGAGCGGGGTAAGGAGCGACTCGCTTTCATACAACTGGCACCCGAGGAGCAGTGCGCTGTAATGCCCGAGCCCGGCCATGATGTCGGCGCGCATGAGCCGCGAGGGGAATTCCAGCCGTGAGGAGAGATCGGCCCACGCCCCCTCATACTCGGTGATCAGCTCCGGGTCCTCGTCTTCGATGATCGAGAACTCGCCGGACCAGGTAAGGCGGGGGTATGCCTCGACGATCCGCTCGGCGATCCCGCCCCGCTGGTACCGTGACCAGTAGTCGTAGGGGGTTAGGACATTGGCGTACCCGAGGGCCTGGTACATGTCCCGCGCGCCGTTGAAGGAGACACCGTCACGCGGGAGCTGGGTCTGGAAGCGGTTCCCGAAGGAGATGCGGGATGTCAGATCGGAGAGGGCGGAGAGATCCCCGCGGTTCAGGTTGGAACGGGCGGACTCAGGGGCGACAGACGTCGAGTCGCTCAGGTTGCTCGGCACACTTGGCGCTGCACTCTCCCCCATCGTATCGTCGAAAAGGATCACGTACACACGAATAGCACGCTATCTAGTGGTTGTCGAGGGGGGTAGCCACAAGATATTGTGGTGCGAGGAGATGGCTTGACACTGCGCGGGATGGTGTGAAATAGTGAGTGGTAGGTGAAGGATGGTAGGAGACCGGAACAATGCACACACCTAAGCACAGTGAGAAGTCGTTGATCGCCGCTCTCAACAACTTGGAGCGCCGCTGGCCGGATGACTATGCGCTCTTCGACTATTCGGGGCGTCTTATTCTGATTAGGCTAAACGGCGACGGTTCCTTTCCCGATCCGAGCCAGCCGGGGGCCACCAACGACGCCACGATCGAGACCTTCCCGGGGATTATTTCGGGAGGCGGGGACCCTGACTAGAGAGACTTAACTAGAGAGACTTAAATGACGCGACTACTAGAAGGGAATCTTGGCCGAATGAAACCCAAGACAGAAACCGATAATCCCGATCTCCTCACCACCAGCGAGGCCGCAGACTACCTCCGGCTCTCCAAGATCACGCTGGAGAAGTGGCGCCGGGTAGTCGGACAAGGCCCACAGTTCGTGCGGCTGGGTGGGAAGGTGTTCTATCGGCGGGTAAGGCTGGACGAGTTCATCACCGCGCAGGAGTCCAACCAATGATAGGAAAGATATTGCATGTCCTTGCACTCATCCTCGGCGTTCTAGCGTTCCTCTTATCTATCGAGTGTGCACCAGCCAAGGTGGGCTCTTGCGGCGAAGCAAATCAACTCATCCGCATCGTCATCATGGTGGAACTGCTTGCGATTGGATTCGCTGTAATCTTTAAAGAGAAAGGAGATGCCCCATGACAACGACCACTAAATCAGCGCGGCCCAAGTTGACCAAGAAACGATCCACGACGGAGGCGGGGGATGCCGACGCGCTAAAGATCATCCGTCTCCGAGCCGAGAACGTCAAGCGCCTGACCGCGTTCGATCTTCGCCCCGACGGTCAGACCGTGGTCCTCGGCGGGGAAGTAATCGAAGCCAATGACCTCGCAAGACGACAAGCAGCCGAGAAAGTCAAGATCGCAACAGACTCTGAGACCACCCTTGCAGCTGCCACAGATCCGAGTCACGAAGCTCCGTGAAGAGCTAACACAAGCCGAGGGACATCGGGACGGAATCGCAATCATCGCCAAGAATACTTGTGTAATCGCCGACAAGGAAGTCGAGAAGACCTCGCGGCTCGTAGACCCCGATCTCGCCCCGATCGAGGCTGCCCTGCGCGGTGCGGAGGAGCTGAATCGGAAGGTCCGCGCTGCCGCTCATCGTGCACAGATCGCAGCCTCCGTGGACGGTAAGCGCGAGGAAGTAGCGGCGCTTACTGCGGCGATCGCGGATCTCGATACCGAGCGCGCGGAAATGCTCGCCGCCGCCGAGTTCCCGGTGCCGGGGTTAGGGTTCGGCGCGGACGGGTCGGGCGTGACGTTGAATGGAATCCCCTTCGAGCAAGCGAGCGCCACGGAGCAGTTGATGGTCTCGCTCGCGATGGGCGCCGCGCTCAACCCTCGGCTGCGAGTGCTGCTGGTGAAGGACGCGAGTCTACTGACCGCGAGGAACCGGGCGGTACTGATCAACTGGTGCGAGAGAGAGAACATGCAGGGGTTTATCGAGCTGGCCGGGGAGGGCGGAGAGGTGACAGTGGTAATCGAGGACGGGGCGGTGCGTGATAATGGAGAGGAACGCTAATCCCGCGATTTTTGAGGGCCGCATTGCAATGAGACTGAGAGAGGAGAAAGAGACCCCTATGATTGCTCCGTCGGATACTGTTCTAACGGCTCCACCTACCATTCCACTGCTCATGATCACCTTCCCTCGTGGCACTGTGCGGTACATGCCCGACTTCTCGGTGTGGTTCGATGGCGGCCCATGGTGGCCGCGAGAAGTCGGGCTCGCCTACGAACTGATCGGGAGGTACAAAGACTTCGACAAGGAGTTCAATCGCCCGGGAAGAAAGGGAACAGAATGAAAATCATCTTGGCCCTAAGCCTTTTCGCGGCGACCCTCGCAGTGGCTCTAAGCGGCTGCGGTGCGACTGACGCCGCGCCACCTGCGGATATCGCGAAGCATCTCTCGTATTTCCGCGACCCGAAGACCGGTCTGTGCTTCGCGGCGATCGGCTCGTTTACGTATTCCGGGTATACGGTGACATCGATTGCGGCAGTGCCGTGTGCGGCGCTTGGGTTTCGAGAACAGAAAGGAGAGCTGTGCCAATGACTGTTGCCAGAATCCCTACACCCCTCATGTCCGCGACCGACGCGATCAGCTATGCGATCGAAGCGTGTACTCGGCGCTCGCTCCCGCCCGGCAAGGTGCTGAGCGAGGAGTCGTTAGCGATGCTGAGCCCGGAGGCGCTGAGGTACTTCGCGCGGGTAGGCTGGATGCACGAAACGAACCACAAGTTGACGGATGATAGGCGCGGGCCGACCGAGGAGCCTAATGAGAGCGTTGTGCTTGGTTCGTCGGCCCGTGCCCCTCGTCCTGGCCGCCACCCCATTGACGGGCGAAACCCGTTCGGAATCTGGAAACCCTTGGAAGGCATCCGCATCCAAGGCGCAGATGGGCTACTGAAGCGGCTCCTGGACTTCGACCGCGCGGACCTCGACAAGCTGGCGACCGACTGTGCCGCGCAGGAGACCGGCTGGGGGAAACGGAAGCGCTGGGCGGAGGCCGCGAAGGAGGCGATCGGAAAGAATAAGCGAGCCAAGAAGGTGGAAGAGCTGGCGTCGACGGATGTCGAGCGGCTCGGACAGCTCGCGGCAGAGGCATGGAAATAGAAAACATACGGCGTCGAGAATGCCCCTGAGATTCAAACTACGGCGTGGCGTCGCAATATATCGAAGTGGGTTATGTGATCGAAACACACTGTGAGAGAAAGAGAGATAACCTCATATGCGAACGAAGAAAGCAACCGTCGCACTGGCACGTGAGACCGAATCCGTCTTTGGCCGTACCGAGGACCAATGTGAGAGCGATTCTTCCACTGGTGCAATCGCTGCGGCCGAGGTTCGCCTTGAGATCGACCGGCAGTATGGCTTCTCCCGCTATCGCGACCCAGTAACCCAGGCCCTCGGTCTCCTCGCCTCGGAATGGGAAGGCATGCACAAGGCGTGGCAGGGAACCGCAGCGCGAGCCTTGATCGCCCAGAAACGCGACAAGGAGACAGGAGTCGCGTCACGAATAACCGCGATCCTTGTCGCCTATCGAGATGAGCTACGAGAGTTGCGCGATGGAGACCGAGCAAAATATCTAGAGCGCGAGCTGAAAGCCCACGTACTGTATCCTTGGCTCAAGTCGCACCGTGGATGCCCGAAGAGCGTACATACCGCGCGAGTGATCTCGATGATCGGGGACCCGCTGCGGTTCCCGGGACGGCAGTGCGAGAAGTGCGGAGGGTATCTCGCGAGTGATCATGAGGGTGTCTGCAATCAGAGAGTGAAGGAGACGACCGCCGTCAATCGCGCTGAGGTCGAACATGGAGCTGGCAGTCTTCCCTTTCGTAGTGAGCCCAACCCAGCCGCCGAGATCATAGAGGCTGAGATCGAGAATATGCGTGACGGCTGGGTCCTCTGCGGCGGTACTGTCGGCGCTCCTCGCCTCGGTACCGGCACCCGCGCTCTCTGGCACTACTTCGGGCTCCACGTCGTTGAGGGGAAGCGCCCACGGCACCAGCGCGGGCAGCAGTCGGACTGGAAGGACGAGGGATACACGGCGCTGCTACAGCCTGACGGGATCGCCGATATGGTGATACGTCAGAAGTGTGAGCCGTGGTACGGGGTTTATGTCGCGACGAAGGAAAGGATTTGTAAGGAACGCGGCGTCGAGCAGAACGCTGAGAGCGAGAGATCTGGTGATGCCGAGCTAGGGACCGATCAAGCCCTTGAGAACGAGAGTCCGCATGGTCCCAAGTTCACTCGGATGCATGCACACAAGATCGGGCGGGTAGTGCTGGCGAAGGCGTTCGTCGGCGATCTGCTCGCGGAATGGAAGAGACTGGTTTCGGCGCATTGAGCCGCGGGTTGTGATCGAGTACTCGACTAGTGCGCCGCGGCCAGACGTGTCGCAAGGTTAGATGCGAGCGGGCTACCTGTGGGCATCGGGTAGCCCAGTCCTCGAATAATCAGGTGTGATCGACGCTCGCCATGAGGAGGGGCCGGACCGTAAAGCGTATTGCGATCGAATTGCCGAATGAGAAGAAGATAGAGAGAAGGTCGAGTCGTCATCTGAGATCGGATTGATCCCTGGCCGTCTTTCTCTTTCCTGCCTCTACAGATCACCATACCGCGTAATCCGGGTACTCATCCTCGGACGGCGGCACGATAAATGCCAACATCACGGCATCCGCCCGGTCTGGGCTTCGGGCGTCCTGTCGCACTTCGCGAGTGGCAACTGTCGAGTCCTTCTTACTGACGATCAGCTCTTTGCCCGCCGAGGTCGGCTTGCGCTTGATATTCGCGAGCTGCGCCGCTAGATCATCATCGTCAGGGTCGATATCGATGTCCCCGGTCTCGAATCGCTCCCGCAGTCCCCAGTACCCCTCAGCGCGGAGATTCGCGTAGTGTTCGGGGTCGATCGCGCGGGCCGAGACGGAGACGCCGCGGACGGGCTTCGACTGTTCCTTGGCGCGGTCGACTAGACCTCGACCGACCCCGATGTAATCGACTTTCGCAATCGCCGCCCCGGTCGAGTCAAGATCGCGGATCAGGTTCCCGCAAGAGATCATGGTGTCCGGCTGTGAGTCCTCGCGGATGATACGGACTACCGGCCCGCGACGATGGGCGATCACGTTCTTGTCCCCGCCTGCGCCGACGTCGACGCCGAGTTCGCTAGGACCGGCAGCGGCGAGTGCGGAGAGATCACGAAGCTGAGCAGCGCGAATCCAAGAGATCGGGATCAGGCCGGATGTAGATTTCTCAGGGAACCGGCCGAGGACTTTTGAGATGTAGAGGGGGTTGTCCTCACCCCACTTTCGTCGCTTCTCCTCGACCCAGGTAGGGCCTACCAGCGCATGGCGGATAACCTCCGGCACTTCCTCGCCTGTGAAGTTCGGGGAATCGAACGCCGAGATCCCAATCACGTTCCATCCAGAGCCCGGTTTGCAGACCGTGCCGAACTCGGTATTCATGTCATCGGGGTTTCCTATCGCGAGGAACTTAGAGTCCTCGTTAGACATAAGGGTGTCAGCCGCCTCCCAGAGAGCAGGAGTAATCCCCGTGGCCTCGTCGAAGATAATGAGAACGTATCGCTGGTGAATGCCTTGAAAGGCGGTTGGCGATTGATCCTGCGGCTTACGGCCCATCGCGATAATCTCTTCGTTGCCGGCCTTCCCCAGCGCCCACCACTCGGTTTGATTGACACGACCGAAGAGATGGCCTTTGGCGTGTGCTCGATTGATCTCCCGCCAGAGGATCGCACGGACCTGCGAGTCGGTCGGGGCCGAACTTATGACAAACGCATCGCCTGGTCTGTGCGCATCTAGCCACCAACACGCGACCCGGGAGGATACCATTGACTTTCCTAAGTTATGGGCCGAATGAACTGCTGTACGGCGATTGTCCCGCACCGAGGCGATGATCGAAGCCTGTTTACTCCAGAAATGTTCGCCGAGTTTCTCGTGAGCCCAAGAGACAGGGTCGGCCAAGTAGCGGGCGCGGGTTGCGTCGGTTGCTGCAAGTTCCGCTTCCTGCGCGCCGGCCTGCGCAGCGCGTGCAGACTGTAGCGTCGGCATCTCCCGCCCCTTCCACCAGACTTCGAGGAGTTTGGTCGCCTCCGGGATCTTGTGCGCGGGGAGAGCGGCGATCTTGGCGATCATCCGATCCCAGGTAAGGCGGTCTGGCGCGGAGAGGGAAGAGGGATCAGGGAGAGTGGTGGTAGCGGCAGGGACGGTAGACGGTGCGGAAGGGATGGCCGGCGTGGCGATGGGAACGGCTGACAGTGCGCTCGTCTCGTGCCTGCGAGACGGGGAACCGGAGAGCGGGGGTTTCACTTAGCGGATCGTAACACGAGGATAGCTACCGATAGGCATTTTTCAAGTGGCGCTCAGCCTTTTCGAATAGCTCGAAGCCTTGAGTGAACATCTCCGATCCGATAGCAAACGAGAGATTCGCCGCAGATCGCCAGCCCCAGCGGGTAAAGATAGCGTAGCAGCGATGCGAGAGGGCGTGAACAGCGCGCATGATCCGAGCCGTCGTTCTGGCCTGTATGTACTCTTGGTATTGCGTCGGATTGCGCACCCCGGAGGGCCAGTTGAGTTTCATTTTAGATCTTCCCCTCTCCCACCACGGCGATCGCGGTCACCAGTCTCGTGTGTGCCAACCCCATGAGCTTGCTCATGGGAACCCCGCGATTCGCGAGCCGCGTAAACGAGAACGCGATCAGCTCCTTGGCCTTCGGTGCGAGCGCGGGACGGAAATACGCTGCCCGCGCCCACCATGCGGACATCGCGGGCTTGTCGTCGTTGTACTGGAGAGATTCGCCGTCCTTGACGCCCGCGACGACGTTGGTGAACTTGGTGCCGTTCCAGGTGAGAGAGAAGATGCGGGTGATCTGACCCGCGACGGTTCCATCACCCGCGGAGAGTTTGAGACCAAGACGCATCATCGTTTCGGCTGTCGAGGCGATGACGTCGAAGGGACGCACACTGCTACCCGTACCGTTAGTCGTACCGGTTACCGGCGCGTTCCCCGTGCGGACTCCCAGCCAGTACACGTTCTCCAGATCGTAGTACCCGACGCTCCACAACTGCTGCGAGTTGAAGGTACCGGCCGCTACCTTGCTCTCCGCCCAGAACGCTTCCTGGTTCCCCTGCCAGTCCCCGATCACGTAGCACTCGCGGATCGCGCGCGTCACAAACTCCTCGAAGATCGCGCCGAAGTCGAGGTCAGTCGCGAGGCTCGTGTGCGCGAGGAATCGGCAGGCCATGATCCACTGATGAGGCTGGCGGCCCGAGACCGAGCCTTGGGTGCGGATGAACGGGATCTGGTTGCGCATCCCGCGCTCGATGAGATCGACGGCGAGGCGGTCCCCGGTCAGGAGATAGTACCAGTAGAGGTTCTCCCAGTACTGGTGCGAGGAGTTGAAGTCGCTGCGGTAGAGCCCGTACCCGTAGGCGGCCTGGCCGAGGTAGAACCAGTGATCCTCGGACGCGGGCGCGCCTTGCAAGATTTGGGTGTGCAGCATCCGCTCGGCCGCGGGGAGCGAGATCTCGTCAATCCATTTGGGTTCGCCAAAGCGGTAGGCTGCATGGACGGCCGAGGTACTGGTGTTCCAGTAGTCGGTCCAGGTGGTGCGCAGGTACAGCTCGTCCCAAGCGCCGGTGCCGGACCCGGTTTCGCCGTCGCCGACGTGGTACTCGCCCCAGTACCGAGGGAATAGACCCCAAGTCATCAAGCCGCTCAAGCCCTCCAGGCCCCGCCAGCGGAGGGTAGAGTCGAGGAGATTGCGAAGCGCGACGTCGTAGGGGACGAGGTCGGGGGCCAAGACTCCAGTAGGGATGGAGCGGACGGCGCCGGAGGTGTAAAGGTACTGAGGATCGACCAAGCCCCGGAGCGGGGCGTTCAGCCCGCGCCAGAAACGCGGCATGTCGAACCCGGGGTCGGATGTCGCGGCGAGAGAGTATTTGACGAAGACCGCCTGGTGGTGGGCGAGCCAGAACTTGTCGGATGCGAGATCGAGTCTTAAGAAGTTGCCGTCGAGGCGCAGGGCCTGTGGCTCGTAGCGGTGCATCTTGCGAAGTGCGACGGCGAGAGAGCCAACCTTATTGCGCGCGAACAGCATGCCGCCGAATGCCGCGGTGCCAGAGACGGTCTTGTCCCCGACGCGCGCGACGTAGGATTGAGGATGCGCAGTCTTGTTACCCTTGGCGTCGGCGTCTAGACGGGTTGGGCGAAGTTGCTGCTCTAGACTCGCGGAGAGAACGCCGGCCGAAGTATCGGCAGTAGCGGTGATCACCGTAGCTTCCGGATAGAGATCGACCGACTCCGGGGCAGCGGACAGTTGGAAGCTCTCACGGATGAGTGTCCCGAGAACCGCGTTCCACGAGCCGTCCTTCTTGACTTCGCTTGAGTCGGCCAGTGTCCCTTCCCAGGCGAGACGCTCCCCGACCTCGACGTAGGACTCGCCCGCGCGGAACTCGTAGCGGCGACGGAAAGAGATCGCGCCGCCGCCGAAGGAAAGGTTGGTTTTCCCCTCGACGACGATGATCGCGACGAGCGGACCGCGGTACTCAATGGTGAGTGCGCGGAGAGAGGTCGAGGCGATGTCAAGGTGCTCGAAGGTGCCGGAGAGCCCCTGAGAGGTGAAGACGGGGGAGCCGTCAGCCAGGCTACCCGCGAGCCCTATGGCGGAGACGGTGTAGCGGGCCACGCCGGTATCGACGGTCAGAGCGCTGGGGCCGGCACCGAGCCCGGCGGCCAGGACGAGCAGGGGACGAGGGGGAGGCGGGTTCGTCCCCTTCTCGACGCCGACGACTAACTCGCAGTCGAGCACACCCTTCGCGGAGATCGAGAGTGAGACCGGGACCGAGACGAGCACCCACTGGATCGCGGTAGGGTTCGCCTTCGTCCGCCACCACGCGGTAGGTCTGATGTCGGCGGGGATGTAAGCACCACCGCCAGCACCAGCGCTACCACTCTTGACGCGGACCGCGAGCCGGGAGACGTCTGTTGCGGCCAGGCTCTCCGCGAGAGGGACGGCAATTGAGGCGTATTCGGAGGAGCGCAAGACGCTCATCGAGTCGGTAATGCGGAAGGGGATCGCGGTAACAGGCAGCGGGGAAGGGGGAGGTGCAGGTAGCGGCGAGGGTACTGGCGGTGGCGGAGAGGGAGCTGGCGGCGGCGGGCTATCTGCCAGTTGCCCTAGTGCCTCGTCCAGCTTTTTGAGGCCCTCGGCGAGGAGAGATTGCGCGCCGATGATGCTATCGCGAATACTCACGGGATTCTGCTCCTGATTGGAAAAGGATCTGCGGCGCCAAGAAGTTCGCCGGCTCTCTCCTCGTAGCCTCGATTGAAAGCATAGTACGGAGGCGTCCATAGATCGAACGGATTGAGCCCAAGCGGACGGGTCGCGATACTAAGGCCAGCCATTCGGGGAGGAAAGATTGTCATAATCGCGCGACCATAACGATAAGCAGCCTGCTCGTGTTTTGTCATCGCCAAACCACGAGGATCGGTCTCGGCTTGCCGTGCTCAGTCGCCGGCAGATCCTCGAAGGCGAAGGCGAGCGGGATCTTCCCGTGACGGTATCGCTGGTAGCGCGTGAAAACACGGAGATGTCCGGAGTCTGCTGCGCAGAGTTCAGCGCCGTTGGAGATGCGCCGAGGGCATCGGCCGGAGATCGTGGCAGAGATGACGTCACCCGCGGCGAGGGAGCGGGTCGCTACTCGTGGCACTCGTGGCATGGTGCTCTCTCTGTCGTCTTTTGCGGACGATCAAGCTCTCGGTACCACAGGATCTCCTCCCACATCCGGTTCACGGTTTGGCGGGTCGCAGCGGTGATCGGTGCGGTGTCGAGTTCGCGAACCGCATCCTCCATCGACATGTAGGTGGGTTCGCGCTCGATTGTTGGTCTCAGGTTCTTCCAGTCGAGCTGCCAGTGGCACGAATGAGCAGTAGCAACGATGGTTCCGCGGATCAAGTAGTTCCACTCTCCGCTTGGAGTGCCCTCGACGCAGAGATGTTCGTGAGGGTATTGGGCTTGGACGACAGAGCGAGCGTCGGCCTCAGAGATGTAGGCGGGACCGGATCTCTTACTCATACACGCGGCCCCCTTCCGGCTCGATCCGAGACGATATAATCCCGAGAGCTTTGACAGCTTTCTCTTCGGCGTCGCTCGATGCCATAGGGAGAGTATAGCGCGCGATGCCCGCTACACCGGAAGAAGGATTCGCGCTTCTCCATTGCCGCGCTCGTCATCCCAGCCCTGTTCCCAGGCGATGATATGGATCGGATCGCAAGGCTCATCGGGATTGGTCAGCATGATGCGTGGAAGACCGTCTCGCGCAGCTTCCCGACCTGCAAGATAGGCGAAGTCGGCGAGAGCGAGAACGAATCGAAGCCAGTCGGACGAGGTGTGCTCCCTATGATCAACCATCTTACTTGCCAATTCCGTTCTCTCTCTGCCAATGCCACGCTGCGAGTAGTCGTTTGCGGTCGCGGATCTCGGCTTCGATGTAGTTCTCTGTTAGATCGGGTTCGCGTCGTAAGTGTTCTCGGTCGTCGTACATAGAGAAGAGAATCTGCGCGACAAGGCGAGTATTTTTCCCGCCGAGTTCTGCTGCAAAGTCACGAAGGTAGGCGTCCTCGTCCATCATAGATTTGATTCTATCTCATTCCTCCGGTAGCTGCCCCGGCTCGACCCCCAACATCCTGGCAAGCGCTGCCTTCGCTGCTGCCGGATCGCTCAGCTCGACCGTGGTTCGCGCTCCGAACCGTTGCTTGTGCGTGACGCCGAGATACCAGCTCATGGTCTTCTGCCAGACCTCGGCGCCCTTGGCGTCCGGTTTGCGGATCTCCCAGAGTGGGGCACCGGAGTCAGGGTCAACGGCTTGGCGCCCGGTTGCCGGATCTAGCTTCGGAATACGCTCTCCGCGAATCATTTGTAGCACTTGTGCGGTATTTTTCTCCGCCATCCCCTCGGCCTGAAGCCGTCTCGCGTGGTGGTACGCGTCCCGGAAACCGGGAGGAGTGTCGTCCTCCTGCCAACGAAGCACCGTGTGCTCGTAGGGCATGCGAGGGTCGGCGCAGATCTGATAGATCATCTCCCCGGAGGCGAGACGGGTCAGGATTTCGTCACCGAGTTCCTGAGTGTAGATCGTCGGGCGACCCTGGAGGCCGGTGCGTGGAGGGGTCGGGGGAGCGCCCGACGCGGGGCGATCAGCGAGGCGATCAGCGAGGCGATCAGGGGGCGGGGAAATAGCCGCTGTGATCCCCCCAGGAAGCATGCCGAGAGACGCAGGACGATCGGCTAGCGGGTGCGGCTCAGGCTCGGGAGTTCCTGCCCCCTTCATGAAAAGAGCTGCACCGTCCGGGTCATCTCCGCTGCGGAAACCCGGTCGAGGGGCTGCGGAGATCGTGACCGTGGGGGGTTTCCGCGGTTTGCCGTTGCGGTTCGGGCGCTTGCCGCCCTTGGGTCCGAGCTTAGGGGCCATCTAGGGGAGAGAGTGTACCACAAAGCTCTCCCGCCGAAGCTCTCGTCTGTTTCCTGGATTTTAGGTGCCCGTAGCCGCGGCTTGCACGCGCCAGTAAGGCACATCCTCCCAGCGCGGCGGGGTCGTGAGACGAGCGGCGCCCGCGTCAGGGGCGGAGACGATCCCGTAGCGGAGGATGTCCCCACGATCCCGTAGCGGAGGATGTCCCCAAGATCGGGCTGAACGCTCTCGATCGCTTCTTGGAGGAGCCCGGGGTGCGCGATGCGATTGCGCATGTCACGATTGACCTCGACGACGTAGAAGAGACGAGCGTGGTCGTGGTTGTGGTCGTGGCTCATACCGCCTCCGTGTACTTGAGCGCGACGGTCTCGGCGGCGACGAGGAGCGGGGTGCCGGCGTGGATGAGAGCGAGGATCTCGGGGCGAAGCTTACAGAGATTCATCATGTTGATGGGACGGCACTGAATCGCGTGACGGATCGCGGCGTCGATGGGGTCTGGGGTCTTGCGAGTGTTGGTTCTCATTTGCGTGCATATCTCCTTTCGATTGGGTTGCATCGTTAAACGACGATCTTGAGTGCGATCCGCTGCTCGTGAGCCTTGCCGAGGAAGTACCGAGCCTCGACGAGCATTCCCATCTTGCGG
>Ga0070686_100000146_pt1 | contig 48181 bp, 45 predicted proteins | sample KBSS23LmetaG_FD_65654 | JGI IMG/M metagenome (GOLD analysis project Ga0070686, IMG submission 65654) | Switchgrass rhizosphere microbial communities from Kellogg Biological Station, Michigan, USA - KBS S2-3L metaG | ecosystem: Host-associated > Plants > Roots > Rhizosphere ...
CAAGCCCGCTTGGCTGCCAAGGCTGCGCTTCACAACTTCTGCATCTTGCTCAATCGCCAGCTCAACCGCGCCAGCCTCGCTTTTGCGGATCTGGTCGACTGGTAACGCACACCAAGCGTTTTAGCCGCCGGTGCAGGAAGGCGAGGAACGAACGAAAGAGGCCCGAGCTCCTGGAAGAGCCCGGGCCTCTTTCATGTCGGTGTGACCGCTTACGACCGGCTCGCCACCGCTGGGGCCGGGAGCATGCGGACGATGCGCGCGGCCAGCCGGGCCGGCGCGCCGCCACCCGGCCCGCCGCCGGGGAGGCGAACGACCACGGCATAACGCGCCTGGCCGGTCGCGTCGAACGCCAAGCCGGCGAACCAGCCGTCGGTCTCGCGCGAGGCGCCGGGCACCGTGCCGGTCTTGCCGCCCAGGCGCCACGGCGAGCCCGCGAGCTCGGCCCCGGCGGCCTGGGCGGTGCCGCGGGTGACCACCTCGCGCATCGCGTCCTGCAACCGCGCGGCGGTGGCGGGCGACAGCGAGCGCCGCCCGGGCGAGCGGCCGGCCAGCGCGGCGTCCACCGTGGGCGGCATCATCACCCCGCCGTTGCCGATGGCCTGGATGAAGCGCGCCACGTGCAGCGGGCTCACCGCCACCCGCCGGGTGCCCAGCGCGAAGTCGGCCCAGTCGGCGTCGGGCGTGCTGGCGCTCAGGCCGGTGCGCGCGGCGAGCGGGCTCATGCGCGCGCGGAACGCATCCGAGCGCGTGGCCCAGAACGCCGTGTCGCGCACCGCGGTCTCGCCCGCGCCGAAGCCCAGGCGGCGGATGCGCGCGTCTACCTCGCCCGCGCCAAGGTCGGCGCGCAGCGCCAGCGCCATCTGCACCGCGGCCGTGTTGCACGAGTACACCAGCATCTCGCGCGGGCCCGCCAGCGTGCGCCGCATGGACCGTTCGGCGTTGCGCACCGTGCGGCCGCCCACCGTCACGGTCGCGGGGCAGCCGATCTCGGCATCGCCGCGGCCGCTTTCCCACCACAGCGACGCCAGCACCAGCTTCCACACCGAGCCGGGGAGCGCGGCGGCGGTCAGGCCCGCGTCGTCGCCGCGCCCGCTGGCGGCGTAGGCCAGCACGGCGCCGGTCGCCACGTCCTGCACCAGCACCGCGCCCCCGTCGGCGTTCCGCGCCGCCAGCATCCGCGCGACCGCCGCGTCCAGCGCCGGGCACAGGGTCGATGGACTACCTGCGGGGCGGCTGGGGCACGCCGCGTCGATCGCCGCGTCGGCAGAAGGAGCGGCGATCGCGGGAGTCGTGCGTCGGACGTCGGATCCCAGGCGCTCGTTCGACGGCCGCAACGCCGCGCGGGCTCCCTGCGCGCGCTCGGGAGCAGCGCCCAGCGCAGTGAATGCAAGCAGCGCCGTGATCAGCAGGCCGACGGCGGCGCCGGCCGCGCGCGCGGGGGAGCCGGTGCGCGCCGGGCGCTCGGCCAGGCGGAGGACGCGGTGCAGCAGCGATCCGCCGTCGGCCGCCACGGCCAGCAGCTCGCCGCGGCGGACCTCCTCCATGGTGGCGAGCGCGGCGATGTACTCGCGCACGGTGCCGAACCGCGCGGCCACGTCGTCGCAGCAGTGCTCGCGCTCTGCGCGGATGCGGCGGCCCACGTACCACACGGCGGGGTGATGGAACAGCAGCGTCTCGGCCGCGGCCTGCAGCAGGTTGACAAGGTAGTCGTGGCGCCGCACGTGGGCGAGCTCGTGCAGCAGCAGCAGCTCCAGGTGGCGCGGCGCGATGCCGGTGAGCGCGCTCAGCGGCAGCAGGATCACGGGCCGCATCCACCCCACCACCGTGGGCACGTGCACCGCCGCCGAGGTGAGCACCTCCACCGGCCACGCCACCCGTAGCTCGCGCGCCAGGCGCCTCACCAGCCGCCGCACCGGCTCGGGCGCCGGCGCCGTGCCCACCCGCAGCAGCCGGCGCACGCGCGTCCACGCGCCCAGCAGCCGCGTGGACAGCAGCGCCACCCCCGCCAGCCACGCGGCCACCAGCCAGGGAAGGAACCGCTCCACCTCCACACGCCACGCAGCCGCGTCGAACCACGCTGCCCGAACCGCCACCCGCCGCGGCCGCACCTCGCCCAGCGGCGCCGCCGCCTCGTCGGCCGCGGGAGCCGCCGCCGGCAGCCGATCCGCCGGGGCGGGCTGGGCGCGGACGAGCGGTTCGGCCGCGGTGCCGCCGATGCCGCGCGCCGCCGCGACGGCCGTCATCGCGGTGGTGCCCAGCATCAGCACCAGCGTGGCGCAGGCGAGGGCGTAACGGTGCGTGGCGGGCGCCGAGCGCGACAGCCGCAGCCCCACGTGCAGCGCCAGCGCCAGCGCGGCGCACTGCCACAGCGAGTGCACCAGCGCCCAGCCGATGGCGTGCAGCACGGGTGAATCCAGCGTGATCATCGCCCCTCCCCCGCGCCCTCGCGGCGCTCCAGGTCGGCCAGCAGCGCGCGGATGCGGTCCAGGTCGTCGCGGCTGGCCACCTGCGGCGACAGCGCCTGCATCACCAGGCCGTGCGCCGAGCCGCCGAACGCGCGGTCGATGAGGTCGGTCACCAGCGCGCGCTGCGTGGCCTCGGGCGGCACGGCGGCGGCGTAGACGTGCGTGCGGCTGCTCTCGTCGCGGATCACCAGCCCTTTGCCGTGCATGATCTGCAGCAGCTTGAGCACGGTGGTGTAGCCGCTCTCGTTCACCCCAGGCAGCGCCTGGTGCACCTCGCGCACGGTGCTGGGGCCGCGGTCCCACAGCACGCGCAGCAGCCGGAGCTCGCCTTCGGTGGGTAGCGGTGGAGATCGATCCACGGTCATGCGGGGCGCAGGGGATTGGAGATCAAGGTTTCAAGACAGCCGCTTCCACCCATTGTATACGAAGCTCTTCGTTTTGCAAAGGGTCATCACATACAGGATTCTGTTTCCCACTCAGCAAAAGATAGCTTTACCTCGGGCTTGACCGTACGAACGGCTTCGTATTACCATCTACGAAGATCGTCGTACATCGTCTCACCATCGCGGATTTTCTCACCGATGCGCCGAATCTTCCTGGCCGTTCCGCTGCTGGTCGCCTGCGCCGCCGCGATGCCGCTTCGCGCCCAGCTCCGCTCCGCCACTCCCGCCTCCGCGGCGGCGCGGGACACGTCGGCGCTGATGGCGGCGATCCGCGCCGGGGCGGCGACGGGCGGGGTGGTGGGCGTGCACGTGCGCCACCTGGAGAGTGGGCAGGAGATGGGGGTGAACGCGGGCAAGCCGTTCTTCATGTCCAGCGTCACCAAGCTGCCGATCTCCGTGCGCATCCTGCGCCAGGTGCGTCGCGGGCGCATCCGCCTGGCCAGCGCCGTCCGCATCACGCGCGAGCAGATGGCGCCCGGCCGCAGCCCCATCCGCGACGCCAGCCCGGCCGGCGCCACGCTCACCGTCGAGCAGCTCCTGCGCGCGGCGATCGTCCAGAGCGACAACACCGCGAGCGACGCGCTGCTGCGCCTGGCCGGCGGGCCCGATTCGGTGAACGCGGAGCTGGCGCGCGCGGGGATCCGCGGCATCCGCGTGAGCCGGCCCTACCAGCGGCTGGGCCGGGAGGTGGGCGCCCGCATCGCCGCCGGCGACACGCGCGACACCAGCACGCCGCGGGCGATGACGGCGCTGCTCGCCGCCCGGCTGCTGGGCCCGGCCGAGACGCGCCTGCTGCTGGGGTGGATGACCGATTCCGAGAACCCGCGTACTCGCATTGTCGCCGGACTTCCCGCAGGGACGGCGGTGGCACACAAGACCGGCACGTGGGGCCAGCCCGGCGCGCCCGGCCCGGCGGCGGTGAACGACGTGGGCATCATCACGCTCCCCGGCGGCCGCGGTCACCTCGCCATCGCCGTGTTCGTCCGCAATGCGACCGTTCCGGATTCCTCCGTCGAGGCCGCCATCGCCTCCATCACGCGGATCGTGTGGGTGCACGCGTCGGGCGGCGCCCCGTCGGCCGCACGGCTCAGCCGCGAGCGGCTCGCGCGGATCCCCGCCCACACCCGCACACGGCCTGCGCCGCCGGCCGCCGCTGCTGCCACGGCAGCCATCTACGGCTCGGCGCCGTGATGCGGTGCAGGGAGGCCTCGCCACCGTGATCCCGATCGACCCGCAGCGCCCTTTCGCACGCCGGAACCCGCAGCAGATCAACCCGATGCGCCGACTTCCCCGCCCGCCCGCGCTCGCCGCGCTGGCGCTGGCCCTGCTCGTCCCCGCGCCCGCCCGTCTCGCGGCGCAGACGCCGTCGACCGGCGACCACGCGTCAGGCCGTCCGCACGCCGTGGCGGTGGAGCGCACCACGCCCATCGTGCTCGACGGCGTGCTGGGCGAGCCGGCATGGCTCGCCGCTTCGCCGGCCACGGGCTTCCGCCAGTGGGAGCCGCGCGAGGGCGAGCCCGCCTCGCAGCCCACCGAGGTGCGCTTCGCCTGGGACGCCGACGCGCTGTACGTGGGGGCGCGGATGCACGACTCGCTGGGCGCCCGCGGCGTGCGCACCCGGCTGTCGCGCCGCGACGGGATCGCGGACGGTGACAACCTGCAGCTCGTGTTCGATACCTACCACGACCACGCCGGCCGCACGGTGTTCACCGTCAACCCCTCGGGCGTGAAGGGCGACGCGGGGCAGGCGTCGCCCAGCGCCGACCCCTCGTGGGACCCGGTGTGGCAGTACGCCGCGCGCGTGGACTCGGCGGGGTGGACGGCGGAGATGCGCATCCCGTGGAGCCAGCTGCGCTTCGGACGCGACACGGCGCAGCTGTGGGGGATGCAGCTGTGGCGCTACGTGGAGCGGCTGGACGAGACCAGCATGTGGGCGTTCTGGGGCCGTCAGGAGAGCGGCGGGCCGCCGTACTTCGGCCACCTGGAGGGGATCCGCGTGCGCCGGCGGCCGCGCGGGTGGGAGCTGATGCCCTACGCCCTGGCCCGCGCCAGCCAGGTGCGCCCCACCCAGCCCGGCAGCCCGTTCCAGCAGCCGCGCGAGCTGGGCGCGCGCATCGGCGCCGACGCGCGGATGCTGCTGGGGAGCAGCTTCACGCTCTCGGCCACCGTCCGCCCCGACTTCGGCCAGGTGGAGCAGGACCCCGCGGTGGTCAACCTGTCGGCGTTCGAAAGCTACTTCACCGAGAAGCGCCCCTTCTTCGTGGAGGCGAGCGGGCTCCTCTTCTTCGGCGGGTTCAGCTGCTACCTGTGCAGCGGCGGCAGCGGGATGAACATCTACTACTCGCGCAGGATCGGCCGCGCGCCGCAGGGCTCCGTTCCCGACGGATACGAGTTCAGCGACGCGCCGCGCAACGCGCGCCTGCTGGGCGCGGCGCGGCTCACGGGTCGCACGCGCGCCGGCTGGCAGGTGGGCGTGCTGGAGGCGGTGACCGCGCGCGAGGCGGCGCGGGTGATGGACGTGGAGACGGGCGAGCGCGCCACCGTGCCCGTCGAGCCGCTGACCAACTACTGGCTGGGCCGCGTCCGCCGCACCTCACACGCGGGCCGCGTGACCTGGGGCGCCATGGCCACCTCCGTCGTCCGCGACTTCGCCGGCGCGAGCGACCCGCTGCGCGCGCAGCTGGCGCGGCACGCCGAGGCGCTGGGCGTGGATTGGACGCTGGTGGCGCCGGGGGACGGCTACTCGCTGATGGGCAACGTGGTGCTGGCCAACGTCGCGGGCGACTCGCTGGCCATCGCGCGCCTGCAGCGGTCGAGCGCGCGCTACTTCCAGCGGCCCGACCGCGCGGGCGGCGGCAACGGGGTGTTCTCGGACGAGTACGACACCTCGGCCGGCGAGCTACGGGGCTTCGGCGGGTACCTGCGTGCCAGCAAGGACGGGGGCGCGTGGAGGTGGGAGGCGATGGTGAACGTCCGCAGCCCCGGCTTCGAGGTGAACGACCTGGCCTTCCTCACCCGCGCCGACTACGCGTGGATGGCGGCCAACCTCCAGCGGCGCTGGACGGCGCCCGGGCGCTGGTACCGCAGCGGCGTGGTGATCGGCGGCGCGCAGCAGCAGTTCAACTTCGGCGGCGACCGCACCGACCTGCAATTCCACGGCTACGGCGAGGCGCAGCTGAAGAACTACTGGACGGCGTCGCTCTACGGCCACCTGCGCCCGGCCGCCATCGACGACCGCATGACGCGCGGTGGGGCCGCCGTGCGCCGGTCACGCGGCTGGGAGGTGGAGCCCGAGCTGTCCACCGACACCCGGCGCCCGGTGGTCTTCACCTTCAGCCCGTCGCTGTCGCGCTACTCCGACCGCAGCAGCATCTGGCGGCTGAGCGGGTCGGTGCGCGTGAAGCCGGCGACCAGCGCCGAGCTCAGCATCGGGCCCTCGTTCACCTCGTTCAGCGACATGGGCCAGTACGTCACGCAGTTCGAAGATCCCTCGGCCGTCGTCTTCTACGGCCGCCGCGCGGTGTTCGCCGAGCTGCGGCAGCGCACGCTGTCGCTCAACACGCGGCTCAACTGGACCTTCACCCCCGAGCTCACGCTGGAGCTGTTCGCGCGGCCATTCGTCTCCGCCGGCCGCTACGCCGGCTTCCAGGAGTACGTGCGCCCCCGCAGCGGCGAGCGCGCCCTGCTCGACTCCACGCAGATCCACGTCGCCGCGCGTAGCGCGTCCGGCGCGCCCACGCGGTACCGGCTCGACCCCGACCGCAGCGCGGGGACGGCCGACCTCGAGTTCGACAACCCCGACTTCCGCATCCGCTCGCTGCGCGGCAACGCGGTGCTGCGGTGGGAGTACCGCCCCGGCAGCACGCTCTTCCTGGTCTGGCAGCAGGAGCGCAGCGGAGAAGACGCGGCGGGCACGTTCGACGCCCGGCGCGACCTGGCCGAGGTGTTCCGCCAGCACCCCGACAACGTCTTCGTGGTCAAGGCCAGCTACTGGATCGGGCGATAAAATCGACAACATGCCTCACGCAGAGTCAGCAGAGTTAGCAGAAACAACTGCAGTTCTCTGCTGACTCCGCTGACTCTGCGTGAACCTTCGCTGTCGTTCTTCCGCCGCTCCCTCTGGCCTCATGACGCAGCGTGTCATAGATTATGCTGCAGCGCGGCATGGCTCGCGTGCATGAGACCCTGGGGATGGGAGATCGATAAAATGGCCAAGAGAATCCTGCTCTTCACCGGCAAGGGCGGCGTGGGCAAGACCACGTGTGCCGCGGCGACGGCGCTCAAGTCGGCCGAGATGGGCTACCGCACGCTGGTGCTTTCGTCCGACCCCGCGCACTCGCTGGCCGACGCGCTCGACCGGCCGCTGGGGCCCGAGCCCGAGCTGGTGGCGCCGAACCTGTGGGCGCAGGAGGTCGACCTCTACTATTCGATGAAGAAGTACTGGGGGAACATGCGCGAGCTGATGCTCACCGTGTTCCGCTGGCAGGGCGTGGACGCCGTGGCCGCCGAGGAGATGGCCGCGCTCCCGGGGATGAACGAGGGCTCCGTCCTCCTCTGGCTGGAGCAGTTCTACCACTCCGACGACTACGACGTGATCGTAGTGGACAGCGCGCCCACGGGCGAGACGCTGACCCTCCTGACCCTGCCGCAGGCCACGCAGTGGTGGGTGCAGAAGGCCTTCCCCTTCCAGAAGACCGCGATCAAGACCGCCGGCTTCGCCCTGCGGAAGACCACGGGGATCCCGCTGGACAAGGGCTACGAGGAGCTGAACCGGCTGTTCGACAAGCTGAAGAGCATCCAGGACGTCCTGGGCAACAACGACGTCACCTCCATGCGCCTGGTGGCCAACCCCGAGAAGATGGTGGTGGAAGAGGCCAAGCGCGCCTACACCTACCTGCAGCTCTACGGCTACGGCGTGGACGCGGTGATCGTCAACCGCGTGCTGCCGGAAGAAGGCACCGGCGAGGTGCTGAAGCTGTACGTGGAGGCGCAGAAGCGGCACCTGCAGGACATCGACGAGTCGTTCGCGCCGCTCCCCATCTTCCGGGTGCCGCACAGCGGCCGCGAGGTGTTCGGGCTGGAGCTGCTGCGCCAGATCGGCGAGCGCATCTACGGCGACCGCGACCCCACCGCGCTGATGTACAGCGGGCAGACCTACCGGGTCACGCAGGAGGGGAACGAATACCTGCTGGAGCTGCGCCTTCCCTTCGCCCACGAGGGCGAGGTGAGCGCGCGCCACGCCGGCGACCAGCTGGTGATCCAGCTGGCCAACCAGCGCCGCAACTACCTGTTGCCCAAATTCCTGGCGTACTATACACTTGGTGACGCCCACGTACGCAACGGCTGGCTCCGCGCGAGGTTCGCCCAGGCCGCCTGACGCGCGAGGGGGCGCACCGGGAACCATCTCCCTGCAAACCGACCCAACGAAACCACGCGGGAACAGGCATCGCCGGCCGTGCACGGGGCACGGCCGGCCGGCTCTTTCGTTCCGCGTGGGTTTTTTCGTTTGCGTGCACGTCCCCCAACGCACCCGCCCAAAGGACACTCCCGATGTTCGTCCCCAGTCTCCTGCTCAAGCAGCTCTACACCTTCGGCAGCCTCAAGAACAGTGACGACGGGGTCCAGTTCTCCATCAAGAACCGGCTGAGCGACGCCACCGTCACGGGGCTCCGGGGGATTCGCATCAACGGGCAGGAGATCCCGCTGCACGACGTGGAGGTGCGGCTGGAGGACGAGGTGGTGCAGACGCACCAGATCACCCCCGCGCAGCCGCTGGCGTTTCCGCTCAAGCACTCGCTGCACATCGTGGCCAGGCGCCCCGCGCTGCCGCTGGGCAAGCACGACATCGAGATCGTCTTTGACGCCAAGCCCTTCGGCAAGCTCAAGCTGAACGTGCAGGACGCCATCGCCGAGGCGGTGCCCGTGGGGAAGAAGATCCCGCGCGACACGACCGACGACTACTCGCCCGAGGCGATCCGCGCGCGCCAGCAGTTCGTGGAGGAGTTCGCCGGCTCGTCGCTCGACCACGTGAAGCGCTTCTCGTTCGACCCCCACCTGCTCAAGGGGAACGTGGAGCACTTCACCGGGGTGGCGCAGGTGCCCATCGGCATCGCCGGGCCGCTCACGGTCAACGGCGAGCACGCCAAGGGCGACTTCGTCATCCCCATGGCGACGACCGAGGGGACGCTGGTGGCCAGCTACAACCGCGGCATCGCGCTGCTGAACGCCAACGGGGGGGTGAAGGTGACGGTGGTGGGCGACGCCATGCAGCGCGCCCCGGTGTTCGTGTTCGACGATGCGCGCGACGCGCGCGCCTTCATGGAGTGGGTGCAGGCCAACGCCGCGAAGATCGCCGAAGAGGCCGAGGCCACCAGCAGCGTGGCCAAGCTCAAGTACGTGGACCACTACCTGTCCAACAAGTTCGTCTTCCTCCGCTTCAACTACCACACAGGCGACGCGGCGGGGCAGAACATGGTGGGGCGCGCCACCTTCGCGGCCTGCTCGTGGATCCTCGACCAGTACCCCGGGGTGCGGCACTTCTACCTCGAGAGCAACTTCGCCACCGACAAGAAGGCGTCGCAGATCAACATCATGCGCACGCGCGGCAAGCGGGTGACGGCCGAGGCGGTGATCAAGCGCGACACGCTGATCCAGCGGATGCGGGTGGAGCCCGAGAGCCTGGTGTACCACCACGGCGTGGCCAACATCGGCTCGATCCTGTCGGGCGCCAACAACAACGGCGCGCACTCGGCCAACGCCATCACCGCCATCTTCATCGCCACCGGCCAGGACGTGGCGAACGTGGCCGAATCGAGTGCGGGCGTGATGTACTGCGAGCTCACCCCCGAACGCGACCTCTACATCTCCATCACCATCCCCTCGCTGATCGTGGCCACGCACGGCGGCGGCACGGGGCTGCCCACGCAGCGCGAGTGTCTGGCGGCCATGGGGTGCGTGGGCCGCGGCACGGTGAACAAGTTCGCCGAGATCGTGGCCGGCGTGGTGCTGGCCGGCGAGCTCTCCCTCGGCTCCGCCATCAGCTCCAGCGACTGGGTGAGCAGCCACGAGCAGTACGGACGCAATCGATAACAGCGGTGCTGAGCGCTGAGTGCCGAGAAGCACCGCGACGGAGCCGATCGCCCGCCGCGGTGTACTCGTCCCGAGCCGTTGAAGTCCGCGAAGGCGGACTGTGTGCCGTCGTAGCCGCGACTTCAGTCGCATCTTCCCGCGCCGCCGCCGGCCGCCGCCCGCCTGTCCTTGGCCGCGCCGCTGCCGGCGGGGATCTCCGCGGACGCACCGCGGCAGGCCGCGACAGGATGTGAGCCGTCGCCGCAGCGACACGCCCGTAACTGTTCGACGTACCACATCGCCCGTTGGACACGCTTCCACGCGCCCCGAGAGACTTCCGCATGTACAACCCCACCACGATCCTCGCCCTGGTCGAGCAGGGCCTGCCGCGCAACACCACCGGCACCACGGTCGCCACCAAGCGCGACGGCCGGTGGGTGGAGATGCCGCGCGCCGAGTTCGAGCGGCAGGTGGAGCTGTTCGCCTACGGGCTGCGCGCGCTGGGGGTGCGCCGCGGCGACAAGGTGGCGCTGCACGCCGAGAACAGCGCCGAGTGGCTGATCGCCGACCAGGCCATCCTCTCGCTGGGCGCGGTCAACGTGCCGATCTACACCACCCAGCCGGCCGACCAGATCGAGTACATCGTGGAGAACTCCGAGGCGGTGGCCTACATCGTCTCCACCGCGAAGCTGCACGCCCCCGTGGCCGACGTGCTCGAGCGCGCCGCCGGCCTCCAGGCGGTCATCGGCATCCGCGGCTCGTTCGCGGAGGGGATGCTCACGTGGGAGGAGGTGCTGAAGCGCGGGGAAGCGGCGAAGCCGGCCGACCCGGAGTGGTTCCGCACGTCGCGCGAGCAGGCACGGCCCGGCGACCTGGCCACCCTCATCTACACCTCGGGGACCACGGGCACGCCCAAGGGGGTGATGCTCACGCACTGGAACCTGGCCAGCAACGTCCTTTCCTCCATCGAGCGGATGCCGTGGGACATCGAGGGCGACCGCGGGCACAAGATCCTGTCGTACCTGCCGCTGTCGCACGTGTTCGAGCGGATGCTGGCGTACCTGTACCTCCACGTGGGGTACCCGGTCTGGTTCGTGGAGAACTTCGAGGAGATGCTGAAGGACCTGGCGTTCGTGAAGCCGGTGCACTTCTCCTCCGTCCCCCGCCTGCTGGAGAAGGTGCACGCCGCCATCCACGCCAAGAGCGCGACGTTGAGCGGCGCGCAGAAGCGGATCTTCGACTGGGGGATCGGCTTGGCCGACCGCTTCGACGTGGAGCGGCCGCTGGGCTTCGGCGAGCGCGTCCAGTATTCGCTGGCCGACGCGCTGGTGTTCAAGAAGGTGCGCGCGCTCTTCGGCGGCAACCTGAAGGCCATCACCAGCGGCGGCGCCGCGCTGGGCAAGGAGGTGATGAACTTCATGAACGCCGTGGGAGTGTTCTGCGGGCAGGGCTACGGCCTCAGCGAGACGTCGCCCGTGATCGCCGTCTACACCAGGGGCCACCTGCGCGCCGGCTCCGTGGGCGAGCCCATCACCGGGGTGGAGGTCAAGACGGTGGAGGACGGAGAGATCTGGGTGCGCGGGCCCAACGTGATGCAGGGCTACTTCAAGATGCCCGAGGCCACCGCCGAGGTGATGACGGAGGACGGCTGGTTCAAGACGGGCGACGTGGGGCACATCGACAGCGACGGCTGCCTCTTCATCACCGACCGCAAGAAGGAGATGATGAAGCTGTCCACGGGCAAGTACATCGCCCCGCAGCCCATCGAGCGCCGCCTGGCCGCCTCGAAGTACATCGAGCAGTGCGTGGTGATCGGCAACAGCCGCCAGTTCTGCAGCGCGCTCATCGTGCTGGACGCGGTGGCGATCGGCAACTGGTTCAAGGAGACGGGGGCGCAGGCGCCGGCAGACCTGGCCGGGAGCCCCGCCGTGCGCGAGCTGATCCAGCGCGAGGTGGACGCGGTGAACGCCGACCTGCCGCACTGGGAGCAGGTGAAGAAGTTCGCGCTGGTCACCCACCCCTGGAGCATCGAGACGGGTGAGCTGACGCCCACCCTCAAGATCAAGCGCCGGGTGATCAACGAGCGCCACGCGCACGACATCCAGACGCTCTACGCCTGAGGCCCGTGCGGAGCAACGAGGCACCCATCCCCACCGCCCCGCCGGGCGGCAGCGGCGAAAGCGAGCCGCGCGGCCGCACCGCGCGCGCCGCCCCCGCCGAGCCGCACCTGGAGCTGTTCGGCAGCGAGCCGCGTCCCGCATCCCCCGTGGATGCCGGGCCGCGGCTCGGCGCGTTCCCGGAGCCCCCCGCCCCCGTCCACGGTGATGCGTCGGCGGACGGTGGGTCGGCGGATCGTATTCCGCTGGACGGCGTGTCGGCAGACAGCGTGTCGGCGGATGACGAGGCCACGTCCGAGGACGCGCCGCTCCTCCGCTTCACCGCCGCCCCCGGCGAGACGACCGCCGGACCTCCCGCTCCACCAGCCATCGACGCGTCGTCCATCGACGAGACGGCCGAGGCGCACGATCCGACGCCGATTCGCGACGCCATCCGGCCGCCACGCCAGCGCCGGGCTCGCGCAGCGGCCAGGAACTCGGCTGGGGACGCGGTGAAGGACGCGGAGCACACGGTGGAGGCGTTCGACGCGCCCCCTCGCGACCCGATCCCCCCGCCGTCCGCCGAGCCCGGGCGACGCGCCACGGTCGACGAGATGGAGCGGACGGTGGAGGCGTACGAGCCCTCGCGGCGCGCGCCCGAGCTCGACGCCACGCTGCTGGAGCCCGTCGCCGTCGTCCGCCCGCGCGAGACGCCGGCCGAGGAGCGGGCGGCGGATCCGGCGCCCGAGCCGCCGCCCGCGGCCGCGCCCCCGCCGCCATCCGCCGACACGACGCACGTGCCGGCGCCCTCGCGGCCGTTCCTGTTCGACCCGCTGCGCCCGTACCGCGGCGTGGTGCGGCGCTTCTTCGTGGTGTACCGGCACGTGCTGGGGCTGCTGGCGGGGGGCGTGGTGTCGTACGTGCGCGGGCTGCCGCGCGAGCGGCGGCACGGGCTGCACTCGTGGTTCCCGCGGCTCACCGCGTCGGTCGTGTGGCCCTTCCTCGACAAGGAGATCCGCAGGCTCCCGTTCCCGCAGCAGCTGCGGCGCCGGCTGGAGATCCTGGGGCCCACCTACATCAAGCTGGGCCAGATCATGGCCATCCGCGAAGACCTGCTCCCGCGCCCCATCACGCGCGAGCTGCAGAACCTCTTCGACCGGCTCCCGGCCATCCCCTTCGTCCAGCTGCGCGAGATCATCGAGCGCGGGCTGGAGCGGCCGCTGGAGGCGAGCTTCCGCAGCGTGAGCGAAACGCCGCTGGGCTCCGCTTCAATCGCCCAGGCGCACCTGGCCGAGACGCTGGAGGGCGAGCGGGTGGTGGTGAAGGTGATCAAGCCCGGCGTGGCCGAGATGATCGAGAGCGACCTGACGCTGCTGGGGATGGTGGGCGGCTTCCTACAGTGGGTGATCCCCCGCTACCAGCCGCGCCAGATCGCCGCCGAGTTCAGCGCCTACACGCGCAAGGAGGTGGACTACACCTTCGAGGCCGACAACGCCGAGACCTTCGCGGCCAACTTCCGCGACATCCCCGACGTGGTGTTCCCGCGCATCCATCGCCACCTCAGCTCGCGCGAGGTGCTGACGATGGAGTTCATGGACGGCTTCAAGCCCGGTTCGCCCGCCACCTTCGAGCTGCCGGAAGAAGACCGCGCCCGCGTGGTGGACCTGGGCGCCGCGTCCATCATCCGCATGCTGTACCGCGACGGCTTCTTCCACGCCGACCTGCACGCCGGCAACCTGATGATCCTGCCGGGGCGGCGCGTGCGCGTGGCCTTCATCGACCTGGGGATGGTGGGCCGCTTCGAGGAGCGCACCCGCCGGCAGATGCTGTACTACTTCCACGCGCTGGTGACCGGCGACGTGGAGGGCTCCACGCGCTACCTGGTGGACATGGCCACCGTGGGCAAGGGCGGCGACCCCAACGGCTTCCGCCGCGCCGTGGCCGACCTGTCGCGCCGCTTCGTGACCCACGCCGCGCGCGGCGAGATCTCCATCGCGCAGCTGATCCTGGAGTCGGTGGGGCTGGGCGGCCGCTACCGCGTCTTCTTCCCCGTGGAGATGACGCTGATGGTCAAGGCGCTGGTCACCTTCGAGGGGGTGGGCCGCCTCCTCGACCCGCAGCTGGACGTGGCCGGGGTGTCGCAGAAGCACGTGTCCAGGATCTTCCAGCAGCAGTTCGACCCGCGCCTGCTGGTGAAGCAGATGCTGCGCGGCAGCCCCGAGATGGTGGACCTGGCCATCCGCCTCCCGCAGCTCCTTTCCGCCGGCTTCAAGTTCGCCGACGAGCACCTGAACAGCCCGCCGCAGAACCCGCTCAGCGGGATCAAGGGGAGCATCCTGGCGGCGGCGTGCATCATCGGCGGCGTGCTGGCGGCCATCCAGCACGCCTCGCCGCTCCTGTGGGGCGGGATGTTCGTGCTGGCGGTCGTCCTGTCGCTGTTCGGCAAATGAGCGGCGAGCAAGCTTCCGCCCCCGTCCCGGGCCCGCTGCGCATCGATCTGGAGCTGGACGCCGCCGACCTGGAGCAGCTGTGGGAGCGGGTGGACAGCGAGCAGGACGAGATCCCCGTCGTCCACGCCGTTCCCGAGCTCCCCTCCGAGGGCGGGACGGCGGTTCCGCACGACCCGATCGACTGGGAGTACATCGAGTCGCTCAACCGCGGCTTCCTGGGCGAGATCGTGGACCACTACTTCCGCGGCGAGGCGCACGGGCTGGCCACGCTGCCGGTGGAGGGCCCCGTGATCATCGCCCCCAACCACAGCGGCAACGCCTTTCCGCACGACGCGGTGGTGCTCGACGCGCTGCTCTGGCGGCACTTCGGGCTGTCGAAAGCGGCCAAGTGCCGCTCGGTGTACACGCCGCAGCTGGCGGCGGTGTGGTGGATGCGGCCGTACGGGCTGGACAACTTCTGGCGCCGCGGCGGCGGCGTGGACATGACCTTCGGCAACTACGACGCGCTGCTGCGGCGCGGCGACAAGGTCGTCTACTATCCCGAGGGGGTGCCGGGGATCGGCAAGGGTTTCCTCAAGCGCTACCAGCTGCAGCACTTCCACAGCAGCTTCGTGGTGCTGGCGGCCAAGCACGACGCGCCGGTGTACCCCGTGAGCGTGGTGAATGCCGAGTGGGTGAACCCCACCAGCGTAACCTTTGAGTGGCTGAACGCGTTCTTCCGCAAGACGGTGGGGCTGCCGTTCTTCCCCATCCCAACGGTGTTCGCGGCGGCGCTCTTCCCGTTCATCTTCTACCTGGCGTTCCCCTGCCGCATGGTGTTCGTGGTGGGCGAGCCGGTGGACGTGCGGGCGCTGCTGCGCGAGGAGGGCGACGACGACCCCCAGCACCCCGACCGCGACGCCGTGCTGCGCGTGGCCGAGCGCATCCGCCGCATCTCGCAGCAGCGGCTGAACGCCGCCGTGGCCCAGCACGGCGAGAAGCCGTACGACGTGCGCGGCCTGTGGGCCTCCATGCGCAGGCTAAAGGGGCGCATCTGGAGCCGCACGCCGTTCGGCTGGCCCTACGCCTACCTGCGCCACGAGCGCGACCGCCAGCGCCCTCCCGCGCGCGGCCGGCTGCACGCCTTCCTGCGCGACTGGGACATCCTGTTCTACTACCTCCCGCTGGGGTGGATCGGGATCGCGCTGGCCCGCATCCTCCGCAAGCCGCCCTGCGGCTACCGCGGCCTCAGCGCCCGCCAGCGCACCGAGCGCGAAGGCACCTTCCGCTGGACGCTGGACACGCGCCCGCTCCCCCCGCGCTCGGCCCTCACCGACGAGCCCCGCCCCGAGCTCGCCGCCTCGGCCGACTGAGCACGCTGCTCGACCCGAACGAGACGCGGCCGCCGTCCCCCGAATTGAGGGTCGGCGGCCGCTTGTTTTTCGCCACGTCTGCACGCGCAGAGGCCGATCTCCTTCTCCAACGTGGACCCGGGCCGGATCCAACTCCGTCGCTGCGTCCGGGAACTTCGCTCCCCGACAAGAGATACGCGAACTGGTGGCAGTCCTCGCCGGTGATCACGATGCGCGTGATAGCGGCCAGCCGAAAACGTGGACTTACCCTGTCTAGTTTGGTAGATTCAAGGCAGGAGGTGATGCCATGAGCAAGATCGTGGAAGTACCCGACGAGGTGTACGCGCGCATCGAGGAAGCCGCTTCCCAGTCCGGCAACACGGTTGCCGAAGCGGTTGCCGCCCGGTTCCCCCAGAAGCGCCCTGCGCCGGTCCTTTCTGGATCGGCGATGCCACCGCGCACATTCGCGGATCTCTGCGAGGGCCTGATCGGCGCCGTCTCCCTCGACCGCACGGATCTCGCGGAGCGGCATAGTGAGCTGTTCGCCGAGGGGATGGAGGAAAAGCGTCGGCAAGGACGTCTGTAGATGCTGTGCGATACCGGACCGCTGGTGGCGCTGATCAACAAGCGCGACGCCGACCACCAGCGTTGCGCGAGAACGATGAGATCTCTTTCGTCGGTCGAGCTCGTAACTACCTGGGCGTGCATCACCGAATCGATGTACCTCCTCGGCAAATGGGGTGGCATCGGCCCCCAGGACGTACTGTGGGAATACCTCGCGCGGGGATTGGTCAGCCTCCATGAGCCCGCCGATGGCGAATGGCAGCGGATGCGAGAGTTGATGAACGATTATGCGGATACACCCATGGATTTCGCGGATGCGTCACTCGTGGCAGCGGGCGAGACCCTGAACCAGCGACGTATCTTCACGACAGACGGACACTTTCGCATCTACCGCCAGCAGCAGGGCCACGCGTTCGAAATCGTGCCCTGACCTTTCCGCCGCCCGCCTGTTCCGCCGCCATTCGAGAGTGGAGACGGAACATCCTGAACCCGTTTTTCGAAGTCGGCGCATGGGAATGCTTGACGAGATTCGGACGAAGATCTCCCGAGGTATTTTCGAGTTCTCTCAGCATGCAACCGATCAGAGCATCAAGCGGCAGATACGAGTTGAAGCAGTAATCGAGGCATTGGCGACGGGAGAGGTCATCGAAGACTATCCTGATGATAAATACGGACCGAGTTGTTTGATTCTGGGAATCACCCGGCATGGTCGCCCCTTACACGTACAGTGCAGCTATCCGTCGCGCGAGCTCGTCAGCTGATTACAATGTACGAGCCGGATCCAGCGATGTGGGTAGACCTGCGCATGAGGAAACGCTGATCATGGAAGCCTATGCCGCGGAACGACTGCACGAGCAGCTCGTGACGTATACCATCGAAGTCGATGGCAAGCTTTACGTGGTTGAGCACGTTCCCGCGCGGGTGGACAGCGAAACGGGCGAGCGATACTTCGCGCCGGAAACCGTCAGCCGGCTGCAGCAGATTGTCTGGGAAGGCCGAGTCCCCAGTAGAGTTGTCGAAACACCTGTATTTGACTACGCGGCCTGACGACGGCAGCGGATTGCAGCACGATTGATTGAATTACAAAGCCCCGCCCGCATACAGCGGCCGGGGCTCCGTCGTCTCCACATCCCACGCCGTCATCTCGTCCTTCGCACCCTACGCCGCGCTGCGCTCGATGCGGTCCAGCACGTCGCCCAGGCGGTCGAGGACGCCGCGGATCTCGCCGGTCACGCCGCGGCTGGCGGGGCGCGCGTCGAACTCGTCCTCGGCGAAGAGGACGCGGCGGGGGTCGTCGAGCACCTCGTGGCGCAGACGCATGCCGCGCCGCTCCAGCTTGGCGCCGATCTCATCGGCGTGCTCGCGCAGGTGGCGCAGCGTGCTGGCGTAGGCGTGCTCGCACACCTCGCGGCGGTTGCTGAACGAGAAGATGTTGGAGAAAAACATCCGGTGGTCCGACAGGTCGGGCTCCACCAGGATCACGTCGGCGTCGGGATAGCTGTGCGCGTAGCTGCGGAAGCCCGTGCCCATCCGCGAGTGGATGGCGGTGCGGAAGGTCTGCGAGAGCACCGCGGGCAGCCCGTAGTCGCTCAGGCTGCGCGCCCGCTTCCCATCCCCCGTCCGCCCGTTCCGGCCGTCGACGCCCGCGCTGGCGTCGCTCGCTCCGCCACCGCCGTTCGCGGCGTGGCCGTCCGCATTCCCGGCCGTGGCGCGGTTCACGTCCACCGGCACGATCGGGTTCACGCAGAAGAGGAGGTCGGCGCCCTCGTCCAGCGCCACGCTGGCGTTCAGCGTGCGCCGTGCCACGCCGTCGATGTACTGCTCGCCGTCAATGGTCACCGGGCAGTAGAAGCCGGGGAGCGACAGGCTGGCCTGCACCGCGCGGCTGATGGGCACGTGCTCGTAGCCGGGGCCGCCGAACGTCACCAGCTCGCTGGTGTCCAGCTTCACCGCCACCACTCGCAGGTCGCCGCGCAGCCTGCGGAAGTCGTCCGTGCGCCCCTCGGCGCCGAAGACGCGGGCCAGGTAGCGCTGCATGGGCGTGCTGTCGAACAGCCCCACCGGCGCCAGCGCCCCCAGCTCCAGCAGCGACCCGATCACCGACATGTCCAGCGGGTTGCGGATGCGCCGCTTCACCCAGCCGCCCAGCAGGCCGGGGATCTTGGCCACGCGGCGGGCATACTCGCCCAGCGCGGGGGTGAAGAGGATGTTGGGGTCGAGGTCGAGCCCGCCGCCGGCGCGCGACAGGATCGCGCGCGAAAGCGTGCGCGGCGGGACGCCGTTGGCCAGCAGCGAGGTGATCACCGCGCCCGAGCTCACCCCCACGAACACGTCGGCGCGGGTGAAGTCGAGCCCGGCGATCGCGTCCTCGAGCGCGCACAGCACGCCCACCTCGTAGAACCCGCCCTCCAGCACCCCGCCGGCCAGGGCCAGGCCCAGCTTCATCCCGCCGGCGGCGCCGGCGCCCTCATCGGTGTGGCTCATGTGTTTCCGTTACACCCGGGCAAGGAAAAGGGTGCGGGGGCGCGGAAACATCTCCCGCGCGCCCGCACCCCGGCGAACCTCCCGCAGACCTCGTGGCTCCGGCTCAGGCGCCGTACACCACGGTGTTCTGCACCGAGCCGTCCTCGCGGTGGATCACCAGCTCGCAGGGGCGGTTGTCGGCGGCCAGCAGGCGGGCGGCCTCCAGCGCCTCGGCCTCGCTGCCGTGCACGCTCACCGGCACCGACACCCCGCTGCGCTCCACCGCCCACTCGCCGCCGCGGAAGGTCACCGAGAAGGTGGTGCCGTGGCTGCGCTCCAGCTTGGCGATCAGCAGGTTCACGCGCTCGGTGAGCGACTCCACCTGCGTGGACAGCGTCTGCACCTCGCCGCGGGTGGGCACGCCCAGCTTGCGCAGCGCGTCGACCATCGGGTCCACCACGGCGGTCTCCACCTTCTCCACCGCGGCCTCGCGGCGGGCGTCCACGTCGGTCTTCAGCTCGCCGATGGCGGCCTTGCCGCGCTGCTCCATCGTCTCGCCGCGCGAAACCAGCGTCTCACCCTGCTTCACCAGCGAGTCGTACAGCGCGCTCCCCTGCTCCTCCACGGTGGCCAGGGCGCCCAGGCCGGCCAGCCACACGTCGCGGCCGGCGGTGCTCACGCCGTCCACGATCTCCCGGGGCAGCTTCACCACGCGGTCGGCCACGTTCTTGGGCAGCTCGCCCAGGCGGGCGAAGCTGGTGTTGCGGTTCCTGGTCTCGGTGCTCATCGATTGCCGTCTCCCGTCAGTCAGGTTAGGTGCTGCGTTCGGTCCTTCGGAAAACCCGCTCGGCTGCCCTCAGGGCTGCGGCCGCTTCTGTTCGTCCTGCTCCTCCAGCACGCGGTTGAGCGTGGCCTCGAGCTGGGCCAGCTGCTCGCGGAGCTGCTTCAGCTCCTGCGTCTGCGGGCCCTGCAGCACCCGCGAGATGCGCCCCAGCGAGCCCTCCACCAGCTCCTCCACGCCGTGCCGGATCTGCCCCACCCCGCCCTCGATCACCCGGCCGCCGCGCCGCAGCAGGTCGTGCAGCAGCTCGGTGGGGAGCACGCTCTTGCCGCGCTTCCCCTCGTCCAGCACGATCTGCGTGAGCGTCTGGGCGGTGATGTCCTCGCCCGTCACGTTGTCCACCACCTCCACCGTGGCGCCGCCGCGGATGAGGGCGGCGACCTGGTCGAGCGACACGTACTCGCTCGCCTCCACGTCGTAGAGCTTCCGGTTTCCGTACCGCTTGATCACACGTGCCATTGGCCTCGTCTCCCCGTCCGGTGCGCTGCGCAGATGATACGATAACGCGCTGCGTCATGGCAGTCAAGAGATTCGTGACGCACCGCGTCTAGGCGTGCGGGTCTGAATTCCCGTAACGGAAGAACCGTCAGGGGCTTCGGGCGTGTTCCCCCGCACCGCCGCAGTCCGACGTAGCGACGAACGGCGTCTCTCGCGCGGACCGCGTGATGTGATCTGGATTCAGGAGAAATTGCCTCACGCAGAGTCAGCAGGGTCAGCAGAGAACAACGGCTGTCTCTGCTCACTCTGCTGACTCTGCGTGAGGCTTTGCTGTTGCTTCCCCCCAACGGTCACGGGGATACGGTATGAGGATGAGATGCAGCAGGCGGACTTCGGGAAGGAGCGGACGCTGGTTGCGGGATAGAGCGAGGCGGTGCGAAGGGCGCGCACGGGGGCGCGCCCTTCCGCCTGTCTCAGCAGTTGGGCTCGATGCAGACCTGGTAGCCGTTCGTCCTGCCGCAGCTCGCGAAGCAGGTCTGCGTGTCGCGCGGGCACCCGCCCGGCTGGCAGGTGGCGCAGTCCGAGTTCACCGAGCCGCAGTCGATCGCCAGCGAGAAGTCGTGCCCGTGCACGGTGCCGTCCTTCTTCCCCCTGCCGTTTGCGGTGTCGAACGACTCTACCGTGAGCTCGTCCACGTCCAGGCGGATCTTGCGCATTTCCCTGTTTCTCCAGCGTCCAGGTGAGCGGGCACGCATCCCGCCGGATCCCCCGCAGGTTGGGTAAGCGTATCTCCGGCAGGATGATGGATTCATCTGAAGCTATTGAATCAATCCACCTCCCGCCAGAATTTCATCTGAAGATCCTGCCGTCCAGCGTGGCTCCCCCGACGCACCCCGCGTGACCGCCGCCGGTTTGGACATCGTATGGCTGCGGTCTGGCCGGGATCGTGTGGAGGGCTCGTCCGCGGCGCACTTCCCCACCCCCGCACCCACCACGCATATTCCGCGTGTCGCAACGGTGGCCCCAGAGGCACGCCCGCCCAGCCGTCCCGAATCCCCCCATCCCGGTACCCATGCGCAACCCGCCGTTCTCCTCGCGCGTTCTCCCGTTCCTGGCCCTGGCACTCACCGGCGCGGGGTGCGCGGGCCCGGCCTCGCTCCCCACGCCGCGGCCCGCCGCGCCGGCCGCCGCCGATCCGCTCACCACCGTCGAGGACGTGCGCGCGGAGGAGTATGCGCTGGCGCACGACAGCATGGAGGGGCGCTTCACCGGCACGCCGGGGATGGAGCGCGCCGCGCGCTACCTGGCCGGCCGCTTCCGCGAGCTGGGCCTGCGCCCCGCGGGCGACGACGGCTACTTCCAGCACCTCCCGCTGCAGTGGGCCGACCGGGGCGCGCAGCGCATCCCGCGCCTGCTGGGCGCGTGGGCCGACACGGCGGGCGTCGCCGCAGACCGGCGTGGAAGCGGCATCAACGTGGCGGCGATCCTTCCAGGCGCCGACCCGGCGCTGCGCGGCCAGGTGGTGCTGATCGACGCGCACTACGACCACCTGGGCACCACCGCGCTGGGCACGTGCGAGGCGCAGGGCGACGACACCGTGTGCAACGGCGCCGACGACGACGCGTCGGGTGCCGTGGCGGTGCTCGAGATCGCGCGGGCGCTGTCGCGGGGCCCGGCGCCCAGGCGCACGGTGGTCTTCCTGCTGACCACGGGCGAGGAGGTGGGGCTGCTGGGAACGCGCTGGTACGTGAGCCACCCCGTGCTGCCGCTGGACAGCACCGTGGCCAACCTCGAGATCGAGATGATCGGCCGACCCGACTCGCTGGCGGGCGGCGCCGGCAAGGCGTGGCTCACCGGCTACAACCGGTCGACGATGGGGCAGATGCTGGCCGCGGCGGCGATCCCCATCGTGAACGACCCGCGCCCCGACCAGAACTTCTTCGAGCGCAGCGACAACATCGCCTTCGCGCGGCGCGGGATCCCGGCGCACACGCTCTCCACCTTCAACCTGCACGGCGACTACCACACCGCCAACGACGAGGCCGACCGCGTGGACTACGCGCACATGACCGACGTGATCCGCGCCGCCGTGCGCGCCGCGCGCCTGCTGGCCGACGGCCCGGCGCCGCGCTGGAACCCCGGCGGCCAGCCGCAGGCCGGGCGGTGACCGGCACGCAGCACGCGGACGGACCGCCCGCGCCCGCCGTGGAGCTGGCCGGCTTCAGCAAGCACTACGGCAGCCGCCTGGCGGTGGACGCGCTCACCTTCGCGGTGCCGCCGGGCGAGATCGTGGGGCTGGTTGGGCCCAACGGCGCGGGGAAGACCACCACGCTGCGCGCCATGGCCGGGATCCACGCCCCCAGCGCGGGCACGGTGCGCGTGGCGGGCTTCGACGTGGTGCGCCAGCCGGTGGAGGCCAAGCGCCGCCTGGCGCTGGTGCCCGACGAGCCGTCGCTGTTCGCGTCGCTCACCGTGTGGGAGCACCTGGAGTTCACCGCGCGCATCTACGGCCTGCGCGGCTGGGAGCCCGCCGCCGCCGCGCTGCTGGCCGAGATGGAGCTGGACGAGCGCCGCCAGTCGCTGGGCGACGAGCTGTCCCGCGGGATGCGGCAGAAGGTGGCGGTGGCCTGCGCGCTGCTGCACGACCCCGCGGTGCTCCTCTTCGACGAGCCGCTCACCGGGCTCGACCCGCGCGGCATCCGCACGCTCTACGAAGCCATCCGCCGCCGCGCCGCGATGGGCGCCGCCGTGATCCTCTCGTCGCACCTGCTGGGGCAGATCGAGGGGCTGTGCACCGGCTTCGCGGTGATGCGCCAGGGCCGGCTCCTGTTCGCCGGCTCGCGCGACGAGATGCGGGCGCGCTACGCCGGCGCGGGCACCACGCTGGAGGAGATCTTCTTCCACCTGACCGAAGACGCGCCGCACCCCGCCGCGGCGGGGGTGCCGTGAACCCGGGGCTCCTCCTGCTGGCGCTGCGGCTGGCGCGCGGCCGCGTGCGCCTGCTGGCGCGGCGGCTGCGCACGGTGCGCGGCGCGGTGGGGGTGGGCGGCACCGCGCTCTTCCTGCTGCTGGTGGCGGGGCTGCAGGTCTGGACCACCACCAGCCCGGCCATGGCCACCGCCCCGCCCGCGCCCGAGACGCTGCGCGCCACGGTCCCTGCGATGGTGGTGGTGCTCACGCTGCTGGCGGCCGTCAGCGAGCGCGGGCTGTACTTCTCCCCGGCCGAGACCGGCTTCCTCTTTCCCGCGCCGGTGAGCCGGCGCCAGCTGCTGGTGTACAACCTGGTCACGCGGCTGGGGGTGCAGGTGCTGTCGGCGCTGTGGGTGGCGGTGTTCACGCTGCGCTACGCGCCGCACCTGGCCTCGGGGCTGGCGGGGGTGGTGCTGGGGTTCGTGTTCATCTACGTGGCGGCGCAGGCGCTGGCGCTGGGCACCACCGCGGTGGAGGCGTACTTCTCGCCCCTGGTGCGCGGGGTGGTGCGCGCGGGCGCCATCGGCGGGCTGCTGCTGGTGGCGGTCTCGGCCGCGGCGCGCGCGGCGCCGGGGAGCGGGCCGGGCGGGCGCATGCGCGCCGTGCTCGACGCGCCCGCCGTGCGCGTGGTCTCCATCGTCGCCCGGCCGGTCGCCGAGCTGTTCGCGGCCACCACGGCGCGTGGCGCGCTGCTGTGGGGCGCGGCGTCGCTGGCGACGATCGGCGTGGGGGTGGGGCTGGTGCTGAGCTTCGACGTGGCGTTCACCGAGCGCTCGCTGGCGGTGGGGCAGCGGGTGCAGGCGCGGCTGCGGCGCCTGCGCTCGTCCGTGCCGGCCGCGGGCGACGAGGCGGCGCCCGCCACCTCGCCGCGCTTCCGCGTGTCGGCGCCGCGGCGGCTGCTGCCGGGGCGGGCGGGCGCGCTGGCGTGGCGCCAGCTCACCGAGCTGGTGCGTACGCCGCGCGCCATGCTCACCCCGCTGATCGTGGGCGGCGCGTGGGTGGTGGCCATGTTCGGCGGGGCGAAGGCCGCGGCGGGCGACCCCATCGCGCTGCAGGCCACGGTGATCAGCAGCGGGCTGATCCTGCCGATCGTCTTCGGCAACCCGCTCCCGTTCGACTTCCGCCGCGACCTCGACCGCGTCGCCTTCCTGCGCTCGCTGCCGCTGTCGCCGTGGGCGGTGGCGGCGGGGCAGGTGTTCCCGGCGGCGCTCAGCTTCGCGGTGTTCGAGATGCTGGTGCTGCTGGCCACCGCGGCGCTCACGCACGTGGTGCCGGCGTGGTGGGTGGCCGTGGCGGGGCTGCTGGTGCTCCCCGTTTCCTGGGCCGCGGCGGCGGTGGAGAACCTGATGTTCCTGCTGATGCCCTACCGCGTGGGGAGCGATGGGCGCGCCGGCGCGCAGTTCCTGGGCAAGGCGCTGCTGCTGATGGTGCTGAAGCTGGTCACGCTGGCGGTGCTGGGCGCGGCGGGCGCGGCGGCGTGGCTGGCCGTGCGCTGGCTGACGGACTCGCCGTGGCCCGCCGTCCTCGCCGCGGCGCTGGCGATGGCGCTGCCGTGCGTTCCGCTCACCTGGCTCGTGGGCCGCGCCTTCGTGCGCTTCGACTTCACCCACGACGCGTCGGCGGCGTGAGATCGTTTCGCTCACACGGGCCCACGGGGCACCGCTGACAGGGTAGGGGCGAGGCATGCCTCGCCCGGCGGGGCTGGGAGCCGCGTGGAAGGTGGGGTCCGTGCAACCTCGAGCCCGGCCGGGCTCGCATGCTCGCCCCTACGGAACCACACTCACAAGGAAGACGATGAGCGAGCTGGCGGGTGGGCGCTGCGAGCCGTGCCGGAAGGGCGCGCCGCGGGTGACCGAGGAAGAAGCAGCCGAGCTGCTGGGGCAGGTGCCGGGGTGGGCGATCGTCACGATCGGCGGCGAAGACCGGCTGGAGCGGGTCTACCGGTTCCCCGACTTCGCTGCGGCGATGGCGTTCTCGGTGCGCATCGGCGAGATCGCCGAGGAGGAGGGGCATCACCCGGCGCTGCTCACCGAGTGGGGGCGCGTGACGGTGGGGTGGTGGACGCACAAGATCGGCGGCCTGCACCGCAACGACTTCGTCATGGCCGCGAAGACGGATTCGGAGTATCGCGCGGCAACCGCCGGCTCCTCCGGATCAGCCGCCGCCTGACGGCATCCTCCGGAGCGTGCGAGATCGGGTAAGTCGTTGCCCAATCTCGATCCACGCGATCCGGCTCATCAACGGTTTCCTCTGTGGATGCCGTTGGAGAAAGGACGCCGAAACCGGGCTGAAACTTCCTCGCGACGGGCCGCGTAGAGGCGGACGGCCGGCGAACTCCGCCTCTTTCGGCAGTCGATCAATCAACCACCCGGAGCACGAACGATGGGCGAGAACAGCAACAACGTCGAGACGATCCTCAAGTGGATCGTGCTGGTGATCCTGGCCGTGGTGGCCATGAAGATCGTGTTCAGCGTCTTCGCCATCGCGTGGCTCGCGGGCGGGTTCCTGCTCACCAAGGTGCTGCCGCTGGTGGTGCTGGTGTGGCTGGTGCTCAAGGCCGTGGAGTGGCTGCGGACCCGCGACGGCGGCAGCCCGGCCGACAACAGCTGAAGAGCTGGCTGACGCCGGCCCGCGGCGAGGGCGCCCCACACGTCTGGGGCGCCCTCGCCGTCGCGTTTGGTGGCTTCGCGGACCGAGGCGGACCGGGGTGCGATCCTCGTTTCTCTCGTGGATCTCCCCGCGGAGATGCGACTGAAGTCGCGGCGTCGCGGCTACAAGGGCACGCAGTCCGCCTTCGCGGACTTCAACGGTGAAACGAGCTTACCGCACACTCAGCACTTCCACGCGACTTGTCTCGACGCACCCGCGCACCCGTTCCCCTCCCTCTCCCGCACGCGGCCCAGTTCGGCCCCACCCTTGCAGCAACATCGTCCAATCTGTTGTAAAAACACCGATTAGCCACCAAGGGTGGAACGATGACCGAGCGGACCGGCGACACTCCCGCGACTCCCGAAGCGCCAGACGAACCGGGAGACGCGATGGGGCCGAACGATTTCCGGTCCGATCCGGCTCCCGCGCCCGCGCCCGGGCAGGCGCTGGCTCCCGCGGCGGGGCAGGCGCTGACGCCCCCGTCTGCCCAGCAGCCGCGCCGCAGCCTGCTGGGGCGGCTGATGCGGCGCAACCGGCTGCTCACCGACCGCGAGGCCGAGCTGCGCGCCCGCGAGGCCGAGCTGCTCGACCGCATGTCGGTGGCGCTGGAGCGCTTCGGGCCCGAGGCCCAGCAGAGCGACGACCTGCGCCACTTCCGCGAGGCGCGCGAGGCGCTGTCGGGGCTGTTCCTGCTGGTGATCGCCGGCGAGTTCAACTCGGGCAAGTCCAGCTTCATCAACGCGCTGCTGGGCGAGCGCGTGCTCCCCGAGGGCGTGACGCCCACCACCGACCGCATCAACCTGCTGCGCCACGGCCCGCAGGTGACCGAGACGATGCCCCAGGCGTACCTGCTGGAGCGCACGCACCCCGCCACCCTCCTGGCCGACCTCAACATCGTGGACACGCCGGGCACCAACGCCGTGATCCGCGAGCACGAGGAGCTCACCCGCGACTTCGTTCCCCGCAGCGACCTGGTGCTGTTCGTGACCAGCGCCGACCGCCCGTTCACCGAGAGCGAGCGGGTGTTCCTGGAGCAGATCCGGGCGTGGGGGAAGAAGGTGGTGATGGTGATCAACAAGATCGACCTCCTCCAGAACGCCGAGGAGCGCCGGCAGGTGATCACCTTCGTGCGCGAGAACGCCGAGCAGGTGCTGGGCGAGGTGCCCGAGGTGTTTCCCGTGAGCGCGCGCGGCGCCCAGCACGCCCGCGACGCCGGCGACGAGGGCGCGTGGGAGACCAGCGGCTTCGCGGCGATGGACGACTGGCTGGTGAACACGCTCGACCAGCAGGAGCGCGTGCGCCTCAAGCTGCTCAACCCGCTCAACGTGGGGCTGCGCTTGGCCGGCCGCTACAAGGTGCTGGCGTTCGACCGGCTCAAGCTGCTGGCCGAGGACGTGGCCACGCTGCAGAACATCGACACGCAGCTCGCCGCCTTCCACCAGGACATGCTGCGCGACTTCGAGCCGCGGCTGGGGCGGCTCGACTCCATGCTCAACGACATGGAGCTGCGCGGGATGAACTTCTTCGACGACCAGATCCGCTTTGGGAAGATCCGCGCGCTGATGCGCTCCGACCAGATCCGGCGCGACTTCGAGCGCGTGGTGGTGGGCGACACCCCGCGCGAGATCGACGACGAGGTGGGGCGCGTGGTGGACTGGATCGTGGAGCGGAACCTCAAGCTCTGGCAGGACCTGGGCTCGTACATCGAGCGCCGACAGATCTCGCGTCACCGCGACGGGATGATCGGCGAGGTGGGCGGCGGGTTCAGCTACAACCGGCAGGCGCTGCTCGACTCCATCGGCCGCACCAGCCGCGAGGTGGTGGGCAGCTACAACCGCGAGGCCGAGGCCCGCAAGCTGGCCGACGAGGTCCGCGCCGGCGCCGGCACCACCGTGGCCGCCGGTGTGGGCGCCATCGGCCTGGGCACGCTGGTGGCCACCGTGCTCACCGGCGCCGCCGCCGACATCACCGGCATCCTGATGGCCACCGCGCTGGCGGTCACCGGGCTCTACGTGATCCCCGCGCGCCGCGCGCAGGCCAAGCGCGAGTTCTCGAAGAAGACCACGGAGCTGCGCCAGCGGCTCAAGGAAGCGCTCACGCGGCAGGTGCACGCGGCCATCCAGGAGAGCACCGACCGGGTGAACGAGTCCATCGCCCCCTACCGCCGCTTCGTGGTGGTCCAGCAGCAGCAACTCAACGAGGCCCGCGCCGAGCTGGTCGCGGCCGAAGACGCGCTGCTGCGGCTGAAGGCCGAGATCGAGGGGCTCTGATCCCCGATCCGTCGGACAGTGGGCGTTCGACCGTCACGCCAGACACGTCACCCAGAGGCAGCTCACCGAATCTGCCATGATGATGACGTGACGGGGATGTGAACGAGGGCCGCCGGAGCGTGATCTCCGGCGGCCCTCCTCCATTTCTTCCACGTCCTCCGAAATCGCCTCAGGGCTCGCGTTCGATGGTGGGCAGCGGCTTGTCCTCGCGCTTGCCGGGCTCCCCATAGGTCGCGGAGGAGGGGTCGCCCGCGCCCGCCGCGGGAGCTTCGTCGTCGGCCGGCGCGGTGAAGCGCTCCACCGTCTCCCCCATGCAGCTCGCGCTCTGGTGCAGGTTTCCGTCGTGGTCCACGCTGTAGGCGTGCATCCCCGCGAGCGGGTTGCGGGGGCGCAGGGCGGCGCACACGCCGTGCTCTCCCGCATTCACCAGCATCACCTCGTACTCGCTCATGGCCGGCGAGTCGTGCACGCGGGTGACCACGTCGGACAGCTCGCGCGGGTAGGCGCCGCCGTGCGCCGCACGGTACACCACGATGCTCTCGTACACCTCGCGCATGATCTGCCGCGCGCCCTGGTCACCGCCGGAGCCGGAGGGCGGCGCGTCGGAGCCGAGCGGCGCCGTGACGTCGGGCTCGCCGCTGCACCCGGCGCTGCGGAACACGCTGCCGATCGCGTCCATGCTCAGCGCGTGCGTGCCGGTGCCGGGCACCGGCACGGCCTCCAGGCACAGGTCGCGGTCGCTGGCCGCGCTCACCTCCAGCGTGTAGCGCCTGGGTGTGGCGGGGGCGGGGGGAGAAAGGAGCTGCGCCAGGGTGTCCACGTTGGTGGTGTACATCCCCGTCTGCACGAAGTACGTCTGCTCGGCCGTGTACCCCCAGCGCAGCAGCGCCTCGCCCTCCTTCTCCTTGGCCCGCGCGGCCGCCTGGGTGAAGCGCGGGATGGCGATGGCGGCGAACACCCCGATCACCACCACCGCGAACAGGCCGCCCGCCACCAGGAGGCCTACGATCAGCGCGGTGTTCGATCCCCCGCCGCCCCCGCCGAACCGGCTGCCGCGCTGCAGCATGTTGGGCCGGATGGGAAAGCCGCAGGCCGGGCACACCACCGCGGTGGTCGACACCGGCGCGCCGCAGTCGGGACAGCGATACTCGGCCATGGTCGAGTGGAGAGCGGTGAGGAGGGGAATCGTCCGCCGGTCGCGGGAGCACGCCGCGGCGCTTCGGGCGCTATCCGGCGCGGCCGCTCAGGGCGCCAGGAGGTTGAACGGGTAGAGCGGGATGTTGCGAAGAACCGTGAAGACGATGAACACCCACAGGATCAGCCGCGCGTTGCGCCCCGACAGGGGCACGGTGGGGAGCACCGCGCGACCCGCGGCCGCCTGCGCGAGCTGCGCCGCCATGGCGTAGAGCAGGAACGGCAGCGCCACCACGAACAGGGCGTTGTAGCCCAGCGCGGTGGCGATGCGTCCATGCAGCAGCGCATGGCTTGCCCGCAGCACGCCGCACCCCGGGCAGTAGATCCCCGTGAGCAGGAACAGCACGCACCGGGGATAGAAGCCGACCTCCAGCGGGTTGTACAGGTACAGCACGGCCGCCGCCGGAGCCACCGCCAGGGAGGCGGCGGCGAGCACCCAACCCGGGTGCCGGGCGGCGGCCGTCAGGCGCACGTCAGCCGCCCGCGCCGCCAGCCGCGCCGGCCATGCTGGCGATCATCGCGAAGCCCCAGAACACCCACACGATGATGTTGGCCACGATCCCCAGCCCCAGGGCGATCCAGCACCACTTCTTGGCGTTGGCCGAAGCCGCCCACGCGCCGCTGATGTCGCCCTGGTCGCGCTTGGTGTTCACCTGCGTGGCATAGATGATGGCCACGATGCCGAACGGCAGGCAGCAGCACAGCGTGACCAGGATCGACTGGACCAGGTAGTTGGGGATCACCTGCGGCGGCTGCCCGCCACCGTAGCCCGGGGCGCCACCCTGCGGCGGGTACCCGCCGGCACCGCCGCCGTAGCCGCCGGCACCACCCGCCCCGCCCGCACCGCCGCCGTAGCCGCCGCCCTGCGGCCCGTACGCGCCGCCGCCGGCCTGCTGGCCGTAGCCGCCGCCCGCCGCGCCGCCGCCCTGCGCGCCGTAGGCGCCGCTCGAGGGCGTCTCACCATAGGCGCCGCCCGTCGAGCCGGCCGCGCCGTAGCCCGCGCCGCCCGTGGAGCCCGCCGCGCCACCATAGCCCGGAGCACCCGTGGAGCCCGCCGCGCCGCCGTACCCGGCACCGCCCGTGGAGCCGTAGCCCGCGCCGCCCGGCGTTCCGGTGGAGCCGGCGGTGTAGGTGGTGCTGCCGGTGGCCGGGGTCTCGGGCGTGGTGCCGCCGGTGCCCGCGCCGGTGGTGCCAGTGCCGGTGGTGCTGCTGCCCGCCGCCGCACGCGCGGGGTTGGGACGGCCGCAGTTGGGGCAGTACGGCGCGTCGTCCGCGTACTGGTTCGCGCAGTCGGGGCAGGTGATCTGGGCCATTGGGTGCTCCTGATGGGAGGATCGGGCGCGGAGGTTCTGGCCGCGCGCGGTCGGGGGTGGTCGGGCGTGCGCTTCGGGGTGCTGCGTCCGGGCGTATGGCAGGTGCTGGGTCGAGCGGTACCGGCAGGCGCAGAAAAATAGTCCCCGTGCGCGGTTCCGCAAGTAAACACCTGCCGCACGGACCCCGCGGCGCACGCCCTCTACGTGCGTGCGCCGCCACTGGTTTCCGCGCCGGGCTCCGCACGTGCGCGAGCGGCGGCTGGTGCGGACCCATGGGAGCCGATGGATTCCAGCAAAACCACGCGCTCGATGTCGGCGGAGTGATGGGCAGCTTCTCCAGACATGAACACGGAGCCGCGGAGAGAGCGGAGGAAGCGGAGAACTGAATGCAGTCCTCCGTTCCCTCCGCTTTCTCCGCTGCTCCGTGTTCACGCCGTTCGGAGGCTCGTCCGCCGCGGATGTTCTACGTCGACGCGAGGCGGCCTTCCCCGCACGGGCGAAGCGTCGCGCCGGGTCAGTGGCGCGGGCGGCGCGCCAGGTAGTCCACCAGCGCGGCGCCCGCGGGTGCCGTGGCCAGGCTCAGCGCCGACGCGGTGTCGAGGTCTCCGAACTCGTTGACGATCACCAGCGGCAGCGCGCCGATCGCCGCGCCTAGCAGCGTCAGCCCGAAGCTGCCGCGGCTGTCGCCGCGGCGGCCGCCCAGGTGCGCGCCGGTGGCGGCGCCGAGCGCCAGGCCCGTGGCGGCCGTGTAATACTCCGCGTTGTCGGGCCCGTGGGCGCACCCGCTGTCCTCGTCCGAGCAGTCGAGCAGGATGAACCCCGCGCCATACCCCAGCATCGCCCCGCCCAGCCCCATCAGCGCGGACAGCGGCACCGAGCGGTAGAGGTGCGGCTTCGAGAGCTCCACCTGCCGCGCGAGCTGTCCTGACGGGTCGATCACCAGCACCCCGCCGGCCGAGCCCGATGCGCCGGAGACGGTCGGCAGCGCCACGCGCGCCGAGAGCCGGGCATCGTCGAGCCTCGCGCCGCGCACCGGCCCGCCTGCCGCCTGCGCGGAAGCCCGCGCCGCGACGAATGCGAGCGCGGCGGAGAGGACGGCGGCGCGGACGATCTGTCGAGCTTGCATGGGAACTGAATCCGATGGAGGTGAATGCATCGAGATCATGGACGATCGTGGCCCGGGCGCCCAACACTTGGACCCGCGGCGTCCACGCTCGTCGTCCGAGATCCAACATCGCCCCCTGCCGTCACCTTGCCGTCACCCGGCCGTCAGTCATCCCCATGCCCGAAGCCGTCCAGCCTGCCGCCCGCATCACCCCCGCGCCCGAAACACGGCCCCCGCCAGCGAGATGCCGATGAATACGCACAGCAGCCCGGCGGCCACGCTGCCGAGCGCGTAGGCGGCCGCGCGGCCCCACTGGCCGTTCTGCATCAGCACCGCCGTCTCCCAGGTGAAGGTGCTGAAGGTGGTGAACGCGCCGCAGAACCCCACCGTTACGAACCCGCGCGTCTCGGGCGAGAGCGCCACCGTCTCCGACGCGCGCATCGCGAAGCCGAGGATCAGGCTCCCCGACAGGTTGATGATGAACGTGTGCCAGGGGAAGTCCATCCCCAGGTGCGTGGGGATCCACTTGCTCAGCCCGTAGCGCGCGAGGGTGCCCAGCACGCCCCCCGCGGCGAGATAGACGTAGATCAAGACGGTTCGAGGGCGTGGGGATACGAGCACGCGAAAAGCCGCGACGCAGGATCGTGCGCCCGCCACCCCCGCGCAAGCGCGCCCCGATCCATCCGATCCGCAGCCGTTGAAGTCCGCGAAGGCGGACTGCGTGCCCTTGTAGCCGCGACTTCAGTCGCAAACCCCGCGGCGATCCCAGGGTCATCGAGACCGGTGGAACGCCGGGATGCCAGGATCCGAGATGCCCAGGATCCGGGATGGCGGGATGCCCGGATGTTGGATCGCCGCGAAGCTGCGGTGGAAATGACGTCATCTCCGCTGTGCGTCCCCTTTTACAACCCTTGGCGCCAAGCAGGCATCAGAGACTGCAGGGGCGCGCGGAGGCGCGTGCCCGCGTTTTCGCTGCACAAAGGGAGGGATGACGATGCGAAAGACCCTGGTCTGCACGGCACTTCTGCTGCTCGCGGGCACGAGCGGGCTGAGCGCGCAGCAACACTGCCGCAGCACGCGCAACGGCCGCGTGGTAGTCTGCGAACGCGACCGCGACCGGGATCGCGGCCGGCACGACCGCCGCGACAACCTCTTCCAGAACCGCGGGCCCATCGAGTTCGGCATCCGCGGCGGGTACGACTTCGAGGACCACCAGGGGAGCGCCGGCACGCAGGTGCGCATCCCCGTGATCCGCCAGTTCACCATCGCACCCAGCTTCGACGCGTTCTTCGGCGACCAGGGCGCCACCTGGCAGGCGAACGTGGACGGGCTGATTCGGCCCGACCGGCTGGGCGGCCTGTACGGCGGCGGCGGCGTGGCCTTCCTCCGCCGCGATTTCGACGGCACCGGCAACGAGACCAAGGCGGGGTGGAACCTGGTGGCCGGCATCGACGGCAACCACCTGGGCCGCAGCGCGTTGCGCCCCTTCGTGGAGACCCGCTGGACCGGCACCGAGGACGACTTCACCGCCTTCCGCCTGGTCGCCGGCGTGAACGTGCCGATCGGCGGCATCGGCCGGGGCCGCTGGTAGGACTCGCGCGGACGGCCGGCTGCCGCTGGGAATCGGCCGTCGACCGATAACCGAGGTTTAGAAACGGAGAAAGCTCCGCGGCGGATCTACCCGCCGTGGAGCTTTGTCATCGAGGAACCGGCGCTTAAGGAAGACGAACCCGTCGTCCGAAATTTCGCTTGAACGCCAGACGGATCGGCAACCCGAACGTCGGCTGTAGCGCTGACCCAGGTATAGTTCCTTCGGCCGCTCAGGCTCCCTCAGGATGACTTCTGAAGGGCGATCTCGTGTTTGTGGATAGACACGGGTCACGCGCGATCAGCCGCGCGGGCGGGCGACCACGCGGAGCACGGCCGAGGCGGAGCCGAACACCCGCCACTCGGGAAGCCGCTGGCCCAGCGACGTTTCCCACAGGTATCCCAGCGGCGCCAAGATGCGGCCGATCTCGCGCGGATCGTCGCCGCGCGCTTCCATCTCGTTGAGGTGGATCTCGAGGAGGAGAACCGGCCGGTGCTGTCGCAGCGTTTCCGCCGCCCCCCGCAAAACCTCCAGCTCGGCACCCTCCACGTCGATCTTGACGACCGTGGGAACGAGGGTCGCGCAGATCTCGTCCAGCGTGCGAACGGGGGTGTCGACCGTGGCCTGCCCTTGGGGGGGAGCGTCCACGCGGATGAAGTGGTGTTCGTCGAGCCAGGTGCCAACCACGCCCGGCTTCTCCCCCACGAGGTCGGTGTGGACCCGCATCCGGTCGCCGAGGCGGTTCAGCCCGGCGAGACGCTTCGCCACGTCCGCGAGGAGGGGCGAAGGCTCGAACCCCACCGCCCGGTTCGCTGGCCCCGCCAGGCAGAACATCACCGACATCAAGCCGTGGTGGGCGCCCACGTCCACGAGCACCCCGCCGCGCTCACGCGCCTCCCGGAGGAGCGAGTGCATCTCTTCCACCGCGGAGCCGTTGTCGGCGAAATGGTACCGCGCATCGTCGACCATCTCCGGCGGCAGCTCCACTTCGAGCCCGCCCGCCCGCGCACGCGATCCATCGAGCGCGAAGCGGAGGTCCACGCCCGACGCGCGGTAGCCGAACAGCCGGCCGCGGAGCGGCGCCTTGATCCACTCGGGGAGGGCTCGCGCCAGCAGGGGCTTCAACGACCGCGGCGAGATCTTCAACTGTACCTGGGGTGGGGAGGAGAACCGGGTTCGGCCGATGAGGGATGCTCATTCTGGCAGGTCGGGGCGCGCGCCGGAAGGGGCTGTGCCCAAAGAACTTCGGATCCCCACCGCGTGTGCCGCCCCGCACCCTCCGACACGGCCGGCATCGTCGCCTGCGCGGCCTCCACGGCGCGGGCGGGTTGATCGGGAACGGCGAGGCGCGATATTGATGCGGGCACCGGGCCGCAGCCGGGTGCCCCGTCCCACGGCTCATCCCCGGGAAAGCCCAGCATCGTGACTCCCCTTCCGCTGATTCGCGACGGCGTGGTGCGCGGCGCCTGCCCGCACGACTGCCCCGACACCTGCGCCATGCTGGTGCACGTGAAGGACGGCCGTGCCGTGCGCGTGCAGGGCGACCACGCCCACCCGGTCACGCAGGGCTTTCTCTGCACCAAGGTCAACCGCTACGTCGAGCGCACCTACCACGAAGAGCGCCTCACCGTGCCGCTGCGCCGCGTGGGCCCCAAGGGCGAGGGGCGCTTCGAGCCGGCCACGTGGGATGAGGCGCTCGGCGACATCGCGCGGCGGCTGAACGAGATCCGCTCGGGGCCGCACGGGCCGCAGGCCATCCTCCCCTACAGCTACGCGGGAACGATGGGGCTGGTGCAGGGCAGTTCCATGGACCGCCGTTTCTTCCACCGCATCGGCGCGAGCCTGCTGGCGCGCACCATCTGCTCGGCAGCGGGGAGCGAGGCGTGGAAGGCCACCTACGGCGACCGCATGGGCCCCACCCCCGAAGAGGCCGAGCACGCGAAGCTGGTCCTGCTCTGGGGGACGAACACGCTGACGTCCAACCCGCACCTGTGGCCGGCGCTGCGGCGCGCCCGCGAGCGCGGCGCGAAGCTGATTGCCATCGACCCCATCCGCACGCGCACGGCGGCGCAGTGCGACCAGTGGCTGCCCATCCGCCCCGGCGCCGACGCGGCGCTGGCGCTGGCCATGATGCACGTGGCCTTCCGCGACGGGCTGGCCGACGTCGACTACCTGGCCGCGCACACCGTGGGCTGGGAGGCGCTGCGCGACCGCGTGCTGGGCGAGTGGAGCCCGGCCCGCGCGGCGTCGATCGTCGGCCTCGATGAAGCGCAGATCGAGGCGCTGTCCACCGAATACGCCACCACGCGCCCCAGCTTCATCCGCCTGAACTACGGGCTGCAGCGACACGCGGGCGGCGGCATGGCGGTGCGCACCCTCTCGCTCCTTCCCGCCGTCACCGGCGCGTGGCGCGACCTGGGCGGCGGGGCCACGCTCTCCACCAGCGGCGCGTTCAAGATGAACAACGCCGCGCTGGAGCGCCCCGACTGGGTGATTCCCGGCACGCGCACCATCAACATGGTGCAGCTCGGCGACGCGCTCACCCGGCCCGATGCGGGGGTGGGCGGGCCGCCGGTGCAGGCGCTGGTGGTGTACAACTCCAACCCCGGCGCGGTGGCCCCCGACCTCCGCAAGGTGCGCGAGGGTCTGCGCCGCGAGGACCTGTTCACCGTGGTGCTCGAGCACTTCCGCACCGACACCGCCGACTATGCCGACTGGGTGCTGCCGGCCACCACCCAGCTCGAGCACTGGGACGTGCACACCACCTACGGCCACGTCTACGTCACCCTCAACCAGCCGTCCATCGCACCGGTAGGCCACAGCCTGCCCAACTCCGAGATCTTCCGCCGGCTGGCGCAGCGGATGGGGCTGGACGACGCGGAGTTCCGCGACGACGACGTGGCGCTGATCCGCCAGGCGCTGGATTCGAAGGACCCGCGGATGGAAGGCGTCACCTTCGAGCGGCTGATGGAGGAAGGCTGGGTGCGGATGAACCTGCCGCGCGACTGGCGCCCATATGCCGACCCGAAGCCCAACACGCCGTCGGGGAAGATTCAGATCCTGGCGCCCGAGCTGGCGCGGATCGGCCTGGACCCTCTGCCGACGTACATCCCGCCCGCCGAAGACCCCGGCACGTCGCCCGGTCGCGCGGCCACGTTCCCGCTGATGCTGCTGTCGCCCCCCGAGCACCCGTTCATGAACAGCACCTTCGTGAACATCCCCGCGCTGGAGCGCGCGGCGGGGCCACAGGCCAAGCTGCTGCTGCACCCCAACGAAGCCGCCGTGCGCGGGATCGAGGACGGCGACCGGGTGCGCACCTTCAACGGGCGCGGCGACTTCCGGGCGCGCGCGGTGGTGACCGACGACGTGCGCCCGGGCGTGGCGGTGAGCTACGGCGTGCGCTGGGCCAGCCGCAGCGACGGCGGCACCACCGTCAACGACACCACCTCGCAGGCGCTGGCCGACATGGGCGGCGGCGCCGTGTTCTACGACAACGCGGTAGAGGTGGAGCGAGTCCCGGCGGCAGTAGAGTTGGAGACGGAGACGGAGCCCAAGGAAGAGGTCGCGGCCGCGGTATAATTGTCCGGCTCGGCATCGGAAGGGCCGGGGACGATGAAAAGATCCGCCCGCCCGCGATGAAGTAGCCGGCGCGAAGCGCCCCCCGTCCCTCTCCTGCAGTTCGGGAGAGGGACAGCCGCGAAGCGGCAGGGTGAGGGCCCCTCCGCCATGCGAGATTGCCCCACTTCGCCCCCAGGTGTTTTAGATTAGGACTGCAAACGTTTTGCATTTCACCTCCAGTCACTCCTCTCCCAGGGACCGGCCATGAAGAAGCTCTCGCTTGACCCCAACGCCCTCCGCGTGGAATCGTTCGACGTCTCGCGCGATGCCGGCGAGGCGCGCGGCACCGTGCGGGCCAACAGCGGGTTCACCACCCGGACGACCTTCACCGAGACGATGGTGCAGACCACCACCGACCCCAACCTGAACTGCATGTGCCAGAGCGGGTCGCCGTGCGTGAACACCATCGAGACCGCCTGCGGAGCGACCTGCATCTGCTGACGCCTTGGAGGGTCGTTTGGCCGAGGGATGGGCAGCGGCGGCTGCCCATCCCTCGCCACACGGCTTGCGAAACTTCTTGTGTGCAGCGCTTAATACGCCCTACCTTGCATCGGAGTTTCCCCTGCGTGCAACCTTCATCCGAGAGGCCGACCCATGCCAAAGCTACGGCTCGCAATCGAGGAGTTGGCGGTGGAGTCGTTCGACCCCGTCTCGCGGCGCGTTCTGCGAAGCGGAACCGTCCGCGGGCATCAGCAGACGGAGCCGGAGACCTGTTTGAACACCGGCTGCGGGACCTGCTACACCTACGAGTACTATTGCGGAGAGTCTGCGGATGGAACGTGTGAGGGTTCGCAGTGCCAGGGGACGACCTGCGGCTTCACCGTCTGCCCGGAAACCTATGGACCGACCTGTGCCGCCGACTGCCGTACGCTGGGTGTCTACTGCTGAGCACGGCGCGACTTTTAGCGATCCAGCTTACCGGGCCGCTGACGGGTACGATCGAGGCGTTGCGAGGCGTTGCCACGCAGCGCCTCGCGTTTTTTGCTCACCAGGCCCTGCTTCCATTCCGACGCTGAAGCGACGCCCGGTCGCCACTTCCGTCGGCTGCGCCTTCGCTGGCGCAATCCGCCCAGCCGGCCTAAACTTCCGCCCCGTCACCATTTCCGTTACCCGGCACCCGCACGCCCACTCCGCTTGCGCGTCCTTTACGTTTCCCACTCGTTCCCACGGCGCGGCGACCCGCTGAGCAACGTGGGCGGGATGCAGCGCGTGGCCACCGGCCTGCACGCTGCGCTCGCGGCGCGCCCCGACGTGCAGCTGTCGTCCCTCGTCCTGGAAACGTCGTGGGAGGCCACGCCGTACCGGATGCCGGGGTACATGGCCGGCCTGCTGCGCTCCATCCCCCGCGTGGTTCGCGACGAGCGGATCGACGTGGTGCTGTTCTCGTCGATGGTCACGGCGTCCACCGCCGTGGCCGTGCGCGGGGCGGTGGCGCGGAGCGGGACGCTGCTGGCCGCCATCCCGGTGGGGCGCGACGTAACGCTGCCCACGGCGCCGTTCCAGTGGCTGGTGCCGCGCATCTTCCGCGCGCTCGACCTCGTCTTTCCCATCAGCCGCGCGACGGGCGAGGAGTGCCTGGCGCGGGGGCTGGACGGTGGGAAGATGCACGTCGTGCCCTGCGGAGTGGACACGGAGTCGTTCGCGCCGCCGGCCGACCGGGCCGCCGCGCGCCGCGAGCTGCTGGCCGCCATCGGCGAGTCTGCCGACACGATACCCGACGACGCGCTCATCCTGGTGAGCGTGGGCCGGCACCAGGAGCGGAAGGGCTTCCAGTGGTTCGCCGACCAGGTGATGCCGCGCCTCCCGCACGACGTCCTCTACCTGGTCACCGGCGAAGGGCCGATGACGCCCGCGATCCAGGCGGCCATCGACCGGCACGGGCTGGGCGGGCGCGCGCGGCTGCTGGGGAAGGTGCCCGAGCCCATGCTGCGCACGATGTACCGCGGCGGCGACCTGTTCATCATGCCCAACGTGCACGTGCCGGGCGACATCGAGGGTTTCGGCGTGGTGATGCTGGAGGCGGGGCTGTGCGGCATGCCGGTGCTGGCGGCCGACCTGGAGGGGATCAGCGACGTGATCCGCGAGGGCGAGAACGGCCACCTCCTCCCCAGCCGCGACGCCGCCGCGTTCGCCGGCGCCGTCCTGCGCTACCGCGGCGACCGCGCGGCGCTGGCCGCCACCTCGCGGGCAGCGGCCCAGTACACGGCGCGCGCGTTCTCGTGGACGGGCGTGGCCGAGCGCTTCGTGGAGGTGTTCCGCGAGCGCCTGGGCCCCTCCGCCGCCGCACCCGAGCCGCGCGTGGCCGGCGCGCGCTGAACCGCGCCCGTCGGTGCGCGGAAATCCCGCGGGCGCTCGGCGTGGAAACACAGCGGGCCCCGTTCATCGGGGCCCGCTGTGTTTCATCCCACCTCCGCGCGGGCTGGGCGACGCGATCGATATTCTCCCCGCCGACAACGCAGCCGGCGCGAAGCGCCCCACGTCCCTCTCCTGCAGTTCGGGAGAGGGACAGCCGCGAAGCGGTTAGGGTGAGGGCCCCACGGGACCGGTCGGCGGAGCCGAGATTCGTCGCTCGGCGGGCGTTTTCCCCGCCGCCGCTCAGCGGTCGATCTCGGTGGCCAGGATACCGTAGACGTCGATGTCTTCGAACACGCCCCACTTGAGCACGTGCTTGCGCAGGCGGCCTTCGAAGGTCATGCCGATCTTCTGCATCACGCGGCCCGAGGCGGCGTTGCGGCAGTAGTGGTGCGCGGCCACGCGGTTCAGCCCCAGCACGCGAAAGCCGAACTCCACCACCGCGCGCGAGCCCTCGGTGGCGTATCCGCCGTTCCAGAAGGGCCGCGCCACCCAGTAGCCCAGCTCGGCGCGCTTGTGCGGCGGCTCGATCTCCAGCCCGACCGCCCCCACGATCTCGCCGCTGGCCGGGAGCGTGGCGGCGAACACGGCGCTGTCGCCGGTCTCCCAGCGCGGGATCATCCGCTCGATCCACTCGGCCGCCATCCCGTCGGGGTAGGGGTGCGGGATGTGGGCCGTGTTGTACGCGATCTCGCGGTCGGACACGATGTCGTGCACCGCGCCCGCGTCGCCCAGGGTGAAGGGGCGCAGGATCAGGCGCGCGGTGCGCAGGGTGGGCTGTGCGGTCATCCGGCTCTTCTTGCGTTTCTGGGGATCAGCTCCCGGCTTGCGGCTCCAGCGGGCGGCGCTCGATCAGGTACTCGTCCACCACGTGCCCGGCCAGCAGGTGCTCTTGGATGATGCGCTCCAGCACGGGCGGGTCGCAGCGGCCGTACCAGGCGCCCTCGGGGTAGACCACCGCAATGGGGCCGCCCTCGCAAACGCGCAGGCAGTTGGCCTTGGTGCGCGCCACCCCGCCGTGCTCCGAAAGCCCCAGCTCCTTCAGCCGCCGCTTGAGGAAGTCCCACGCTTCCAGCCCGCGCGGCAGGTCGCAGCACTTGGGCTTGCTCTGGTCGCAGCACAGGAAGATGTGGCGATGCGCGGCCGGCAGCCCCGCCGCGTGTGCCACGCGCCGCAGGCGCTCGGGGTCCATCGTGGTGTCGCGCTCCGGCGTGTGTTCTTCGCTCACCGCTTTCCCTCCCCGTGTGTACACCGATGGGTCGTCCGCCACCGCCAATGTGCGACGCCGCGCGCCGGGGATCAATCTCCCGGCGCGCGGCGTCGTTCCGCGGACCCTGGCTCCGGCGTGCCCTCACCCTGCCGCTCCGCGGCTGCCCGTCCATCGCGTCGGCGCCATCTCCCGCGATCGCGCCCGCATCAGCTCGCCGGGCTGCGCTCCAGCGGGTCGCCGCGGCGGCGGGCCAGGGCGGCGTCCACGCTGTAGCGGCCGCCGCCGCGGGCCGAAAGGTAGAGGAAGACGAAGCAGTAGAGCACGGCCAGCTCGCCGTGGTTCAGCACCGGCCAGAAGCCGTTGGGCGCGTGCGCGATGAAGTAGGCGAACGCCATCTCGCCCGACAGGATGAAGGCCGCCACGCGCGTGGCCAGCCCGATCGCCACCATGGCGCCCAGCACCAGCTCCAGCACCCCCGCGAACCAGCCGCGCGACATCACCGGCTGCACCTCGCCGCCCAGCAGCCCCAGCAGCTTCTGCGCGCCGTGCTGCATCAGCATCAGCCCGGCCACGACGCGCAGGAGCGCCAGCGCGATCTCTTCGTACCGGCTCATGAAGAAGCCCGCCATTCGTCCACCATCCTTGTCTGCGGTGTGAGCGTGGGACCGCGTTGATGGATGGACGAAAGGCAAGCGCCGCGCCGGGTGGGTCAGCCCGCCCGGGGAAGGCGCAGGGCGGCGCGCAGCGGCTCGTAGGCGGCGCGCGGCGCCTGCACCAGCACGGGGTGGGCGCGCGGGTCCAGCCACCGCAGCAGCGCTTCCATCTCGGCGCCGTCCATGGCGGTGCAGCCCACGGTGGGCACCCCCGGACCCTGCCAGATGTGCATGAGGATGCACGACCCGCCGCCCGGCGACGGCGGTGCATCGTTGTGCGACACCCAGATCCCCAGGCGATACACGCCGGTGGTCAGCCGCATCTCCTCGTGGCTGCTCCAGTCGGGGGCGGGGATGGTGTCCTGGTCCACCAGCCGGTTGTAGAAGACCGAGCGTGCGTCGTCCACGCACTTCACGCTGGCGCGGCTCTCCACGTAGGGCAGGCGGATCCACGGCACCGAATCGGCCGGGGCGTAGCCGAACGCCGGGCCCAGGGCAAACATGCCGGCGGGCGCCTTGCCGTCGCCCTCGCGCTTCTCGGGGCCGGGGCCGTGCGCGGCGCGCAGGCCGCGCCCCCACGCCAGCCCGGTGCGCCCCACCGCCGCGCGGACCGGCGCGCCCACGGCCCGCCACGGCGCCCGCGCGCTCGCCCGCTCGTAACGCTGCAGCACGGCGTCGGTCGAATCCCACCCGGCCGTGAGCGACACCACCGCCTGCAGCGGCGCGTGCGCCGCGGCCGACGCGTCGGTCGAGATCGCGGTCGAGACAGAGTTCGTAGCCATCATGGGCGTGGCGGACGCGCCGGTGGAGGCGCGGTGCTGGGCGGCGGCATCCACCGTCGACACGGCGGACACGCAGAGGGCGAGCAGGGCAATGCGCATGGACAGAAACGGGTGCGGGGGTGATGCGCAAAGCTAACGCATCACCCCCGCGGCAGTCACCTGCACGGCCGAGCCGGCGGCCCCGTCAATCCGCGACCAGGAGGGACGAGTAGTGGGTGAAGCGCGGCTCCACGCATAGTGCGTTGGCCGGGCACACCGACACGAACATCATCTCCCCGCCGGTGATGGTGTAGCGGTAGTCCAGGGTGTACGGACCCGCCGGCACCGGCACGGGGTGCTCCACCGGTGCGCCGGCGCCGCGCTGGTACTGCTGCGTAATGGTGAGGCGCGCGACGCCGCTCCGCGCCGTGTACGTGCCCTGCTCCACGGCGTCAGTCACGTGGCGGTCACCCTGCGGGTCGTAGAGGGAGGTCTGCCGCGTGAAGGTGCCGTCTTCCATGAAGGAGAGGACGACCTGGCCCTGGAGCGACCGCGGGCCCTCGGGGAAGACGGCAGCCACCGTTTCGCGGTTGCTGAGCCACGGCCCCGCGAGCTCGCGCGCGGGGAGAATGGTGTCGCCGCTGCACGCCGACAGCAGCGTGACGGCGAGGAGCGCTGCAAACGAGCGAAGCTTCATCGGAGGATCCGGTTCGAGAGGTGGACGGGGCGGTGCGCACCATCAACGCGCCACCCCGCCTCGCCATGACACCCACTTTGTCTCGCGCCGCCGTCTCCACCGGTCAGGACGATGCGTTGGGCACCACGGCCAGCGCATCCGCATGCCGCGGCAGCAGCGATGTCGAGGGAACGTCCACGCGCAGCCGTGCGATCAGCGCCACCAGCTCGGGGATGTCGTGGTTCGTGCGGAGGTGCGCTTCCAGCGCCAGCTCCAGCGCGCGCCGGGCGAGGGCGCCGGCGCCGGGGTCGTCGCCGGCGGCGCGGCGCACCTGGGCCTCGGCGGCGGTCACCTCGGCCCAGGCGGCGAGCACGTCGGCATTGCTCACCATCTGCCCGGCGGTCACGGAGTCCATGCGCGGGGCCACGCTGCCCATGGGCCCCAGCAGCTCGCCGATGGACACGCGCGCCCGCGCCAGCAGCTCGTCGCCGCTCTCGCCGTCGCGCACCTTGCCCAGCAGCTCCTCAACCATGCGCCGCAGCTCGGCGATCATGCGGAGGATGTAGTCCTTGCGTTCGTTGGAGGTCAGCATCGCGATTTCAGGAGGTGCGGGGGGCGCCTGATTCACCGCCCCACTTGCGCCACGCGTCGTCCAGCAGCTGGGCGGCCGAGCCGCGGGCGGTCACCGACACGTTGCCGGCGGTGAAGGAAAAGCGGTCGAACCTGCCCAGCAGCCGGTAGCGGCGCCCATAGCCGATCGCCCGCCAGGGCACCGCGATAGGCGCGCATCCCACCGCGAATGGCGCGGGGAGCCACATCCCTACGCCGTACGGCCCCGTGGCGAAGGTGATGATGCTGTAGGAAACGCCCCCCACCGTCGCCGACCCGCCGGCGGCGCCATCCACCCGCGGAAGGCTGCCGCGGTACTCACGCGCCAGCGACCGCCACCCGCTCAAGGTGGCCATGAGCCGGCTGATGGCCAGCCAAAAGCCCACGAACCCGGCTAGCATCAGGGGGATCAGCGCAAAGGTTGGGATCGTCATCGCCGTGCAGCTTCTCCGGTCGGCCGGCCGGGGCCGGCCGTGACGTTCGGGGGGAGGTTGATCCGCTTCGCGCCCGTGCGCTTCCACCGCCGCGGGCGTTCGCCAGCGTCAGCTGGCGCGTGGAGGCGGGGATCCCGGTGGAGACCGCTCTGCACGAGCTGCGCGGCTACCAGCCGGTGGTACCCGGGCCGCCCTTGAAGGGGCCCACCACGTCGCGCGTGATCCAGCCGCCGTAGAACTTGCCGGGCTGCGGCTGGGCTTGCTCGCCGTCCACCCAGCATGCGTCCATGGGGCTGGCGTAGAAGGCCACGGCGTCGCGGATGCGCTGGTAGCTGGGCGATGGGTCGGGGTACGACCAGGCGGCGCGGATCGCGGTGCGGCCGCCGGCCACCACGTTCCAGTGCCGCGCGGCGCCCTTCCACTCGCAGAAGCTGCCGCCGGCGGCCCGGTGCAGGTGCTCCAGCGCCACGTCGGCTTCGGGAAAGTAGTATACGGGCGGATGATACGTCTCCAGCACGCGCCAGCCGCGCCGCGTCTCGGCCACCGTCACCCCGCCGAACTCCACGCGCAGCAGCCGCGTGGTGGGCTCCAGCCGCGGCGGCCGCGGATAGTCCCACGCCGACTCCTGCCCCGGCCCCGGCTCGATCCGTTCGATCTTCATCCTCCAGCTCCGTAAACGGTCCGCGGGCGATGATGGTACCGGGCACCGTGCGCGGGTGGTGGACGTCCCGGGCACGGGTCGCGGACGACGAAGGCGCCTGCGCATGCCGCGGCGGCCCGCTCCCCCCGGCCCCCTCCCCCGCTGGGCGCGGGAAAGGGGGAGACAAGCAACGGCATCCACATCATACGCTACGCGACGTCGACCGCGGCGGCCAGCTTGGCCGCGATGGCGGGCGGGTCGCCACGGCGGATGGTGATGCGCGGGGTGCCGTGCCAGTCGGCGCAGTCGCGCAGCGCGCGGGCCACGTCGGCCACCACGCCGGCGGTCACGCGAACGCCGGGCTCCAGGTAGATCGTCTTCACCTCGAACACGCCGTCGCGGCGGTGGGCCTTGGCGTCCACCCGGCCGATCAGCGCGCCGCGGCGCAGGATGGGCAGGGTGAAGTAGCCGTAGACGCGCTTGGGCGCCGGCGTGTAGCACTCGATGCGGTAGTCGAAGCCGAACAGCTCGCTGGCCCGCGCGCGGTCCCACACGACCGGGTCGAAGGGGGAGAGCAGCGTGGTGAGCACCGGCTTCAGCGCGCCGGCCTCCGCCTGCCCGGCAAGCGGAAGATGGTCGGGGTGCAGGTAGCCGGGCTCCTTCCATCCGTCCACCTTCACGGCCAGCAGCGCGCCCTCGTCCGCCAGCGCGCGGACCAGCGACGGCGTCTCCTTCTTGGCCATGCGGTAACAGTCGGCCACCCACTTCGCCTTGCTTACGCCCAGGGCGCGCACCGCGTTCAGCACCCGCGTGCGGTTGGTGGACTCGGTGGACGGGAGGTCGGCGTCGCTCCACCCGGGGAGCACGCGCTCGCGCAGGTCGTAGATGCGCTGGAAGCCCTCGCGCCGGGCGATCATCAGCTCGCCGGCGGTGAAGAGCGATTCGAGGATGCGCTTCTCGGGCTTCCACTCCCACCAGCCGCCGCCGTGGCCCGGCCGCTCGAAGTCGGACGAGCGCACGGGCCCGTGCTCGCGGATGGTGGCCAGGATGCGCTCCACGTCGGCGGCGTGCTTGTGCATCACCGCATGCGAGTAGCGCCACCGCGTCCAGCTCTGGTCGAGCATGCGGTGGCGGAACAGCGGGTAGTCTTCGATGGGAAGGAAGCACGCCTCGTGCGCCCAGTATTCGAAGAGCTTCCCCTCGGCCAGCAGCTGGTCGAGCCACTTCGGGTCGTACGCGCCCAGCCGCGACCACAGCACGAAGTACGGGCTGCGGTTCACCACGCTGATGGTGTCGATCTGCAGCACGCCCATGCGGCGGATGGTAGCCAGCACGTCGCGCTTGGCCGCCTTGCGGCGCGGGCGGCGGTCCAGCCCCTGGGCCGCCAGAAGGAGCGCGCGCGCAGCGGGAACGTCGAGACGGAGATCGGTCATTCGCAGCGGAAGACGTGGACGAACGGGTGCGGGAGTGCGCCGGTGCGTTCGGGATGGACGTGGATGCGCAGATCGTCGGGCGGCGCCGATTACGACGACGCCTGCGCCTGCCGCAGCTCGTCCACCAGCACGCGCACCAGCTCGGCGGCGGGGAGCCGGCGCGCGCGGGCGGCGCCCGTCCCCGCCCACAGCGACAGGTATCCGGCTTCCCCGCGTTTCCCCGCGGCCGCGCGCATGGGCCGCGTGAGCGTGTTCTGCGCGGGGAATGAAAGGATGTCGCCCGCGTGCGTTCGCATCCGCCGGATGAAGTCGTTCTCGATGCCGCGCGCGTGCCGCCCCGAGAAGGCGCGGGTGATCACGGTGCGGTCGTCCACCGCGGCAAGGATGGCCTGCTTGTAGCATTCCGCCGCGCCCGACTCCGGGCAGGGGACGAACGCCGTGCCCAGCTGCGCGGCCTGCGCGCCCGCCGCCAGCGCCGCCGCCACGTCGCGCCCGTCCATCAGCCCGCCCGATGCGACGGCGGGCACGCCGGTGGCCGCGGCGATCCCCGCCGTCAGCTCCAGCGTGGGCAACATCGCCGCGTCGAAATCGCCCGTGAACGTGCCGCGGTGCGCGCCGGCCTCGGCGCCCTGCGCGATCACGGCGTCCACGCCGGCGTCCGCCAGCATCCGCCCTTCCTCCACCGTGGTCGCCGTCCCCAGCACCACGATCCCCGCCGCCCGCAGCCGCCGCATCGCGTCTGCGGACGGGATACCGAAGGTGAAGCTGAACGCCGCCGGCCGCGCGGCGAGCACCACCCGCAGCTGCGCCTCGAACGGGTCGGGCGGAACGGCGGGGAGCTCGGGCGCGGGCAGCCCCAGCTCGCCGTGCACCTCGCGCATCAGCGCCAGCATGGGCACTGGGTCGCGGTCGATGCCGGCGTGGTATCCCCCCGCGAACAGGTTCACCGCGAACGGCCGGCCGGTGAGCGCGCGCACGCGGCGGATCTCGTCCTCGAGCTGCTCAGGCGTGAGATACGCCCCGGCCAGGCACCCCATCCCGCCCGCGTCGGAGACGGCGGCCACGAGCTCGGGGGTGGACGGCCCCCCGCCCATCGGCGCGGCGATGATGGGATGCGCGATCCCGAGGTGGCGGAGGAGAGAATCGGTGTTCATCGGATCGAAATCACACGGATCCCGGGTTGGCGCGCGCGCGGGAGGGCCCTCTCCCTGGCGCCTGGCGGCGCCTGTCCCTCCCTCAAAACAGCCTGGGGGAGGGACGGGGGCTCGCTTCGCTCGCGGCTACTTCATCGACGCCGCAGTTGCAGTTTACCTCCCCCAGTCCGTTTTGGGGGAGGTCGGATTTTCGTGGACAGCAGTACCGTCCACGAAAATCCGGGTGGGGGCCCCAGCCGCGGCCGCGCCGGTGCCCTCGGACGCTCTCACACCCAGCACCCAGCACCCAGCACCCCTTCGACCTCCCTCCCTACAGCTTCCGCAGCCACACCCGCTCCACCCGGTGATCCTTCCCCTTCTCCAGGATCAGCCGAGCGCGGTCGCGGGTGGGCTCGATGTTCTCGCGCAGGTTCACGGCGTTGATGGTCTGCCACACCTTGTGGCCGAAGTCCATCGCCTCCTGCTCGCTCATCCCCACGGCATACTGGTGGAAGAACGAGGTGGGGTCGCGGAAGGCGGTCTCGCGCAGGCGGTGGAAGCGCTGCAGGTACCACGTCTCCAGGTCTTCCTCGCGCGCGTCGATGTAGATGGAGAAGTCGAAGAAGTCGCTCACGAAGGTGCGCGGCGCCCGGTCGCCGCTCGCGCTCCCCGTCTGCAGCACGTTCAGCCCCTCGATGATCAGGATGTCGGGGCGGCGCACCACCATCTCCTCGCCGGGCACGATGTCGTACACCAGGTGCGAGTAGACCGGCGCGCGCACCTCGTCGGCGCCCGACTTGAGCTCGGCCAGGAACCCCACCAGCCGGCGCACGTCGTAGCTTTCGGGAAAGCCCTTGCGGTGCATGATCCCGCGCTCCTCGAGCACCGCGTTGGGATAGAGGAAGCCGTCGGTGGTGACCAGGTCCACCTTGGGGTGGTCGGGCCAGCGCGCCAGCAGCGCCTGCAAAATGCGCGAGGTGGTGCTCTTGCCCCCCGCCACCGACCCGGCCACGGCGATCACGTAGGGCACCTTGGCCGCGGGGCTGCCCAGGAAGGTGTCGGTCACGCGGAAGAGCTGCTGCGCGGCCGCCACGTACAGGTTGAGCAGGCGCGACAGCGGGAGGTACACCTCCATCACCTCGTCCATCGACACGTGCTCGTCGGCGCTGTGCAGCGCCTGCAGGTCGTCGTGCGACAGGGTGAGCGGCGTGCTGCCGCGCAGCCGCGCCCACTCGTCGCGGCCGAACTCCACGTGCGGGGAGAACACGGAGCCGTCGCCGGGAACTCGGCCGAAGGGATCGGACATGCTACCGAGGTGAGAGAGTGCGAAGCGAACGTGCGAGTGCCGGCGTCGGGCGTCGGGCGTCGGGCGTCGGGCGTCGGGCGTCGGGCGTCGGGCGTCGGGCGTCGGGCG
>Ga0070686_100000147_pt1 | contig 48177 bp, 60 predicted proteins | sample KBSS23LmetaG_FD_65654 | JGI IMG/M metagenome (GOLD analysis project Ga0070686, IMG submission 65654) | Switchgrass rhizosphere microbial communities from Kellogg Biological Station, Michigan, USA - KBS S2-3L metaG | ecosystem: Host-associated > Plants > Roots > Rhizosphere ...
GGTTAATCAGCCCGGTGTGCCGCTAACCAATGCAACCGGATATATTTGCGACGGTTGGCGAATTGGTTTCGCTGGTGGAATGGGATTTACAGGAACCGTCGACAACGGTGGAGGTACGGTTTTTTATACGCCATATCGTTTGATAGTAACTATTACTCCAGCCCAAGTTTCGCTTGGTGCTGGCGACTACTTGCAAGTCATACATCGCATAGAAGGCTTTCGTACTCTGCGAATGCGGTGGGGTACTGCAAACGCGCAGCCGCTTACGATTGGATTTTGGACTGCACACGCTCGCCCAGGTCTTTACAGCGTTGGAGTGCAAAACAGCGGCGCTACTAGGAGTTATGTAACAACTTACACACAGAACGCTGCCGCTACTGCTCAATATAATGTTGTAACGATCCCAGGAGATACGGCAGGGGCGTGGGCTATCGATAACACTCTCGGCATTCAGTTGATGTTTTCAATGGGCTGCGGGACCACCTTCACGGCACCAGCAGCAAACGCTTGGCAGGCCGGAAACTACATCGCTGCTCCTGGTCAAGTTAATGCTGTGGCGGCAACGACAGATGCGTTTCGCTTGACCGGCGTTGTCGTTCTCCCCGGCAGCCAAGCGCCGACCGCCGCGCAGTCGCCGATGATCATGCGCCCGTATGATCAGGAGTTGGTGACGTGTCAGCGGTATTGGCAACCTAGTTGGCTAATTTGGAATGGTTATGCCAATCCTGGCAGCAATTTTTATGGGACATCGTCACTTCTCACTCCGATGCGGGCGGCACCTACACTAACTGGCGTCAATCAAAATGTTAATGGGTTTCCTGCTTCTGTTGGCTCGCTTAGCCTTCAAGGCAATGCAGTTATCCAGGAAATTAGAACGGCCAACGCAACCGGACAGTGTTGGTTCTTTACCAGCATCACAGCAGACGCGAGGCTGTGATGGGCATCAACTTCCCCTCATCGCCAGCGATCAACGACATCTACCCGACGCCCGCTGTCGCCGGCGTCCCGCAGTACAAGTGGGACGGCACTGCTTGGGTCGCGGTCGCCGGCGCCGCGCAGTTCGTTCTGAAATCCGGCGATACTATGACCGGCGATCTGGCGATTGCCAAATCAACACCGCTTATGATTTTAAATGATACTGGCGGCGTTGTTGCTGACGTTAGGTTTAATCGTAACGGCGGTCGTCGTTGGCTAACGCGAATGGATGGCAGTACCGAAAGCGGCGGCAATCAAGGTTCGCAGTTTCAACTTATCGCTTACGCTGATGACGGCACCAGCGTATCCGCTGTTGTTCTCACTGGTAACCGTGTTGATGGTCGATTGTCTGTTTTTGCTGATCCGAATGTGCCGCTTGGCGTTGCCACCAAGCAGTACGTCGATGCCGGTGTGCGAGCGTTTAATTCCGCTGACAGGACGGCCTACACGCTGGTGCTGTCCGACACCGGCAAGATTGTCGCACTGTGGAATAGCACGGCTTCTCCGCTGAGCCTGACCGTGCCGCCTAATTCTGCTGTCGCTTTTGCGGTTGGCGCAGAGATCGATCTTATGGTCACCGCAAACATCATAGCGACGATCGTCCCAGGAGCAGGCGTTTCGATTACCTCTGAAGACAGTAAGCGCAAACTACCAAAGATTGGTTCTTGCGCCACGTTGGTAAAAGTCACCACCGATGGCTGGGTGCTGTGCGGGAGCTTGATCGCATGAGCAACCGAGGCCTCGGTTTCAAATATCCCGGCGACGACACGCGCTACAACGATGCCTATACGACTTGGCTTCTCCACATGGATGGGCCGGTCAATTCAACTTACATGGTCGATAATTCACCTAAACAGAACGGAGCAGCTGCTGTCGTCAATGCGTTTGTCATTGGCGACGGCAGCAGCGGCCCCGGTCCGTTGCATGTAGCGGCGACGCAATTCAACAACAATGCGTATATTTATTCGCCAGTGAACGTCGATAATTCATTCAACCTGGCGCTCAACGATTTCACCATCGATTGGTGGGAACACCGAGTAGGCGATGTCACGACCTATCGACCCTCGTTCACCTGGGACACGATTGGCATTCTCTACTCGCCGATGTTGGTTGGCTGGGGAGATAGCAACGGCCTTTACTTTTACGCCTCTAACGATCAGGCGAGTTGGAACATCGCGTCGGCGCTGCTGATGGGCACCGCTCAACTCAATGTCTGGATACACCGCGCCATCGTACGCAAGGGCACCACGTTCTACGCATTTGAAAACGGTGTGCTGAAAGGCACAGCAACATCAGCGCTTGCATTTGCCAACGCATCTTATGGTCCGATGTTGGGCTGCTGGCCCAAACCGGACGGCTACGCTTATTTCTACGGCTACATGGAAGAGTTTCGCGTCAGCAACGGCATCGCCCGATGGACCGCCAATTTCACGCCGCCAACAAGGAAATATGAGCCGTATCCCGATCTCAACACCGTGCTGCTGATGCATTTTGACGGTAATTTTGGTGACGCTTCGCAATATAAGCTTGGAGCTGCCAGTAGTTTTGCCGGTCTGACTTTTTCGATAGCGCAAAGCAAATTTGGCAGAATATCCGCATTGTTCGACGGCATGGATGATTACGCGCAACATGCAGATAATCCGGTTTGGTCGATGGGTGACGATTACACCATCGATTTCTGGGTGCGACCGACGGCAATACCGCCTGCCGGGCAGGCAATGGCTTTTCTGGCGCATCTTGCTGGTGACGGCTGGCTGTTCATGATCCTATCTGACGGCGGCGTCACCATGCTGCAACGCCAGGCCAGTGCCGGCGGCGATTTTTCCGTATATGCCCCCGCCTATATTACGATTAACAATTGGCACCACGTCGCATTCGTTCGCGCTAATCGGGTGAACAAAATCTACCTCAATGGTGTTGGCGGTGCTCCGATGACCACGCCGGCATTGCCCGTCATAGTCACACCTTTGACGATCGGTATGTGGGGCAGCACCGCCTATCCGTTTAAAGGCTATATGGATGAGCTGCGCATCACCAAGGGTAAGGCACTATGGACTGCCGACTTCACGCCACCGACCGACGTGCATGGCGTCACTGGTGACAAGACCGTGCTGATGTTGCACTTCGACGGCGACTTCAAGGACAGCTCGCAGAAGCGGCAAGTTATCCATCCCGGCAGCGCAGCAATATCGACGGCGCAAAAGAAATTTGGCAACGCAGCTGTGCAATTCAACGGCGCGCAGATTTGTTATGTTGCGGGCACTCCCGGCGAGCTGAACTTCGGCTATGAGGATTTCACGATTGATTGCTGGTTCTATAACACTGGTTCTCTAGGTGTTAATCGCGGATTGTTTGGTCGATGTAGCCCAAGTCTAGTCGATCTAACGTGCGGGGCGCTTATCGGTGCTGGCGACAATTGTATGCAGTGCTGGTTTGGTAAGACTGGAACAGATTGGGTTGTTCAAGGTGTGGTTGGCATTCATCCTGTCACACCTAACGTGTGGCATCATTGGGCGGTGACCAGACAGAACAATGCCTTCAGGTCGTATCTCGACGGCGTTCTCGACGCCGGGCCGAATGATTATGGCGCCTTTCCGATCTACGTCAGCACTTGGTCGTTCGTCATTGGTGCGATCGGCAACAACACCAACTACTGGACCGGCTACATCGATGAGTTTCGTGTTACCAAGGGTAAGGCGTTGTGGACCGCCAATTTCACGCCGCCAGCGCAGCCGGGGAACTGACCATGACCTCGCACTACCGCCACCGCCGCGACAGCAACGCATCTGCCCCGTTTGCCAATCCGCTGGAGAAGGGCGAGATCGCGGTCAATACCGCCAACCGGCAGCTCGCGGTCGGCGACACCAGCGGCCAGCCGCTCGCCCTGCTCGCGGTGCGCTACTTCGACACGCGATCGCAATATTCCATCAACGACTTCGTCGTCTACCAGGGCGACCTATACGTCGCGACTTCCGCCATTCCGCCAGGCGCCTTCAATCTCGCGCAGTGGCGCATGGCCTCGTTCGCCGAAGGCTCCAACTACCTGCTGCTCGCCGGCGGCACCATGATCGGGCCGCTGTTGCTGTCGGCCGATCCGACCGACGCCATGGAAGCGGCCACCAAGCAGTATGTCGACGATTCCCAGCCGCCGCCGCCGGCCGCCAGTACGGTGCCATCTGCGCCGGTCGGCGACGTCGCGGCCACCAACGTGCAGGCGGCGATCGCCGAACTGGAAGCCGAGAAGGTCGCCAAGACCGGCTCGACCATGACCGGCCACCTTAGTCTGCCGGCTGGTCCGACTTCGGCCCAGGCGGTGCGCCGGGACTACGTCGACGCAGCTGACGCCACCAACGCCACCAACATCGCCAACGTCAGCACGGCCAAGGTGAGCAAGGCCGGCGATACCATGACCGGCGACTTGAAGGTTAACGCTGACACATACTCCAGCCGCGGCGCGAATTCGGGTTACGTCTTCCTCGGCAGCAACCAGGCCCACTACGTCGGCTTTGACGGCACCAATTATGTTCTGCCGAATGGTGGCATGTCGCTGGGTGGCGGTATCGCTGCGGGCGTTGCCACGTTCACCGGCACGCTCAACGCCAACGGCGGGTCTTCCTTTCCGAGCAATACCAATCACACCCTGTTCAACAACGGCGTTAACTTCGCCTCGGGTGCGCCTTCCAGCGTTCAGATCCAGGGGCCGCCCTACCCGACCGTAGCCTACCACTGCGCCGGGTACTTCGGCGCCAATGTCGGCATGTCGACTGACGGCCAGTTTTACATGGGCGGCTGGTCGCACGGCGCCGGCGTCTACTACCGATTCCTCACCACCCGCGAAGGCGAGCCGCTGACCCAGACCCGGCTGGTCTACGTCGGCGATTACGTCCACAGTAGCGACGAGGGACTGACCGAACCGTATGGGCCGACCGGCTGCCAGACCGGCGGCAGCGGCGCGCAACTGAGCGGCTTCGGTGGGTCTTTTCTAACGCAACGCTACCGGGTGCTTCAGGTTAAGACCGCCGGCGGTTACTATGCATCGGAAGCGGCCTGACCATGGAAATAATCGACCACGGCGTGTGGGTACAATACCAGCCGGTCAAGCCGCAGAAGGATGCGCCGGCCAGGACAATCTACGCCAGGCGCGAGGCCGACAGCGTCGATTGGTACGACTACGTCCGGCCCAACTTCCTGCTGATGCAGCCGCCCAAGCCGGCAACATATCATCCAACTACTGGCGAGTTGCTGGTCGACACCGCGCCGCCGCCCAAGCCGAACTTCAAGCCCGGCAGCGTGGTCTGCAACATCTTCCGCCAGCGTGATCAGAGCATCGTTGGCGCGGCCACCTACGACCCGACCGCGGTCCATTCGATCAATCAGCGGGTGATCGAGATCGTCGGTTACACTGGCGATAACCCGCAGAAGGATTTCGGTGGTAAGGTCTACGACCACGCGACCGGCACATTCAGCGACCAGCCGCCGCCGCCGCCGTCGCTCGGTGCGCGGCTCGACGCTATGGAGAAGCGCATCAAGGCGCTAGAAGCCAGGAAAAAATGATCCAGTACACCGGCAAGGTGGCGGGCGAAGTTGCCAAAGGTTTGCAGGCAGCCGGGCCGCTGGCACTGCCGCTGGTGGTGATCAACTGCGTCTGTTTGGCGATCGTGGCTTACGTTCTATATCAGGTCAGTGACGCATCGCAGCGCCGTGACACGCTGATCACTGAGCTGGCAAAATCCTGCCAACCCATTGCTGAGAAGGCGAAATAAAAAGCTGCAACGATAAAGAGGATACGATGTTATGAAGAAGGCCAAGCGAAAGCGCCCGGTTGTTGCGCGAAAGCGCAAGGTGACTGCGCGAAGGAAGCCGGCCACACCCCGAAAGCGGAGGAAAGCCAAAATGTCCAAGAAGTCGCACGATGACGATAACGAAGACGAACCTCGCACTGCAACAAAGCATCCTGAAACGCGGCGGACTGCGGGCGACCAGCCCGAGCAGACCTCCGATCCGGTCGAACTGGCCAAGAAACAACACGGTGGCATCGACCCGATGGGGCAGCCGCCTGACAACCCGCAGGCTCCCAATCCGCCATCGGAGCCGCAGACTAAGTGACTGAGTGGCCTAAAAACCCACAGCTGCGCGTTGGCGGGGAGCTGGAGCCCTCCGGCCCCGTCAACGTGTTCAATGAGAAGGTGGCGACCGCCGACGCGATCAATCGAGCGATCGACACCAAGACCGCCTACGACGCGACCCACCCGCCGCCGGCGCCGGTAACGCCGGAGACCGTGCCGGACGGCACGCCGATCAGCGCCGGTGGTCCGGTTACAATCGACGAAACCAAGTATATGATCGAGCCGCAATTCGTCGGCCAGAAGGTGATACCGCGCAGACGCTGATCTAACGCCGGGGGGCTACAATGATTGGCACGCTTATCTCGATCGTCCTGCTGCTGATCGTATTGGGGGTAATCATTTGGGGGATCCAACAGCTCCTGCCACTGATTCCGCTGCCGCCCCCTTTTGCCACTGTTATCAATGTTCTGATCACCGTGATCGTCGTCCTGGTGGTCGTCTATATTATCGCCGGCCTGCTCGGCGTAGTCGCGCCACTGAGGCTCTAATGGCCCTCGTCCTGGCGCTGCTCGCAGTCTTGTTGTCCAGCTGCACAGTCGTCACCGAGCGCCCGCCGTTTTACACTCGATATGAAATAGACGCGATCAATGCCGAAACCGCCTGCCGACAACTGGCGCGAACAATTATCCAGATGGAACGCTGCACAGTCAGGAGATAAAATGGCCAAGCCTGAACAGGATGTATTTCCACCGGATCCGGCTTTGATCCGGCCGCTCACTCCGCGGATCGAAATCGCACTGACGGTACCGGATGGTGTCGACATCCAGATCACCGTCAACGGCGTCGGCGTGTTGATGCAGGACGACGACGACGAAGACGCGGCCTAGCCCAAAAATTTTTTCGGATTTTCAACCTTAAGGGGAACCCAGTGGCTAACAAATTCGGCAAGACCGTAAACATCAAAGCGCCGCCGGTCGCCAAGGCGCCGCCGGCCGTGTCCAAGACCATGGACAATTACACCCACCACACTTCGCCAGTGAAAGGCCCGCAGCCTACGCCGGTCGAGCCGAACACCATCAGCTCCAAGCCGAAGGTGTCCATCAAGAAGCTGCCGGACGCGCCGATGGCGAAGTACAAGCACACCGATGACGGACTCTGAAAAGGACATCCAGCGGAAACTGCTTAAGCGTAAACGAGCTATCCTCATCGCCCGTGATGATTTGATAGCGTTTACAGAATTGATGATGCCCGACCCCAACTACGATGACGATGTCGGGAAGTCGCTTTACCAGCCACAGCCGTTCCACCGCATGATCGGCCGCTCGCTGGAAGAGGTCGAGCGTGGTGATTACCGCAGGTTGATGATCAATGTCGGACCCAGATTTGGCAAGACCACACTCGCCAGTGCCATGTTCCCTGCTTGGTATGTTGGTCGACATCCTGACCGCTCAATTATTGTCGCAACCTACAACGAACACTATTCATGGGATCTCGGACGGCGGGTCCGGGATATTATGGAAACGCCAGAATACAAACAGGTGTTTCCCGAAGTCGAGATCAAGGTAGGCGCCAATGCCGTCAACCGAGTCCAAACGACCCGTGATGGAGTGGTCTTCAGTGTGGGACGCGGCTCCTCGATCACCGGACGTGGTGGTCACTGCATCTTATTGGACGACCCAATTAAGGACCGAACTGAAGCGGACTCAGTCATTGTTAGAGAGAAGCTTTGGCAATGGTACAATCAAGTCCTCAGAACTCGCCTCATGGATTCGACTGGCACTATCGTCATCGTCCAGACCAGGTGGACCGAGGATGATCTCGTTGGTCGGCTTATCGACCCGCTTAATCCCTACTACAACGTCGAAGAAGCCAAAGCCTGGCGCAAGATAGATCTGCCGGCACTGGCCGAAGACAACGATGTGCTCGGCCGCAAACCGGGCGAGGCACTGTGGCCTGAGCGGTTCACCAAGCAATATCTGGAGGAGATCCGTGCCACCGATCCGCGTGGATTTGCTGCACTGTATCAGGGCCGTCCAGGGCCTAAAGATGGGGCTTTCTTCAAGTCAGATGACCTGGTCACTTACAATAAAATGGATGACGTGCCGGCGTTTCATACCCTTAGATTCTATGGGGCATCGGACCACGCTGTCTCGGTGGCCAAGTCCGCCGATAAAACCTGTCTGATGATCGTCGGCGTCGACGAGAAGGACAACATCTGGATCATGCCGGACATGATCTGGGACCGGCTGGATTCGCATCAGGCGGTCGAGTGCATGATCGTGCTGATGAAGAAGTACAAGCCGATGTTCTGGTGGGCCGAGGGCGGCGCCATCACCAAGAGCCTCGGACCCTTCCTGCGCCGGCGCATGGCCGAGAAGCAGGCGTTCTGTGCGATCGACCCGATCAATCCCGCAGCTGACAAGCAGCAGCGTTCGCAGGCGATCCAGGCCCGCACCAGCATGAAGATGGTGCGCTTCCCGGGTTTCATCCGTTCATGGTCGGAAATGCAGGACCAGATCCTGAAGTTTCCGCACGGCTCAAACGACGACGTAGTCGACACTTTGAGCCTTATTGGGCTAGGACTGTCGAAGATGCACGGGCGAACCCGCGGCAGAAAGATCGAGCCGGAAGTGTTGACCGGCACCTACCGTGAGATGTTCGCAAACACGCGCCGGCGTGAGGGTCGCGACTTACGGGCGAGGGGCCTGCAAGGATGGTAGACGCCTTCCAAGACGACATGATGCGTGTGTTCGCCGGCTTCGATGAGAAATCCAGCGAGCCGGATATCAATCCGACCACCGGCCAGCCTAACTCCATTCCCCGCGCCAACCCGGATCCGCCAGACCGCCGCCGCAACCTGGTCCGCGACTGGACCAGTAAGGTGAAGAAGGCCAAGCGGTACTGGAAGCCCAGCTTCGATCGCATGCGCGAGGACCAGGAATTCTGCTTCGGCAAGCAGTGGTCCAAGGACAGCAAAGACAAGCGTTACGTCGCCAACCTCACGCTCAGGCTGGTGGCGCAAAAGACGGCATTTCTTTACGCCAAGAACCCCAAGGCAGTAGCGAAGAAACGTCCGCGGCTAAATGCGACGTCATGGGACGAGAGCCAGACCACCCTCAATCAGCTGATGCAGTCTGCCGCCATGATGATGCAGCAGGCGCAAGCCGCCGGCGCCATGGGCCAGGGGCCGATGGCGCCTGGCGGAATGCCCGGCATGCCGCCAGGAATGGCCGGCCAGGTCGCCGGCGCGGCCGGCAGCGCGGTCCAGGGCATGATGCCGATGGCGACCGGCAGCCCGCCCGACATCGGCATGCTGATGGCCGGCGGCATGCCGCCCAACCCGGCGACGATGCCGTCGCCTGGCGTCAACCAGATCTCCGGCCAGATGGGCGCTGCCCTGGGCGGCGCCACTATGCCGAGCATGGGCGCCGGCCCGATCCCCGGCGAGATGCAGCAGCCGCAGGGGCTCGGCGACCAGCTCGGCCAGGCCGCTGCCGGCGCCGCCGCCGGTGGCATGGCGCCGCCGGCCTCGCCGATGATCGCGCAGGCGGTCGGCAGCGGCATGGACATCATGATGGATGCGGCTCGGGTCAAGTCCGAGAACATCATGATGGACAAGCTCGCCCGCACGCTCGAGCTGCTGTACGCCTACGAGGTCGATAACCAGCCGCATCCGTTCAAGTCCATGCTGAAGATGAGCGTGCGGCGCGCCGTCACCAACGGCGTGGCCTATGTGAAGCTTGGGTTTGAGCGGGTGATGCAGCAGCGGCCCGACCTGGAAAAGGGCATCGCCGACGCCAACGAACGGTTGGCCACGCTCGAGCGCCTGGCGGCCGACGCCACCGACAGCATCACCGACAACGACGATTCCGAGGCCGAGCAGCTCCGGCTGCTACTGGCGGATCTGGTCAAGGCGCAGGGTGCGGTGGTGCGCGAAGGGCTTACCTTCGACTTCCCGTTGTCGACCCGCATCATCCCGGACATCAAGTGCATCGATCTGCGCAACTGGGTCGCGGCCGGCTGGGTCGCCGAGGAGTATCTCCTATCCGTTAGCGAGATCGAAGAGATCTATGGCGTTGACGTACGCGGACATTGCACCGAGTACGGCTCAGACAGCGACACTGACCCATCCAAGGCGATGGAAGACTGGATGAGCAGCAAAGGCAAAGACAAGAACCGCGGCGAGCCGAACGCGATCGTCTGGGAGATTTACAATCGTAACGATGGCCTGGTCTATGTGGTCTGCGATGGTTATCGGGAATTCTTAAAAGAGCCGGCATCGCCGGAGATCTACAACGAGCGGTTCTATCCCTGGTACGCATTGATCTTCAACGGCATCGAGGACGAGACCGAGCTGTTCCCGCCGAGCGATGTCAGGTTAATGCGCGACATGCAGCTCGAGTACAATCGCTGCCGCGAGGGCTTGAAAGAGCAGCGCATCGCCGGCCGGCCGTTCACCGCGGTGGTGTCGGGCTCCATGGACGAAGAGGATATGGAGAAGCTGACCAACCGCGAAGCCAATGCGGTGATCGAGTTCAACGCGCTGCAGCCGCAGCAGGACGTCAAACAGCTTCTTCAACCCTATGCTGGTCCAGGGATAGATCCGAATCTCTATGAAGTGAACCCGGTCTATGAGGACATTCTGCGCACCACCGGCATCCAGGAAGCCAACCTCGGTGGGACCAGCAACACCACCGCGACCCAGGCGCAGATTGCCGAAGGCTCGCGGATGACTTCGATGGGGTCAAACATCGACGACCTCAACGATCTGCTGACGCAGCTGGCGCGCAACGGCGGCCAGATCCTGATGCGGGAGATGTCGCAGGAACGGGTGAAGAAGATTGTCGGCCAGGGCGCGGTGTGGCCGGCTGAGCCGGTCGCCCAGGACATCGCCAATGAGATCCTGCTGGAGATCGAGGCCGGCTCGATGGGCCGGCCGAACCAGGCGCAGGAGATCGCCAACGCCCAGCGGCTGATGCCGCTGCTCATCCAGCTGCCCGGCATCGACCCGGAGTTCCTGGCCAAGGATACGCTGCGCCGGCTCGACGATCGCCTCGATCTGACCGAGGCATTCAAGTCCTCGCTGCCGAGCATCGTTGCGATGAACGGTGCTATGTCTGGCAGCGCCGGCCCAACCGCGGCCGGCGCAGGCGCTGCGCCGGGCGCGGCCATGGGTCCGCAGGGCGCCGTCAACGCGCCAGATGGCGGCGCCAAGGCAGCGCCGCCGCCGTCGGCGCCCGACGCGCAGCAGACACTGGCCGGCGCACCGCCGGCGCGGCCGCATCCGATGCCGCAGCAGGTGACGATGCCGACAATGCCAGGTTGATGACAAACAACCTGAATTGACGTAATGATCGCTTGAAGGTGCCGATCGGCACCGGGGGAATTTGATATGGCCGATGACGACAAGGTGCCATCCACTGAGATAGCACCGTCGATCGAGCAGGTACCTTCGCCAGGTACGGACGCCGGCGATGTCGGCGGTAGTCTCCTAGACGCCATCCAGAGCGCAGTGCCTGAGCTGCGACAGGATGACGACTATTCGGACACCGACGGCTCCAAGGGGGATTCGCCATCCCAAGTCGCAAGGAAGTCCGAACGCGAACCCGAATTGTCGGAAGAGCCGACACCTGACGAACTAGCCAAGCTTTCCAAAGCCGCGCAACGGCGCATCAAGAAGCTCAACTCGCAACGGCAGAAACTGTCGGCCGAGGTGCAGCGTCTGAAGTCGCTCGAGCCGGACGCTGATATGGCTCGCAAGGTCACCGATTATCTTCGCAAGAACGATATCGGTCAGGACGATTTCCTGTTTGGCCTTGAGCTGATGGCGGCGATGCGCCGCGGTGACTTCGTGAAGTTTCATACGGGCGTGCAGCCCTACATGAAACTCTGCGAGGAGTACCTCGGCATCTCGCTGCCCCCTGATCTGCAGCAGTCAGTGCAGCAGGGGCATATGACGACACAAGCCGCGGCCATGTACTCACGCGAGCGCATGGACAAGGCAATGGCGCAGAACAATGCGGTCCGACAACAGGCCGCACTGCAACAGCACCAGAAGATGTCGCAGGATCAGCAGGAGCAATTGCGGCGGGAGATCTTGGCAGAGAAGGTGGCGATTGCCGTCAATAACTGGGAATTGGGAATCGTGCGAACGGACCCTCGCTATGCGGCGAAAAAAGCCGCTGTTCAGTCCACGATGATGGCACTCGTCCAGGATTACGGTCCACCTAAGTCGCCCGAGAACGGCATCCAACTCGCCCAAGAGGCGTATCGCCGTGTCAACGAGCAGTACAAGGCTTGGTCCCAACCCCAGCGAATGGCCACATCGCGCGTCCCGAGCAGCACCGGAAGAACCGCTGGTGTGGCACCCGAGCCAAAGTCACTGCTGGAAGCAGTCAAATTTGCTCGCGAGGGAGCGCCGCGCCTCTAATTCCAGAGGTGCTTAAATGCCTACATATTCTGCTCCACTGCTCGCCCACATAACCACGGCGGCGTTGGACTACTGGATGAACAAAGGGACGGCTTTTCAGGAAGCCATCCAGGAGAAGCCGCTGCTGGCGGCAATGGAGTCCAAGAAAAAGACCTTCCCCGGCGGCAAGGGGAATATCATCATCTCGGTCAAAGGCGACTTCGGTAACACCGCGGCGCCAGGTACCGACGACCAGCTCAAGGGCTACCAGCTCGACGACGCGGTCACCTACTACACCCCTGCCAACCTGACCCAGGCTGTGTTTCCGTGGAAAGAGATGCACATCGGGATCATGCTCACGCACAGTGAGCTGAAGACCGACGGCATCACCGTCAAGGATTCCGGCGACATGGACGACACCTCCGAGCATTCGGGGCGTGACGACACCGTGCTGGTCGGCCTTCTGCAGGACGCTTTGCAGGATGTCAGCGAGCAGTATGCCCGCTGCATGAACAACCTGCTGTGGACCAACGGCGCCACCGACGCCAAAGCCCTGGCCGGCATGGCGGCGTTGATCACCGACGATCCGAGCACCGGCATTGTTGCCGGCATCAACCGGGCGCAGAAGCCGTGGTGGAGAAACCGCGCCTATACCTCGGCCATGGGTACGGCGGTCACTGGCACGCCGGCGCTGTCGGCCTGGGGCGGCGGGCCAATTACGTCCAGTGCTGCCAACGGCGGCGCGCTGATCACCCTGCTGCAGAAGGAATACCGGCAACTCACACGGTATGGCGCCAAGCCGAACACGGGCTTCTGCGGATCCGACTGGCTTGCTGCTCTGGAAGCTGAGCTGCGCGCCAACGGTAACTACAGCATGCAGGGCTTCTCCGGCGCCAAGGACGTCAGTGTCGGGCAAATTTCTTATGCCGGCACCGACTTCGAATACGACCCGACGCTGGACCAGCTCGGCAAGAGCAAGCGTTGCTATTGGTATGACAGCCGCGACATCTACCTGGTCGCCATGCAAGACGAGTGGCGTCACCAGCACTCACCGGATCGCGCACCTGATAAGTACGTGATCTACCGCAGCATCACTTCGACCGGGCAACTCTGTGCGCGTCGCCTCAATGGCGCTGTCGTCATGGATATTGTCTGATCGCAGCGCGGGGCCGGAGTGCGGGGAGCGGACACTCTTAGCACTCCGGTTCTAATTCCATAGGGAGATGAGATGGCGAAGCAGATCCAATACTGCGCCTGCAAGATCAACCTTGCCGGCCAGAACTGTCACACTGTGATTTACGGCGCACACAACGCGGTGACCTGGCCGGAGATCCAGGTGTTGCAGACGTTGCACGGCGACGAGAACGTCATGGACATCATGCCGATCGGCATCGGCGAAGTGTGGCCGACCGAAGAGAAGAACCGACTGATGTCGATCTACGGCCGTGAAGTTGTCGAGCGGTGCTTCCCGGGGCGGGCATTCCGCATGGACTACATGATGACCGAGGAGGTGAACCTGCCGCGCTACGAAGGCGGCGCGATCTCCACCAAGGTTGCAGCGCCGGCCATCACCAACGGCAACGGCGACGACGAGGATGACGACGGAGAGGACGAAGTCGCCAAGGCGGAAGCCCAACTCGAGCCGATCTTCCGGCCGGCCCGCGGCCGGCGGACACCACCGCCACCGGAGCATAAGGACGCCGTCTAGTGCCATTGGGGGTGACGCTGCTGGAGCTGCGCCGCGAGCTGCGTGCCGAGACTGGCACGTCGCTCAACCCTGCCCAGGGGGTGCAGGCGCAGGACACGATCGACATCCTGCTGGCCCGGCAGCAGCGCGAGCTGTGGGACGCCTACAATTGGCAGCACCTCAAGCTCTGGGTCGACGTGCCAGTCACTGGCGGTCAGGCGATCTACACCTACCCGCCGGAGATGGGGTTCGACCAGATCGTCAGCATCTACATTGCCCAGGTCACCAAGGATGATCCGGTCGACGCTGCCAAGATCACCTCGTCGACCTCCTGGACGCCGCTGACCTACGGCATCAAGGCGTTCATGATGCAGCTCGGCCCGACCCGCTTCGGTAAGCCGGTGCGCTGGAGCAACCGGGTCACGGTCAACATCGCCGGCGCCACGCCAGTCACCAACCCGGTCGGCCAGTTCCAGTTGCTGCCGACGCCGGAAGACAACGTCGCCAACCCGAAGCAGAGTTATATGCTGCGGTTCGAAGGCATGGCGCCGCTGTCGCCGCTGGTCGCGCCGACCGACAGCTGCATCATCGATTCCAAGGCGATCGTGCTGTTCGCCGCGGCCGAGATGCTGGCCACCCAGAAATCCGAAGCGGCCCCCATGAAGCTGACCAAGGCGCAGAATTATCTGCGTCGGCTCTTAGCCGACCAGGGCGCCGACAAGCGGCAGAACTACAACATGGGCGGCATCTACCGCGGCGGCTTCGACCCCGACAAGACCAGGCGCAGCGTTCCCTATATCGACTACATTCCGAACTGATGGAGGGAGTAGTTGCCCTACTTCACCATCACCGACTTCGCTGCCGGTCTGGATCTGCGGCGCAGTGAGCTGACCGCGCCGGCAGGGACGCTGCGCAGCATGCGCAACGCCCACGTCACGCCGGGCGGCGAGATCGAGAAGCGGATGGCGTTCGTGCCATTCTGGAACTGCGATCCCGCCAGCCGTGGCCTCGTCGAAGTCAACCAGAAGCTCTACGCCTTCGGCCCGAACGGCCCCTACAAGGTCGAGCCGCCATCCGGCGTCTGGTCGGTCGGCGTGCTCGGCCAGCAGACCACCACGCTGTACGAGATCATCGACTACGACCTGTTCGACAACAAAGTGTTCGTCATTCTGTGGAAGGATGCCGCCGGCAACGTCGGCCGCTACTACGACGGCCTGGACCTTCCGCTGGCGCGTGGCTTCTACTGCCGCACCTACAAGAATAAGATGTACACGGTCGAACACAGCATCTTGTACTTCTCGGCGATCGGTAACGCCGGCGACTGGTCCGGCATGGCGCCGCCGAACCCGACCAACTTCATCGACCTGTCGATGGGCGATTCCGATATGACCGATTCGGTGGCGCTCGAGGTCTACTACGACAAGCTGGCGATCTTCTCCTCGACCGCGGTGCAGCTGTGGATCATGGATCCTGACTTCACCAAGAACCAATACGTGCAGACCCTGCGCCAGGCCGGCACAACGGCGTGGCGCTCAGTGATGCAATACGGCTCCGGCGATGTGATGTACCTGTCGCAGTCCGGCGTCAGATCACTCCGCGCCCGCAACAGCTCGCTGGCAGCAGCCGTGTCCGACATCGGCTCGCCATTGGATCCGCTGCTGCAGGATCTGTTCCGCAGCATGGGCCAGGACTGGATGAGCGGCACGATCGCGTTGCTGCAGCCGGTAACCGGCAGGTTCTGGATCATCATGGCCGGGTCGAAGGACAACGAAGCCGCGCCGATGACGTCGAAGATCTACGTGCTATCGGCGTTCCCTGGGCCGAAGATTACGGCCTGGAGTGAATACGATGCCGGCTTTGTCATCACCGCCGCCTGCCTGCACCAGAACCGAGTAGTGGTGCGCGACGACAACAACATGGTCTATGCCTACGGCGGCACCTCCGATGTCGGACCCATCTACGACGACTGTCCGGTCGAGCTGATCTTCCCGTTCCACGCCGGCGAGGGCGTGGCCACATTCAAAGGCTTCACCGCGCTCGACGCCACCTGCTCCGGCGTGCCGTGGCAGGTGTCGGCCGCATTCAATGTCGCCGACCCTACGGTCGAGGACGTCATCGGCGTATTCGACGGCCCGTCGTTCCCGCAGGGCAAGATCCAACTCTTCGGCCACGCCACCCACATGTCGCTGCGGCTGCGGTCGCAGGAGCTGGGACCGCAGACCCTGTCCAACATGGTGGTGCATTACGCAGGAGCCGAGACCGGATGATCGGGATCGACAACGCCGACCAGGGCATGATCCAAGACGTGCTGCGCCGGTTGCGCTGGGCCGACACCGAAGAAATGGTGGCGGCCGGCACCGACCAGACCAGGCTCGCCGCGCAGATCATGCGGCATAAACTGTTTGTGTTTTGCGCTTGGAGCTTGGACTGCGGGCCGATCTCGGTGTGGGGGATAGTGCCAAAACGCCAGGGCGTGGCCGCCGGCTTCGCCTTCGGCACTGACGACTGGGGCCGTGCCGTGTTACCAATGGTGCGGCAGATACGGGGGTTCGTGCTGCCACTATTGGTCGAGCTGGGTATCCACCGGGTCGAAGCGGTGGCACTGCTACGACGCGACGATGTCCGCAGATTTATGAGTTTGATCGGCGCCAAGGCCGAAGGCGTGCTGTCCGGCTATGGCACCGAAGGCGAAGACTTCGTTTCGTACAGGTGGTTGTCTGATGAATATTCCTGTGGTCGACCTGCCCAAGCCCAAGCGTTCTGTGCGCACACCGCACATTAACGTCCGCATGGCCGAGGCTAGTGATGCCAAGCAGCTGGCCGTCTTCCTCGGCGAGTTCTTCCATCTGTCAGGCTGGGCCAAGCACCTGAAGTATCACCAGGAGAAAACCGAACGCTACCTAGAGAACGCGGTCGGCACCCAGTTCGCCATGTATGTCATCGCGCTGGATACGCTGGACAACAACAAGCTGGTTGGCGTCTGCAGCTACCACGTGTTCGAGGTGTTCTCCGAACCGATGGGAGTAATGGACGAGACCTACACCATCCCGAAGTACCAGCGCACCGACCTCGGCCGTCGCCTGGTCGACATGGTCATCACGCTCGCCCGCCGCGACGGCTGCAAGGTGATCAACTTTCCGATCTGCTCCGGCATGCCGGAGCAGAACTCGTTAATGAACATGATCGGCCGGCACTTCGGTGGCGAGCCAGTCGGCATGATTTTCACGGTGGTGCTGTAATGGGTGGCAAGGGCAAAGGCGGCGCGCCGCCCGGCGGCTCGGCCATCACCTGGGGGCCGGTAGCGCGATCGGCCGGCTGGGGTTGGGATCCGCCGAGCGGACTGATCGACGAGCACCAGGCGCCGTTCGAAGCCGGCGTGCCGCAGTCCATACCCGAGCCTGCGGCCGCGGCAGGGCCGGCCGCATCAGCTGCGCCGGACGCGCAGGCTACCGGCGGCGATGGCGGCAGCATCACCACCACACAGGACACCGGCGAGAAGCTCGCTCAGACGGTCACGGCGCCGTCGATGTGGACTGACCGATTGAAAGCCCAGAGCCTCAACGGCTCCGGCAGCATGCACACAACCGGACAGGTGTAACCATGCCATGGAACGACATCGGCGGCGGCTACCACTGGGGCTCCGAGCCGGGCTGGGCGGCGGAACCGGAACCGACACCGGCGGCGCCACCGCCGTTGAATCTGCCGATGGCGCCGGCGCAGATGGCGCCACCGGCGCCGGTGGCGCCGCCAGTGGCACCGGCCGCTCCCGCGGCCGCGGCGCCGGTCGAGCCGCTCGGGCCAGCGATCCCGGCCGGCGGACCGATCATTAGCAAGCTGCAGCCCGGCGGCGGCCCGCCGCAATCCACCGGCGCTCTCCTGGCTGGGTCGCTGCTGCCGCCGCCGTCGATTTGGGCAAATCCATCGCAGAAGCCGGCGACCACGCCTGGCAGCATCAGCACAACCAAATAGGTGGGCCATGCCATACCGGGTCTATGACGGTTACGGATCGTGGACGGAACAGCCGGACACGATCTATGACGGCTACGGTTCGTGGATCCGCAACCCGGCCCTGCCGCCTGAATACGACGGCTACGGCGGCTTCTGGAACAAGGAGACCGATCCGAACTGGATCGCGCCGCCCGCGCCGGAAGCGTCCCCGCCGGTAGCGGCGCCCGCACCAGAGCCGGCACCAGCGCCGGTGGCGCCGCCGATCGTCGCGCCTGCAGCCGCCGCACCGGCGGCACCGGCCGCGCCGGCAGTCGACCCGAACGCGCCACTCGGGCCGGCGATCTCGGCCGGCAGTCCGATCAGCAGCGGCAGCAAATTGCAGACCACAACCGGCGACAAGTTGGCGTCGACGTTGCTGGCGCCGCCGTCCAATTGGGATGCGCAAGGCAAGCAGAAAGCGTCGAACACACAAGGCAGTCTCAGCATAAGCAAGTAGGAGTAGTCATGGGCGGCAAGGGTGGCGGCGGACAGCAGTACTACCAGGAGCCGCTCGACAAGTCGGGCAATGCAACCTTGGAAGAGGCACAGCAGACGCTTGCCAAGAAGGCGCCGCTGGATATGACCGGCTACCAGTCGAACATCAACGTCAAGAAGGCGGCCGCGGATGCCACGGCCAAGCCGGAAGATACTTCAACGCCGGACAGCACCACCGCGCCGGCCGAGGGCGTGTCCGGCACCGAGACCACCAAGGACAGCACGGGAAATATCGTCGCCAAGTCGGTACTGACGCCGCCAGGTTTCTGGGCGGACTACAACAAGCAAGCGCCGGTCGATCCGAACGCGCAAGTATGAGGTGAGAACATGGGCGGTAAAGGCGGAAGCGGACCATCGAACAATCAAATGGTGCAGCTGGAGATGCAGCGCGCCCAGGAAGCCCGCGACAAAGAGAACGAGCGCCAGGCCCGACTGAACCAGGGCAAGACGGCGATCGACAGCATCTTTGGCAACGACAACTTCGGCGACACTTTCTATGAGAAGTATCGCAAGGCTGGCCTCGACTACACGCTGCCGCAGCTGGAGAAGCAGTACGGCGAGGCCAAGCGCACCTCCGAGGCGGACCTGGCGCGAGCCGGACTGTTACGATCAGGTGCTGCCGGCTTTGTGCAGAACAAGCTGACCGAGCAGCAGGGCGTCAACGAAGCGGCGCTGAAGGCCAAGGCCGACACCGACACTGCTGAGTTACGCAAGTCGATCGCGGCGCAGCAGCAGCAAGCCTACAATCAGCTCTACGCCACCGAAGACCCGACCGTCGCCGCCAACACCGCGGCCACGTCCGCGGGCAATGCGCAATTGCAGCAGCCGAACCCTGGCGCATTGGGCGACATGTTCAAGCCGATCGCCATTGGCCTGGGCTCCGCGGTCGCGCCGGCGGTCGGAGAATATCAAGCCAACAAGGCACTCGCCGCCCGGACCGGTCGCGAATCTGGATCTGGAACCGTAACGAGCTAAACCATGTGCGATCCCGTTTCGATCATTGGCCTGGGCTTCTCGATCGGCATGTCGATGTACAACATGCAGCAGCAGCAAGACATGGCCTCGCAGCAAAATGCTGCCAACGATCAGTGGGTCGCCTATCAGCGAAGACAATCCCAAGAGTATCTGAAGCGTGACGAGCAGTTACGGCTCAACGCCGAGGCCGCGCGCAGCGGCTCGCTCGAAGAGCTAGCGGCGCCGAAGCAGACCGCAGCACAGGAGGATGAAGCGGCACGCCTGACCAAGGCGCTGACACCGGAGGAGCTTGCCAACCAGGCCGAAGGCGATCCGAACGCGCTCGCCTCTGCCATGTTCTCGGGCCAGCAGAACGGCTCCGAGGAGATGAAGACGGCGATCCAGGGGCATATCCAGCAGGCGGCGATCGAGGCGAGGAAGCGGATTGCGGCACTGGCCAACGTGCAGTCCTATGGTGGATCTCAATACGGCCTGACCAACCGCGCGAATAGCATTTTCAATGCTGCAGGCCAGGACATCCGGTTGGCCGGCAACGAGCGCGCCGGCGGCCTGTCGGCCTACAACGTCGCCAAGGCGGTCGAGCCGATCAAGATTTCACAATACAGCGGCGGCGCAGCTGGTGGCCTGGCGCAAGCCGGCGCGCAGATTGCCGGCCAGGGCCTCGGCAACGCACTAGCTACGAGCGTATGAGGGCAGCATGGGATCGGAATTTCTCACCTACCAGCAGGATCCATCCTGGGGCAGCCTGGCAACTAACATTGCCAAGAGCATCACCGGCGCACCGAAGGCGGCGCTGGATCAAAAGCTGACGGTCGAGCACATCGTCGCGCTGCGACAGAAGCAGGCCGAGGACAAAGCCAAGTTCGATGCCGCCGTCGCCGCCGGCGACACCGCGGCAAACGCGATCGCCACCGCTGGGCCGCCAGAGACCACGCGCAATATCCCGATCGAGCGGCAGGGGCCGTCGAACCCGGACGACCCGAACACGCCGCTCGGTGAGGTGTTTCTGCCGCCGACCGTCTACCAAGAGAAGTACGTCGATCCGAAGGTGGAAGCCCGCTACAAGGCCGAGCTGCCGTTCTACCAGGCAGTCGCCAGGGCGCAGGCACACCAGGGCGCCGGTGATACGATAGGTGTTTATGCCAAGAGCCGCGTCGGCTTGAGCGGCGTGCCGTCCGACCCCGAAGAACAGAACCGGCTGCAGTTCCAGACCACCGGCCGGTTCCGCACCGGCGAAGAGAAAAGCGTGCCGACCGCGCACACCTACGCCGAAATCGGCCTCGACAACCAACCGACCGGAAAACTCGTTACCACCAACAACCTCAAGACCGAGTTAGGCACTGGTCGGCCGTTGTTTGGTCCTGGCGGTGCGGTGGCCGAGGGCCACACGCTCGCCTCTACGCCACCGACCGATGCGTCTCCGAAAGTGGACAAGGACGCGGCGCGGCAGCGACTGGCAGTGTTCGCCAAAAGCGGACTGCCGCCGACGCCGGCACAGGCGGCGCAGATCGAGCAGTTGGTCAGCATCGCCTGGCCACCCGAGCGCGTGGTGGAAAAAGTTGGCGATCGACAGGTCGTCAAACACGTCCAGAAAGAGCCGATCCCGCCGTGGGTGGTCAGGATGATGCAGCCAACGGCTGCGCCGGCAGGTACTGCCGCGGCAACGACAGATCCGGCGACAGCGGCAGTCGACCCCAACGCCGACCGTGTGATCGAGACCCAGCCGGGCTCGGCGATCGAGCTGCGCAAGGAATACGCCGCGCTGCCGGAGATCAAACGCTACGCGAACACGGCCGTGACCTGGAACTCAGCGGTGCAGTCCGCCTACACCGGCAACAAGGCGGCCGACCTCGATATCGTCTACGGCTTCATCAAGATGATGGACGACCTGACCGGCGTCCGCGAAGGCGAGACCAAGATGGTCGGCCAGATCGGCAGTTGGCCGGAGCAGGTCAATACACTGATCGGCCAGGCCACTGGCGAAGGTCTCGACTCGCAGACCCGCGTCAACATCATCAAGACCATGCAGCAGCACATGGGCGAAATAAAAAACGCGGCAGTGGAGAAGGAGAAATTCTACACCCAAACCGCGACCGACAGCGGCCTTGCGTCGAAGGCAGTGCTGGCGCCGCTGATGCAGATGATACCGTTCGACGAAGCCAGGGCATTGGCGGTGCGCAACAGAACCGCACCAGCGGCAGCTACCGGCGGACGGCGTGGCGCAGCGGCTGCACCACCGGCAGCGGCAGCGCCGCCGCCGGCGTCGACAACAGTTGAACAAGGCACCGTCTTATTCGGGAGATAGCTGTGGCCGAGACCATAGAAGACCTGGTGAAATGGGGCCAAGAGAACCAGCACCTGAAAGGGACGCCTGAATACGAGGCCGTGGGCGAGCGGTTCAAGCAATTGCGGGACGGCGCCGCGGCACCGGCCGCGGCCGCAGAGCCGGCGGCAGCTCCGGCACCAGCCCCGGCGCCAGCACCAGCCGCAGCCCCGGCTGCAGCTCCGGCGGCGCCGAGCGACCCCTATTCCTTCTACAACACCGCAGCGCGGATCGGCGGCGGCGCGGTGACCGGCATCCCCGACCTGGCGATCGCGCTCGGCAACGCCGGATCCCGGGCCGGGATCTTTCCTGAGACCAAGATCCCCTACCTCGGTCCGATGGCGCTCAACGCGGTCGGCGCGGAGCCACTGCCGGCCGATGCCAGCACCACCCGGCAGCTGCTCGAGGGTGGTGCCAGCGCCCTGCTCGGTGGCGGCGGCGCGGCGATCGCCCGCGGTATTGCCGCGGCACCGACCGCCCTGCAGGCGATCCGCGCCGCGCTGACCAGGCTTACCGGCAGCACTGTGGCGCCGACAGTTGCGTCACACTATGGCGCCGACATCGGCGAAGCGGCCGGCAGGGCGCTCAAGGTCGACCCGGAGACTACCGCGCTATTCGGCGCGATCCTCGGCGGCGGCGCAGCCGGCGGTGCCGCCCCAGGGCGGCAGAGCTACATCGACTGGAAGTACCGCGGCATGGGTCGCCCGGAGGCGCCACAGGTCGCCGCGGCAGCCGCACGCGAGGGCGTCCAGCTGCCGGCCAGCGCGCTCGGCAACGACACCATCCGCATGCGGGAGAACTCCAACGCCAACCGCTGGGGGTCCAGCGACTTCACTCAGAACCGCCGCATGCAGGCCCGCGAACAGACCGGCGCCGCCTTAAACGACGTGGCCGACGCGAGAGGATCCTTAAACCCGACGCCGACCACCGGCGATATCGGCGCCGCTGTTGGCGACATCGCCAGGCAGAACGCCGACGAGCTACGGACCCGGGTGGCCGCGCCCCAGGAAGCTCTGGCGCAGCAAGTCGGTCCGGGCAGTCCGGCGGAATGGTTGCCCGTACTCAGCGCGCTGCGGCAAGCGTCACATGAAACCTACGCCGGTACGGCAGGGCCGCTGGACGCACGCATTCGAGCGATCGAAAGCCGCCTGCCGGTCGACGCCCAAGGCAACATCATCGACACCCGCGGCACCTACAACCAGGTCAAGGACTTCCGGTCCGACACCAGGATCAAGGGCGAAGGCTACGACCCGATCCCGAGCCGCTATGCCGGCCAAGCCGAGGATGCCGCCACCGGAGTGATGCGCGACACCGCCGACCAACAGGGCGTGCCACCGCAGACCTTCGACCGCGTCCAGGAACGCTACGCCGCGGCGATGGGCGAGGGCGGGCCGCATGAACAGCTCACTGCCGTTGCCGATAACGCCCGCACCAATGCCGCGTCCGGCTACAACTACCTCAAGCAGGGCGAACAGGATCCGCAGCGATTGCGCATGCTGGAAGCCACCAGCCAGCCGCAGATGCGCGGCCAGGGGCCGACGCCGCTCGACCAAACATTCGGCGACCTCCTACGCCTGATCAGCAACCAGACCATCAACAACCCGAACCAGGGCGCGCCAGGGCCGCGGCAGTTCGCCACCCGGATCAGGGGCATGACACCGGAATCGCTCGACGTCATCGCCGGACCGCAGCGCGGTCGGATCGACGACCTGGCAATGATCGCGCAGGCGCTGAACTCGCCCACCCGGCAGGGCGGCCTCGGCCAGACTATGGGCCAAATCAATCGCGACATTCCGGCATCGATGACCGCGACCGCGATCGGTCACCAGGTCGGCAGCGCGACCGGCCTTCCTGGCGGCGCAACCGCCGGCATGACGCTAGGCTACCTGCTCGGGCCGGCCCGCCGAGCGATCGGCGGCCGGGCGATGCAGTCGCCGACCGCATTGAACGCACTGGCGGGACGGCCCTACCAAAGCGACTACGGCATCGCTGACCTGGCGGCGGCGATCACTGCCGCTTCAGCGGCAGCATCCGGGCCGGGCGGACCACCACTAGCGGGGCCGCGACGCTAATGGCCTACATGGACGAACAGGCGCTCGAGCGCGAGAAGAGCAAGCAGGCAATGATCGCCGGCAAGCAGCCGCTGCTCGGCGATGACACTTCGCGGGCGCTGCACGCGCTCGGCGTCAACCTCGGGCTGGTGCCGCCCGGCACGCCACCGAGCCAGATCACCCAGCTCATCGAGGGTCTGCTCAAGGGACCGAGCGCCAAGAGCATCCACGTCGACGAGCAGAAGCCGCTGCAGGTGCAGCCGCTGGTCGGCCAGGTCACCTCGTCGCTGCAGCGGCCGATGCAGAGTGACGACAGCATCGGCGAAACGATTTCGGGCGGCTTCGGCGCTGCCAAGGACAAGGCCCTGCAGCAGAAGCTGCAGGCGCAGCAGAAGGTGCAGCCGCCGACACCGCCGGCCATGCCGGAGCGGCCGCCAGGCCCGGGCGCCAACCGCGCCAGGCTCAATGCGCCGGTCGAGCGATCGGCCGAAGGCCCGGGCTACCAAGCCGACCTCGCCTTCCTGCAGGAACGCGGCGGCCACCATAGCGTGATCAAGGACGGCAAGATCGTCGACGCACCGCTGACCGCGGCCGGGTCGTACAAGGGCATCGATCCCGAGCTGGCCGCCCGGCTGCGCGCCGCTGGCGAGGCTTTCGAGAAAGCCAACCCCGGCAAGAAGGCCCAGTACGGCGAGTTCTCCCGCGGCGAGGACGTGCAACAGGTCTACTACGACAAGTACAAAGCCGACGGTAAGAGCATCGCCGCCCCGCCAGGCCGGTCGCAGCACCAGCACGGCGGCGCCGGCGACCTGCCGGACGGCCCGTTCCGACAGTGGCTCAAGGCCGGCAACCAGGACCAGTTTGGCGTGCATTTCCCGGTCAAGGGTGACGCGCCGCACGTCCAGATCAATCCCGGGTTTAAGGGGCAATCGTTCTCGCAAAGTGCGCAAACCAGTGTGCAAACCCCAGCAACAGGTGCGCAAACTGCGCAACCTGCACAAACCGGCGTACCGCCGGAGTTATCGGAGTGGGTGGCCAAGAAAGAGAACTTCACCAACAAGGCGTTCGCCGACTACGGCACCACCAACATCGGCTACGGCACCGCCGCGAACGGCCGCACCACGATCGACGAGCCAACCGCCCGGGCCGAGATGAACGCCGAACTGAGCAAGCACTTGGCGACGATCGATGCGCTCAACCCCAACACCCCGCCGGCGATCCGCAACTCGCTCGCCTCGCTCGGCTTCAACACCGGCGGCGCGGCGCTGAAAGGCACCGGCCTGGCCGACGCGGTCAAGCGCGGCGACTGGAAGCAGGCCAAGGACATCTTCGTCCAGTACGACAAGGTCACCGACGCATCCGGCGCCAAGAAGCCGTTGCACGGGTTGACCATCCGCCGTGGCCAGGAAGCGCAGGCGTTCGACAACCCGAACTATTACAAGGATCCCAAGGCTGGGACGACCGCGGCCCAGGACTGGGGCGGCAAACAGGATCCAGCGGCGACACCAAAAACAGCTCCGGCGCAAGCTCCCGCCCAGCCCCCGCAAGCTGAAGCGAAACCTGCGCCGGCTGCGGCCCCGGCAGCGGCACCCACGCCAAGTGCGCCGCCGCCGGGTGCTGCCGCGATCGCGGCGACCGAGCCGGAACAATTGTTGCCAGAAGATTCACCGGACGTTCCCGCAACGGCGTCCGCAGAACCCGCAAAACCCGCAACACCAGCACCTACGGCGGCAGCACCTCTTCCCGCTGCGCCCGCGGCGGCGGCGCCGGTCAAACCCCCGGTAGCACCAGTGGCACCCCCTGCCCCTGCCGCGCCAGTGGCAAAGCCGGCGCCACCAGCTGCGCCCGCGGTTAACCCGGCGCACGCGCTGCTCGACACCAAGGTGATCGAGCTGGTCAAACGCGGCGACCCCAGCAAGGTCAGTCAGGTGCCGGACTTCATCGGCAACAAGACGCTGCGCGAGGCGTTGAACACGCCCTTCGTCGGCGGCCAGATCGCCGCCGGCGTGCAGCCTTACCTGCCGAAGATGGGCATCACCCAGCAGCAGTTCGACGCCGCGGTGAAGGAAGGCGCGCCGAAGCCAGCAGCGGTGGGCAAGCGCAGCGACCTCGGCACCTCAGGCGCCACCGACTTCAGCGCCAGCAAGCGGATGGCGCCGGCGCCCGCGGTGGATCCCAATGCCCCGACGCTCGACCCGCTGCAGCAGAAGCCCGTGCAGAACGAAGACGGCTCAATCTCGACCGTGCGAACGATCGGCGTGGAGGACCAAGGCAAGGAGGTCAACATTCCTACCGTGCCGGCCGAGGGCGGCCGCGTAATGTCTGACGCTGACGCGCGTCAGCGTTACGTAGAAACCGGCAACCATCTCGGCAAATTCGACACGGTCGAGCAGGCCGGAGCCGCCGCAGAGAAGCTGCACCAGGACGAAGCGGCACGCATCAGCGAGCAGCCAAAGGGCCAGCAGCCGGCGATGACGCCGGAGATCGCCAAGGCCTTGACCGATGCCTACAAAGACCAAAGCCGGGTTGCGCCGGACGCGCCTACCCCGCCGGCAGATGCCCTGCCGGTGCTTCCGGCGCAGCCTGCCGGCCCCGCCGGTGGTACCGCCGGCGGGCTGTCGCTTGCGCCCGCGGGCTTGAGTTCGATCCCCACCGGATCGATCCCGGGCCAGGGCGCCAGTCAGGGCGGCAGCATCGCCATGGCGGGGATGCTGCCGCCTGTGGAAAACGCCACCTTCTCGAGCCCGCTGCTCGACAGCGGCGCGGCATCCGGCGCAACGATCGGCGGCCTGTCACCGATCTCGCCGCAGATCCTGAACGGCTGGGGTTGGGGCGGCGGCAACATCGGCGCCGGCCTGGACTGGGGTGGTGGTGGCGGCGGCGGCTTCGACCTCGGCGGGGGTGGCGGCTTTTCTATGCCGTCATTTGGAACTGGCGGTTGGTAATTAACGGTGACCAGACACCACCGTGCCGGTGCTCTGCATCGGCACGCACCGTGTGACGTAACCCAAGTCGGTCGTCCTCGACGCCTCGAGGCACGCCTCTTTGCTCGGGTATCCGGTGATCGCCCAGACCGATCCTATTAGCAAAACCCACAGCACCGTTTAGACCGCCCAAAATTTTTTTGCATTTTTGAAGCTTGGTCCGGCGGCGCTACACATGCACGCCGCCGGAACCGCTCGATCACGCCTGCAACAACCGCTGCTTCCGACGGCGATGCAGTGCGACCAAGCCACCTAACCCTGCGATCAGCATGGGGAAGCCGGTGCCAACCGCCGGCAGTGGCACAGCCGCCACCTGCGGCTGGATGAAGAAGGAATCCGGCCCGTCGTTTGCGCCAGTGATACGCGCAAAGAAGATAACCTGATCACCCGGATTGACGCCGGCCAGCGTGAGACCGCTCAATGTGTAGTCCGGGAATCCCGTCCCATTGTTGATGTCCGGCACCAGCGTCCCGCCCGGCCCCGGGCTGAACACCGACAGCACGGTGTGGGTCGTCAAGTTCAGAAACCAGAAGCTCTCCAGCGTCTGAGCCTGACTAGTATCGTTGACGTCGAGGCCGACACTGAAGCTGAGATTCCCGCCGAGAGCATTGAGAAGGGGAGATCCTGGGAGGAGGGAGTATCCAGTAGCTCCGGCAAACTGGTCGAGGGCGAGCGAGCCGCCAACTGTAGCGGTCGAAAAGAAGCTAACCGTATTGGCATTCCCCGTGTTGCCGAACAGGTTGTAGCCAAACAGCGCCGGCTGCTGCGGCTGGTTTGCGCCGCAGATGATGCAGGGCAGGTTCTGCACCTGATTACCTGACGGCACGGCGTCCGACAGCGTGATGGTGGTCGCCGTGTCAGTAACCCACGGCGTCGGGTCGAGGCCGAGCAGGACAGACGAAGCCTGTGCCGGCACGGTGAATAACAACGCCGCCATGGCGGCGCCGATTAAACGGCTCATTTGGGTGGTTCCTCTGTTGAGTGTTCGTCCGGTTCAACTTTAACAGTCTTCTTGGTCTTCGCCTTCGACTTGTACGCCTTATTTTTATTGGACTGCGGGTCGGTCTTCTCCGCGATCTGGTTGCGGATGCGATAGACCTTCGCATCCTCCAGCATCAACTCGCGCAGTCTGAATTCAGGGTCCATTGCACCCGACTATAATTCAACTATTTTGAGATACAAGCTTGCACCCTCAAAAATGTTGAGATAGGACTGATTCCATGACGACCCTACGAACGACATCTGAAATCATCGACGCGCTCGGCGGCATCGAGGCGATGTCCGAGCTGACCGGAACTTCGGAGAACGGCGTCTATAACTGGCGAGCGGGAAAGCAATTCCCCGCAGACACTTACCGGCTACTCAAAGATGAACTGAAAGAGATCGGCCACGATGCACCCGACCATCTATGGCCTATGCGAACGGCTCCGAAAAAGGCGGCGCGTAGGTAGCGCATCCGCTGCCAAGCTGCTGCGCCACATAGTGTATCCGGCGCAGCAGCGAACTTCTCACTTAACCGAGGACCATCCCATGAACGCACCGAGACAGGCCCAAGCACGCCCCCTGCCCGACATCGAGAACGACCACCGTGTGGCGGCGCTCGCCAAGGTCACGCAGATGCACGACGATCTCATTTCCGCGAACGCGGCCATCCAGCAATACCGAATCGATCTAAACCGCGAGCACGATCGCGTGCAGATGATGGTCGAGGAACGCGATCGCTACCGTCATGAATCCCTACGACTGCACAAGATGTTGGTCGAGCTGACCACGCAAATGGCTAATATCGGGCTGCTGACGCGGCGCGCCGAGGATTTTGTCGCCAGCGTCAACGAGCTGGACCGGGCGCCGACGCCGACCACCGCGGCACTCGACGAGCTGGCCGCCGACCTCGGCACCAAGCAGCTGGAGAAAGTCCATGACTGAAGTCTTCAAGGTCATCAAAGGCGAACTCGACCCGGACGTCTCACTGAAAGCGGGATGGGCCGCGTTCGCCGGCTGCCTGCGCGAAGCCGGATCCGGCGAAGACCAAATCAGCGCCATGCGGTCGGCCTACTTCATGGGCGGCGCGCAGGCGTTCATGAGCATCGACGCGGCGGCGAAGATCGGCATGGCCGAGCTGTCCGCGGTGATGAACCAGATGTTCAAGGACGTGGACGAGGAAATGACGCGCAACGCATCAGCACTGCTGCAAGACACTCAGGGGAGCGCCTGATGGCCTGGAAACCGGAGGTGCGCGTCCACAACGACCCGAAATGGTACGACAACGCGATCCGCTGCGAGACCGAAGCCGAGGCACTAGCCTACGCCAAAGACCTGGAAGCGCGCTGGACGTCCGCCAGGGAAGTGCGCGCCACCCAATGTGATGATCCGGTAAACGGCCATTGGGTCGACGGCAAGTGGAAATGGAACGAGGACGTGCGATGAGCCAGCCGTGGACCCACACCGCCGGCGCCGCAGCCTATCCCCGCGTCAACGAGCACTACGTCGAGCCAGTCTGGGTCAGTGAGCGGCTGTTCGAAGAAGAGCATTTCACCGGCGATATCTACGACCCGGCCTGCGGCTTCGGCAGAATCATCGAGTCCGCCGTCAAGGCTGGATACTTAGCGCATGGCGCCGACCTGGTCGATCGTCGCGGCCGCGGCGACGTGCAGGATTTTCTGCTCAATAACATCACAACCCCAAACAATATAGTCAGCAATCCACCGTTCGATATCTTCGAAGAGTTCGCGAAGCATGCGCTTAAACGCGCCCGCAACAAGGTGGCGCTGATAATGCCAACCGCCCGGCTCAATGCCGCCCGCTGGTTAGAAGAACTGCCACTGCGGCGCGTATGGCTGCTGACCCCGCGGCCGTCGATGCCGCCGGGCAGCGTTATCACTTCGGGCGGCAAGGTTGGCGGTGGCAAAAGCGATTACGCCTGGTTGGTGTTCGACCACTCGTTCGCGAATGCACCGAAGATAACAGAAATGAAATGGATGCACCGTGATGTCCCACGAAAAGGAAATGTACGCGGCGCTGACCGAAATCGAACGACAGCTCCAGATCGGCATGCACGAGCTTATGCGACTGGCGGATAAAAATGAAAAGCTGCGCGCTGCGCTCCGCGAGATCGCGGCCTTGCATGATGTCGACGCCGACACATGCATGGTTATTGCGCGGCGCGCGCTAGATCAGGAATAGCGGAGGTGTATGGTGGTGGCTTCACGCTTCAAACGGATAACGAGGCCCACCATGCCGCCAGTGCGGTTCGTCTATCTGACCATTCCCCAGCGCGACACCGTCGTCCTCAACGTCAACACCGGCGACGTCCACGCCCGCTACAGGGTCAACCGCGATCAGCTATTCCAGCTCAACAAACAGATCGCCGACATCCTGATAAAGAATGATTTCGGCGACGACACCGCGCAGTTGGTGCTTAACCTGGAACGGGCTGCTACGCTCTGACCCGTTGACGATCCCTTACGACTTGATGGCGCCGCAGGTAGGCTTCGAACGCCTGCTGCGCCGTCATTTTCCTATGCACGCGATCGATCTTCATGTCGTCCACTGTGTCGGCTGCCGTACAGACGCGGACGATGACTGGTTTGGTTTGACCGGAACGATGTAGGCGGGCGATTGTTTGCTCCCACAGTTCAGGAGACCAGGTCGGACAAATCCAGGCCATGTCGCAGCCGCCGTGCTGTAAATTCAAACCATGTCCGCCACTGGCGGGATGCATCGCCATGAATGGCAGCTCCCGCGCATTCCAACGGGTGATGTTATGATCAGATGCCGCGTCGGTGACCCCGTCACCGAGGTAAGGAAGATCCTGGCCGAGCAGTCCACGCAGCATTTCCAGATCCTGGCGATATTCGTAAATGAACAGTACCGGCCCGTCCGCGTCGTCAATGATGTCCTCTGCCCACTGCTCCTTCTCGCCGTGGAGCCGCAGGGTTGTGCCGTCGTCGTAGACGAAACCGTTGGCAATCTGCGCGAGCTTGCCGGTCGCGACGGCAGCGGAAGCAGCCAGGACGGCCTCGCCGCCGCCGTCCCACAGCATCAGCTTCTCCTCCATGTCCTGGTACTGCTTGCGGGCGGCCGCGGGCAGCTCGACGCGATCGAACAGAATCGACAGCTCCGGCAGCTGCGGCAGCTCGTCGTCGCGCAGGGTGACGCACAACGGTGCCAACTGCTTATTGATGACTTCCTCCGCTCCCGGCAGCGGCGCCCATGTGTAGCCCTTGTAATCAAGCGGGTAGAAGCGGTCCTTGCGCCAACTGTAAAACGATTTTCCCCAAAGCTTGCCGCGGGTTACCACCGTGGCCGGCATGAACAGATCCTCCGCACCGGACGGTCGCAGCGTGCCGGTCAGGCCCCAGACCATGCGCCAGCGTTTGGCGTAGCGCAGCAGCCGACGCGCCCGCACCCCGGAAGGGTTACGCAGCCGCGACACTTCGTCGATGACCAGTAAGTCGAACAGCCGCGAATCCTCCGGCAGCTTGACCAGGGTCTCGACAAGCCACTCGACAATATCGATGCCGACGATGGTGATGTCGTAGACGCCGGCGTGGGCCTCGGCCAGGCCGATCGACCGCTGCTGCGGCGTGCCGGTCAGCACCTGGTAAGACAGCCCGGCGGTGTGCGCCCATAGCGCGATCTCGTCCGGCCATACCATACGCGCCACCCGCTTGGGCGCGATCACCAGCGCGTGCCGGATATGCTTGTCGCGGAGCAACTCCTGGATCGCGGTCAGCGCCGCAACGGTCTTGCCGCCGCCCGGCCGAGCGACCGCGATCTTCTCGTCGGACTCATAGAGCGCCGTAGCGATGCGGTTCTGATAAGACCGCATTTCTGATTTCTGTCTCATTCCTCATCATCCCCGTAAAAGCGCGCACTCCGCAGCACCCTAATCTCGAAAAATCCACTCATGCTCGGATGTTTTTTCATGAACCAGCGCGACAGCGTTGCAGTCCAATGATCGTTGCATTTGAATTCACGATGACCGCGCTCGACATGTTCAGTCCAACGTATCCGGTGCAGAACCGCATCGGAAGAATAGCGGTCAAACCCGGCTTCCCACACCTGCCAGGTTAATTCCTCAAATAGCTGGCAGACATCGATCGGAACCGACGCAGGGTAATCATCGCTCATAGCGTACACACCCGGCAGGCGCCGACGTTGCGCAGGCCGTCGCCGGTGTCCTTCACCGTGCGCGGCAGCCGGCCGCCTTCGAACTCGACACGCAGATCCTTGAGCGCAGTCGCCCAGGTGTCGCGGCCGGGCGTGCGATAGGTGGCGCCCAGCTCGGCCTCGTCGGCCTCGGCATCGGCCCACAGCTCGGGATATTCCTTCCACAAGGCCCACCACTCGCCGATCCGCTGGTGGTAGCAGCGGGCGCAGTCGGTGCGCTGCGGGATCTGCACCTGTGTGTTATTCAGGTATTTCCACACATCCCCCTCACCCCAGCCCCAGTCGCGCAGCGGAAAGCGCATCTGCACGCCGTCGATATCGCCATAGGCGCCGCCGGCGCGGCCCTCCTCGTCGGCGCGCAAGCCGACGTAGGACACGCACGGCGTATTGGCGGCGAGCCAACGCCGGTACGGCTCGATCTTAAGGATCCGCGTGCAGAAGCGGGCGCGGAAATTCGGCAGCATCTTTTCCTTGCGGCAGACGCCCTTCAGCCCGGTGGTGTGCATAACTGGCAAGATCTTCTTACCCAGGCGATCGCCGAGCAATCGCCAGTGCTCGAACATCTCGGGCAGCTCGTCGCCGGTCGGCGTGCAGACGTAGGTGTAATCGACGTCCGGGTGCAGCTCCTTCAGCCGCAGCGCCATGGCGGTGGAATCCTTGCCGCCGGACAATGCTATGACATGCTTCATATCGCGCCCGCCCTTCTCGCTAGATCCCGAAGCCAGATCCACTGCTTGTCGGAGAACGTGACCCGACCGTAGATTTGCGCCCGGTCCATTATGCCGGCCAGGAACTGGCGCGACCGATTGTTGATTGGGCTGCGGAGGATCAGATGCACCAGCTTCTTGAGCTCCTCCGCAGTCATGCTCTGTGGCCCGCCTTGCGGTTTCGGCTTGGGTGGTGGCGGATGTGGCGCCGATCGCGCCGCCTGGCCGATCGAGCCGACCACGTCATGCCAGTCCAAACCGTGCTGCTTGAGCAGGGCCGTGATCTTGCCGGCGGCGGCGGCACTTTCGCCTTCGTGCTCGGAGCCGAGCATCAGCAGCAACTTGTCGAGCCGGCCGCGCAGCTCCGACGGGATCGGCCGGATTTGGGTGGTGGCCGGCATCACTTACCCTCCCACTTGGAATAGTACGGCTGGACGGTTTCCTCAGACATTAATGGCAGGCCATCAGTCCATGGAAATCCTTCGCGCATGATGCCGCGCAGCATGTCCACGGCGCTTTCGACGCGGTCCTCGTCGACCTCTACCAGAACCTCATCGTGAGAATGAAGCCGCACCGGCAGGTCCGTCTTATCCAGCCGCGCCAGCGTGCCGCGCAGGATGTCCGCGGCAGTCGCCTGCACGACGTTTTCACAAAGCGTGCCGTGCCAGATCTTGGCCCGGTTGTGACCCTTCCAGAATCGCAGCTGGGTCGAGATGTCGACGACGTTGTCGTCCTCATCCAGCTCCTTGACCTTCTCGTAGCGGATACCGCGGTAGGCGATGCAGCGGCCGGACGGCAGCTGGCAGTACAGCGTGCCGTCGAGGATCTGTGGCATGTAGACGTAGGTCAGGCGGCCGATCTTCTGTGTCACGCCCGGCTGCTCGAGCGCCCGGTTGGCGGCGCCCCACAGGCCGTAGGATGTGTCCGCGTCATGCCGGCCCCAGAAGCGGACGCACCAGGGATTGGCCTGCCGCCACGCCTGAACCAGCTCGAGGGCTTCCGGATGCGGCAGATAAAGCCCGTAATTTGCACCCATGGCGGCCAGCGCGCCGGTGCCGCCGCCGAAGCCGAGCGCCAGCTCGGCCACCTTGCCGCGCTGCCGTAGCATCTTGGTCACTTCTGCCACGGCTACGGCGGAAATATCCGCCGCCGTGCGGGTGTAGAGGTCCGGCACCTTGGGGTTGGCATCGACGTCGCGGAAAATCTGCAGCCGGCGCAGGGCGCCCTCGGACTGTGGGCCGCACAGCCACGGCAATACCCGCGCCTCAATCTGGCTGAAGTCGCTGACCACGAACTGATTCGTTCCGGCAGCAACAAAAGCAGGACGAATCAGCAACGCGAGCTTGCGCAGCACCGGCGTGTCGTCGCCGAGCCGAGCCAGTTCGTCATAGTCGGCGCCGGCCAGGATCGCCTCGATCGCATCGTGCTCGTAAGGCAGGAAAGCCCGGGCCAGGTTCTGGATCTGCACGCCGCGGGATGAGGCGCGGCCGGTCTGCGGCGCACCATTGAAAACGTACTGGCCGTATATTGCGCCATCGACCTCCTGGGCGAGGATCTTGGCGTACTTGGCCGGCGTGGTTGACCCGCCGTATAGGCGGATCTCCAGGGCGCGCAGCTCGCTGGGGTGGCCGGTCGACCGGCAATAGGGGATCAGCTTCTCGATCCGCGACCGGGTCAGGGAATACTTGGCCGGGCGGATTATCTCACCATCCTCGTCCTCCTCTTCCTCCCGCTTGGTCAATAGCTCGATGCCTTCCGGCGGCAGGCGGTGGCGCAGCCAGTTGGTCAGGTTCTTGACCTGACCGACGGTGGTGACCTGGCCGTCGGTCAGCTCGCGCAGCTCGAGGCTGCCGCGGGTCTTGGCAGTCCGGGCAAGCCGGTCGGCCTTCCTGGCGAATTTGACGTCGACGCCAATGCCGCGATCGTTGATCGCTTCCATGGCCCAGTATTCTTGCCACTCCTGGATCGGCAGCTGCCGCGTCCGCAGAAACAGCGAGCGCATGGCGTCGATATCGCCGATCGCGTATTGGCAGAACAGCTTCCACTCCCACGGATGGGATTGCGGTGTCGCAGCGGAATCCGGCATGCAGAACAGCTTGATGTACTCGCTGCCGTTCTCGACCTTGGCGGTGGATCCGCTGGCCTTACAGGCGCCAGCGAGGTCCGGCGGCAGGCCGGCCGCGGTCGCCTGCACTGATGGGTCGATAACCATATCGTGGAACAACTGCGGGGCGTGCGGGCCGCGCAGGGTATTATTCCAAATGGCGCGGTCAAAACCGGCATTAAAAGCGGCGAATACGTAATCGCGGCTTGCTTCAGCGCGATAATAAAACTGCGCGATATCCAGCGGCAGCAGGTGCCATGACAGCAGCTGGCCGGGAACCGGCGCCGTGACGATCTGAACCGGCCCGTGGCCGATCGCATAGGTCAAGATGATTGCCGCGGCGTCACGATCGCAGGCGTAGCGCATGGCGCCGGCGTCTTGCAGGTCGACGCCGGACCGGGTCTCGAAATCAAACCAGCAGATATTGTGAGTATTGAAGGTGCGCGCAGACATGGCAGGACATTCCCCGGGATGGGAGGGAAGGCCCAGGCCCTGGGAAGGGCCTGGGTAGCGTTTGGCAGGGTTAGAGCGGCGCGGGCCTGCGCCGCTGCGCCGGACGCATTGGCGCCTGCGCAGGCTCCGATACGACGTCGTCCGCCACCAGAGCAGGCTTGCTGCGGCGGGGCGCCGCCGCGGCCGCGGGCGCCGGCTTCGGCGCATCCGGCTCATTAGGCGTTACTTCGCCTTCCGACTTCAGGTTGCCCTGCATGTCGGCCCAATCGACCACTTCGAAGATCGGGTTGTGGATCCAGCCGTAGTCGGAGTGCTTGTACTTCTCCGACTTGAACTGGATCACCGGGCAGGGGTAGCGGCGGTTGGTCTTGAGCTGCGCCTTGACGGCGTCTTCCAGCTTCTTAAAGCCCTTCAAGGTGCCAACCGATCCGTTCTTGAACTGGACCTCCTTGCCCTCGTCCTCGCCGTTCAAGCAGATCGCCTCAAACGACCGCTGCTCGGCGAACGGAAAGCCCTCGATCGGGCCGGGCTTCTGCGGCTTGGGCTCGTACATCGGCACCATGACTTCGCCGAGCCGCTCGTTCTTGCGGGTACCTTGATAGTTCGACCAGCAGATGAAGCCGTGGCAGATCGACACAATGTTGATCCACCACTTGGAACCGACCTGCATCGGCTCGTCGGATTGACCAATATTCCAGGTGCCGTCGTTCTTGGAGAGCTTGATCAGATCCTTGCCGCCGCCGGCTACCAGGGTGGTGGCCTGGCTTTCCTCAATGCCAGCTAGCAGCCGGTCGGCAAGGTCGTCCGGCAGCGATAGAGCTGTCGAACCAAAGTTGCGCTTTACGATATCGTTCATTTTCGCGTGTCCTTCTGGGTTCAGTTAAAGTTGACCGGCGCAATATCCAAAAACCGGCCAGGTATTGTGTCACGGACTTTGTTCGTGACGCAATTGCTTAAGCGCCGCGGCGAATTCCTCTTGCGCCTTGGCGCGATCGATGCGCGGCGCCGGATCGCTTTCCGGCGCGATGACGGTCTCGTCGGTCTCCGGCGCGGCGCGCAGGTTGTCTGGGATCTTGACGCCGAGCTTCTTGGCAACCTTGTCGACGTGGGCGAAGGTCTGCAGCTTTTCCTGCCAGATATCCTCGTCGGCGAAGCCCAGGCGCTTCAGATTAAATTCGACGGTGTCGCTATCAATCCACTGGCGCAGCTTGGTCTTCAGCTTCAGCTTCCAGCCCGGCACTGAGCCGCCACTCTCCAAATAGCTGTGGACGGCTTCGTCCACCTGCTTCTTGTAGTCGGCCGCTATGTCGGCCAGGTACTTAGCCTTGGCCAAAAACTCACCGTAAGCAGCCGCGTTGCCGTCATTGACTTCGGACGCCCGCAATTGCGCCGGCATGATCTCCATATTGACCAGATCGAACAGTGGCTTGGTGTGCTCGGGGCAGAACGGCCGGGCCGGACACCAGCGGCAGTGCTCGCCGGCGTGCAGCTTGGGGTTCTTACCGAGCGCGGCGATGATCGCTAAGTCCATATCCTCGATGAACATATCGATCTCGGTGCGGGTGATGACAGTGTGGGTTAACCGCTCGGTGGTGCGCGGCTGGATCACCGCCACGGCGTAGCGTTTCTTGTTGAACATGCTCGGCAGCTCCTCGAGCGCGCCGGCGAAATAGAACAGCAATTGCGGGTTCACGCGCTCGCCGTGCTCATCCTTGTAGACGGCCTTGACCGGCACGCCCTGGCCAAACTTCCAATCGACCAGCAGCACGAACTTTTTATTCGCCAGTAACAGATCGGCGGTGCCGAAGGCGCCCGGCACGCCCGGAAACTTCACCCGCAACTCATTGGCGGCAGTATGAAATCCGCCGCCGTATTCCTTCATCAGCTCATACAGCGTGTCGATCGCGGGGAAGATCGAATCCTCGAGGTGATGCTCTTCCAGGATACGATCGTAGAACACCTCGCCGAGCAGGGTCTCGGCGAACTCGAGCACGGCGACCGAAGACGGGAAGCCGTCAGCATAGGCGGCCATCACGCGGTCCATCACCGCATGCATGGCGCTGCCGTAGTTGGCATATTCGCTCGGCTGTTCGACCTGGTCGGGGATGCGCTGCAGCAGCTGAAAGCTGCCGGGGCAATTCAATAAACGGTCGGCAGTAGACCCACCGACGATCGCGGAATGTTTGGTCATGTTATCCTCTGTCCTGTTATCTGGGAGTAACAGGACATAATCCATGACAAGTGTCAAATTATCTGTGAAAGAAAATAAAATAGAACAGGAACTGCGGCAGCGCGTCGAAGCCGCGGGCGGCGAGTGCGTCAAAGTCACTGTATTGGGGCGCCGTGGATTCTTCGATCGGTTGGTGACGCTGCCGGGCGGTCGCGCGGTGTTCGTCGAAGTGAAGCGGCCGAGGCGCAGCCGCACCACCAAACACCAGATGTTGTGGCATGAGCGATTCGCCGAACTAGGGGTAGCGGTTGCGATCGTGAAGAACTCGGCGGATATTGACGCGCTACTGCGAACATAAAAAGCCGGCAGGGGGCGAAACCCTGCCGGCTTAAGTGCAATCCCACCCCATCCCTAGGATGACTAGTACAACCCCAAAGGAGCTAAACCAGTGAGCAATCAATACCATCCCGGCCAGACGGCGCAAGCGATACCGCTGCAGCCGAAGCCAGCGCATGAATACCGCAAGATATGGCGCAAAATCCGCGACAATGGCTATGACGTGATCCCGCTGCGCGGCCGCGACGGACCATTCCGCGGCTGGCCAAAGCAGCCCAATGACGATGAATCAATCGAGCGATGGAGCGGCAAGACCGCCGGCATACGGATGTTTGGGTCGAGCTGCTTCATCATCGACCTCGACGTGCGTGATTTGGATGTGCGGCAGGCGCTGATGCGCTGTCTGGCACAACGCTGGCCGGACTTCATGGCGCAGTGCCTGCGGCGGACCTCCGGCAGCACGACACTGGCGCTGATCGGCCAGTGCGCCACCGCCCGCAAGCGGCGCTGGACGGCGCGGTTCAAATCCAAAGAGGATAAGCCGCACCTGGTCGAGTACTTCACCGGCAACGACAAACGGTACGTCGCGGTACACGGCTATCACTCACCAGGACGTATCTACGGCTACCAAGGCCGCTCAATCCTCGAAGCGCCACTGGAATCATTGCCGTGGTTTCCTGAGATCGACATTCCTTCGATGATCGGCGAGTGCGAGCAGGTGATGGTTAAGCTCGGGCTCGAGCAGATTAAAACCGAGCACGCGCATCTGCCGGGGGATCGGGTGTATGATCTCAAGCCGGACGATGTGATGGTGCTGTCAGATGGCGAACATATCAAACTGTCCGAGCTGGAGAAGCGCGCCGGTGTGACGCGGATCAAAGGCTACGCCAACATCTGGGATAAGGCATCCAAGACCCGCGATCGCGTGCTGGTCAATCACTCCGGCGGCGCCGGGCTGACATTGTGGGATACCAAGACCGGCGTGTCGCACCGCTGGGAATCGCTGTCGCCGGCGGAGGATCCTGAATTGCAGAAGCAACTACGCGAGCTGATGGCGGACGTGAAACATCCCTGGGAGGGCGGACGATGAAACAGATCATACGGCCGATGCCGGCCAAGCCGGGCAGTAATGCACCACTGGCGGAAAAGGCCAAGTGGCTCTTGATGACGCACGGCTATGACGCGAGAGCCAACAAGGTGGTGATTCTGTACGAGGCGTCCGCGCACTGCGGCATGACGCTTGAGGCGTTCAAGACGCTGTACATGTCATGGTGGGAGGAAGAGCCGCGGCAGAGCGGCAAGCCAGTGCGGGTGTTCGCCACCAGCGTGTGGCTGCTGCATGAGCGGCGGATCGAGATCGCCGGCACGCGGATGCGGCCGGACAAGCCGTTCCCGGCCTACTCCGATGGTAATGAGGTGTTCAAGAACACCTATAGACAACCTGTTCACATCGACGACGGCACCGGCGAGGTGGATACGTTCCTCACTTTCATGGCGGTGTTCATGCCGGACGAGATCGACCGCAACTGGCTGCTCGACCACATGGCGCACAAGCTGCTCAAGCCCTGGATACCGGGCTGCGGCATATTCTTTGTCGCCGACGCCGACGGCGGTCCGCTCGAGGGTAAATTCGGCACCGGCCGCGGCATGCTGGCCAGGATCGCGGCCAAGCTTTATGGCGAGGACTACTGCCGGGCAGAGGACTTCGACATTCTTACCGGCACTTCCGCGCAGGCGGTCTATACCGACTGGCAGGCCAATTCGGTGCTGACTACGGTCGACGAAGCGCACAGCTCACCCACCGCCTACCGGCGCGGCGAGAAGCGCAGCGTGTACACGGCGCTGAAGAATTGTATCGACCCGGCGCCGAAGCGGCGCAGCTTCAAAATAAAAGGCGGTCAGGCTTACGACGGGCTGTCGTTCAACACGGTCTGGGTGTTCACCAACCACGCCAATGCCGCGGCCATTCCGGCGCATGACCGGCGGATCACGGTGCTGCGCAATGGCCGGCCGATGACGCCGGCCGAAGCGATTGCGCTCGACGCTTGGATGGAGAACCCGAACAATATCGCGGCGCTCGCGGCCTACCTGGAATCCAGCGATCTCTCGCAGTTCAACATGTTCGAACCGCTGAAGACCGCGGCCAAGGACGACATGGCCGACATGTCGCACAATGCGGTGGAAGAGGCGCTGATCGATTTCGCCAGTGATGACGAGCGGGGCCTCGTCTTCCCGCGGCTGTTCCTCGAACGCGAGATGGAAGCGCAGATGACCGGCGATGGCGAGCGCATGGGGCCGCGGGACAATGCGTGGCGGGGTCAGCTGGCCGGCGCCTTCGACGAGCACTGCGCCAAGGTCAAACTACCGAGCGGCGGCAAGGCGCGGATCGCGGTCAGTAAGCGGCGCTATACGCTGTACTGCTTCCGAAGCCGGGCGGCCGCGGCAGCACTCCTAAATGAGACTGAGCGGCGCGAGCACGCCGCCAAATGGGGCAGCATTGACGACATCCAGACCATGCTGCGGGAGGTGAAAGGAGGTGGACCAGGCACGCGATAGGGGGCTGGTCCACACCAACAAAAAATGATGTGTCACGTCTGACACATCATTTTTTTTGATTGAAAAAGTTCCATCGCGCATCGAAAGCCGGTCCAGGTCCACACCTCTGGTCCACCCCTGGTCCACACCTAACGTGTTGATTTAAAGCAAGATTAAGGTCATGTGGACCAGTGGACCAGGGTTATAGGGGTATAGTAGTATATTATATATATATATGCGTATACGCTACGGCCGGCCTTACCCTGCACTGCCTGGTCCACACCCCCTCCCGGCCGGCCGGCTAACTGCCGGCGCGGCCGAGTGCGATGAAGATACAGAGGGCGATCGCGGATAGCGCGACCCCGTAGCCGGCGCCGGTTTCGATATTGTAGACGGCGAGGATGATGCCGATCAGGCTCATGATCGGTGCTCCGGCGGGATGCCGTGCCGCTCGTACATGTCCATCAGGCGGGCGATCACGGGTGGCACTGCGGCCTGGCCGCTGGCCATGCGGTAGATGGTGCTCCGGCCTACGCCAAGGATCCGGTTGGCGGTGTTGACGTTGTGGCCCAGCGCCGCGATCCCACCCAGGAACCTATCCTTGGACATGGCGGGTTTGGCGCGGCGTCCGAGTTTACCTCCTGGCCGCCTGGCGGATTTTTCCGCCAGGGGTTCAGGCTCCGGCACGGTCTCATGCCGGCCGCGCAACAGCCGGTGGATTTTGTCGGCCTCGTCCGCGTCTGCGCCGGCGTTTTTGATCGCCTGATCTACGGCCAGCCGATTATATTTTGGCATTACCATACTCCCAATCGCTCGAGGGCTTCGCGATCGCGCTGGGCCAGGATCTGGTACTCCCGCGGCAGGGTTTCGAAGTGGGCGCGCACCTCCTCGAATATGGCGCGCTGTTCCGCGGTCATGAACAGCACGGCGCCGATCGATACCTGGTATGGATTGCAGACCAGCATGGCACCTTGCCAGGCCGCGGCTGCGAGCGTGTGCGATTTGGGGCATCGGGCGAGGAGCTGGCCGCGATTGCGGCCGCGGGTAGCGTAGGCGCCCGCGAGGGCGCCCTTGGCTGCGGGGGATAGGCTCATGATCGGTACACCTCGAACCGGGTGGCCCAATCAAGCTTTGCCATGAACCGCGGCGCTTCGGCCAGAGCTGCGGCCTGGGTTGGGAAAAAATCAGGGTGGCAGTCTGCCGGCACATCATCGGCGTTGAAGTAGCGAATCATCCATGGCTGTTCGCCGTCGATTAGGCGGGCGGTGTGCTCGTCCATGTCATCGGCCGGCATGGTGACCAGCTCGACGTCGAGGCCATCGGCCTTGGCCTGGTCCAAGGTGTACTTGGCTGCAGCGGGGTCATTGTCGCCCCACATCAGGAAGTCGCAGCCAAGGGTAGCCTTGTCGCGGACTACGTAGCGGATGGCCGGCGGTTGTTTCAGTTTCATGGTGCGGGCTTTCGTGTTGTTTGTTCCATTTCATTGCGTAATGCGGCTCGCTCCGCGGGCGATCGATCTTCGGGCGCTCGCGCGGCTGCGTTTGCGATCATGTTCATCCAGGCTGGGCTTTTGCGTTTGGGTTGGCCTTTGTTGTCAACCCAAATCAAAACGGTTTCGCCTTTGTTACCTACGGGGAATCGGCGTTGTTCAGGCATAGTCTGTCCTTTCATGTTTCAATTTTTGAAAATCCGAAAAAATCGCCAGTTACTTGGTCATGGGCTCGAGCACACAGCCCGGGTATTGTTTGGCTAGCTTTTTCTGTAGCTGTGGCCATGAGGTTTTGAACACCGCATAGGGTAACGGTAGGAAACCTGTGGCCGGCATTGCCCATGGGTTTTCAGGTTCGAATGATGCTGCCCAATGCGGGAAAGCTTGCGCGATTTTGATCGTTGTCATTTGCCGGACTCCAGGTGATTACGGACCAGGAAATCGTGTGCGGCTTCGGCCGCGGTTGTGCCGTGTCCGGTATGAGCAAAGCCCTTGGCTTCAATGATCCACTGCACGTTACGGCTAGCCGTGACGTTAGTGGCAATGCGGGATTCTAGTGCGTCGATTACTGCAGGGGCGCGTTTCATGACAGGTTCCTTTATGAAAAATTCGTGTGGTTTACCGTTTACTGTGGTGCCGTCCTGATGGGTTAATCCCCAATAGTTATTTGTTGGCGTGTAGTGCACTAACCATTGGCCGATCGAGTCCTTGATGACGCGATAGCCATCATTGCTCCAGCAAACGATTTTGCCGCTTTCTACTGCCGCTTTGATTTGATCCAGAGTCATGGTCATTCCCGTTCAATGCTTGTGATAGGACACGTTGCTAACATCGTGCGACCAGCACGCACGGCAGGAACCGCAATTGTTATCCTGCTCGGGTGCCGGGCATATGTGACCGCGCGCGGCTTCATTCTGATGCACGGTAGACGTAATGGGCCAGGCCTTGGTCGCGGCGCCATCCACCATTGTTGCGCTAACGCGAATTGTCAGATTCGCCGGAACCTTGCCGCCGCTTTTGATATAGCGTGACAGGATTCCAATCTCGCGTGTGGGAAGCCAGTGTGACAATTCTGGAGTCTGTGCTGCTACTTCACAGATGCGGGCCAGATGAGTCTCTGATTGCAAGTCGCCACTGTCATGCCAGCGATGATGGGCCGACAACGGCAAACCTACTTTGCGCGGCTTGTGTGCAGCCTTTAGCAGCACCACCATTGCATCCACCCATTGTTCATGGGCAATGCCAGCGATACGCTTTTCGTGTGCCATCTTTACGGATGGATAGATGTAATTGCCTTTAAGCGCGTAGCATCCATGGCACGTTGAACCTTCAACTAGATTCAATTTGGCGCCGGTAATGCATGCCTTAGCGCTAATGCCGTAACTTGTGCCCGGCATTTTTGAGGGATAGCCCAATGGGCCGGCGATTTGGATTGCTTCCTTAATCAGCATGTCTTTTTGCTTTCGGTTAGAGTGTTATGATTCGATTCCATGGCCGGCCCGCGTCATGTGCGTCATTGGCCCGGACGGCATCCCAATAGAGTTGATTGAATCCGGCCCGATAGCCGTCTTCATAGTCGCGATAGGCAAAGGTTCCGGGGATTAGATCGGTTCGTGGCGGTTTATTAGCTTCGGCCGCGCGGAAACCGATCCGGTAGAAGTGTGAGGCGCGATCTAGAGTTGACATGTTCGTTTCCGTGTTATGTTCGTTTCAGTGAAATCAACATATCCCGATCGGGACATAATGCAAGAGCTAAATTCAAATAATTTGAAAAATAATTTGAAGCGCAAGCCGCAATGGGGAAACGCGGCTTGGAAAGCGGCCGCTTTGCGCATGCGATTGAATAAAGGGCGGACTAATCGAAGGATATGCAAAGCGATTGCAAGGCATAGCGGCATGCCGTGCGGTCAATTGGCAATGGCCGGCGTTCCTGTATGCCGTTTCCATGGCGGTCACATGATGCAAGCCCGCAACCGATCAATTGAGGCAAAGCGCAATGCAAAGCGGAAAGGTGAAAGCGGCCGGTTTAGTGCAAGGCAATTCAGAGGCGCCGGCGCCACTAGTTGAGAGTGGTCAAGGATCACTAAGGACAATAGTCCGTGAAGCCCTGCTAAACGTGCTTAAAGACCAGGACGCTAGCGCGGCCGCAAAGGCTAGCGCCGGCCGGACATTGCTGCAGTATTTCACTGATGAAAGCCCGCAATCGCGGCGCCGCGGCGCTGACATGACAGCGGCCGAGCTCGACGCGGCGCTAGCGCAATTGGGTGAATAGCATCCCAGATGCATCCCAGCGACACTGGCGCGAAAGCCAAACGCCAATTAAAACAATACGTTAGCAGGCCCATACCATCAGTCTATAAAACAGATGGTATGCCGCGCGCCGCGCGCGCCGCGGTCAATCAAGCGGCGAAAGTGTAGTGTTTTCAAAGGCTTATCATCGTACCGCCCCCTGGCCGGGGCAGATCGAGCGGGCGCCGGCAGCCGCAATGCTGCGTGGCAAATTTTTTGCTGGTTGAAGCGTTCTGTTTGAGTGGTTGAAGCATGGTAATCGTGCGCGAGAATTCTTCCTGGCGATTACCATACAGGGTATTTTTGAAGGGTGGATCCGGCTTAAAAAATACCCTGTCTGCGCCACCCTTATGCGTGGTCGAGCGCGCGGATGAATTCTTCCACCCATCTGTCTTCCACCCAAACGCCAGTGATGCCGGATGCCACGCCCGCGGCCCGCATCATTTCCTGGCGCCGCGTTTCCGCGATCGGCAGCGGCTCGGCAGGCGCCTCTTCCACCAGCTCGATCGGCTTGCGCGCAGCTGACGTGGTGTCCAGCTGCGGATCCCAATCACCTCGACTGTGATGCGGCTGCTGCAGATCCTGCGCGGCATGGTTTTTCCAGAACTTCGACGGCCTGCGATCGATCGGCCTGTCTGGAATCTGCATGTGATGCACCGACATGTCGCTGACATGGTCGTCGCCGGTGATCCTAATATTGAATTTACCCTTGCGCAGGTAGATCCGCCCGGCCTCGGTCATGCTGAGATTGCCCCAGTCTTCGCAGGCGTAGCCGGCCTCGATCAGCTCGCGGGCAATCGAATGCATCGTGTTGTAGCGCGCGCCGTGTTCCAGGCCCGACAGCGCCGCCAAAGCTTCTGCTGAGATCATGTTGCTTTCCCTTTTTCCGGTTCAATGCGATAAATGGGGCGTCCGCACGATGGAAACGCGCCATGCCAGCGATCGTCCGGCCCAAGCAGCAGATTTTATTCTCGGACCGGCCGCGCGGGCAGATTACCGCGGATCTCCTCGACGCGCAGATCCATAATCTGGTCGCCGCGATCAGCTCCACCCAGGCCGCGCTGGCGGATATTCGCCGCGACGACGGCAAGCTCGTCAATAACAGCGTCGGCCAAGAGCAATTGACGGCCGAATGGAAGCTGGATCGCACGGAAATTGATAATATCGAGCGCCGCATCGCCGTCGCCGCGGAAAAAACCGCCGACGTCGTCCAAATCGTGATCGCGAGCGGCCGCGAAACCGATCTGCGCGCCCAAGACGCCGAGGCGGCCGCCGTCAGCACGGCGCAAATGCTCAATGCGATCAGTCACGGCAACATAAACGCGCTGGATGCTGCTTCTGACGCGGAAAATTCGGCCGATCGAGCCGAATCGGCGGCGATCCAATCGGAAAATTCGGCAAATTACTCAAAAGCGCAGTCTGACAACGCGATCGCTGCGAAAGATGAGGCTTTGGCCTGGGCCGAGTACCTCGGCGGGCCTGTTGTCGACAACACGCACGCGCTCGATTTCATAAATGCGTCCAAATTCCCGCAAGGATTGTTCTATCAGCCGGTTTCCGGCATGGGCGGCCTCGGCGGTTTGTGGTCGGCCAAGTGGTGGGCGATCCACTGCCAGCAATTGGTCGGAAATATCAGTTTTTACTACCTCGGACCGTGGGACCACCCGCCGGCGTCCGGCGAGACCAACCCCAACACCGGCGAAAGCGTGCCGAGCCCGATCGCGACCGGCAGTTTCTACTACGACACCACCAAGAACTCGATCATGATCTGGAACGGCACCGCCTGGCAGCCGCCCGGTGTCACCGTCGCGCCAGGTTTCCGCGCCCGCTATGTTTATCTCGCGACTGCCGGCCAGACGGTCTTCACCGGTGTCGACATCAACGGCTTGGCGCCGGTTTTCACCAACGAGGGCCATGACGTTTACTTAAACGGCGTCCGCCTCGTCCCGCAAATCGACTACACCACCGACGCCGCGGCCGACAGCATGACCATGGTCGAGGCGCCCGGCGCCGGCACGGTTGTGCAGTGGGATCTGATGATCCCGCCCGATCAGATCAATTCTGCGCAAGTGGATTGCTTCAAGGTGCAGCCGCTCGTCCCGGACGGCGTCAAGACGACGTTCGCGTTGAGCTACATCGATCCGGTTGCCGGCCCGCCGGCGGTTGCGGTCGATGTCGGCTCCGGCGCGCAGCTGCAAGTCAGTCTGGACGGTGTGATCCAAGAGCCGTCGGTCGATTACACCGCCCTCGGCTCGACTTTGAGTATGGCTGCGGCGCCCGCGGCCGACAGCCGTTTCTGGGCGGTATGGTTCCGGCCGCACATCGCCGCGGTGCTGCCGCCATGAGAGCAACATGAGCCAGAATCTGCGCGTTGCGCTCTGGGTGCCGGCCGCCAATCCGGTCGGCGGCAACAATGCTATTCGCAATATTGCGCCGCCGAGCTCCAACAAGCGCATACCATCGGAATTCGTCGTCTTGAGCGGCGGCAGCGGCGGCTCGGGCGGAATCGAAGAGGCGCCGTTCGACGGCGAGGCTTACGTCAGGATCGATGGCTACTGGGTGCAGCTCGACGGCGGCACATTCTGAAGGGAGTGACAAATGACGATCTATCATATCGATGAAACGCAGGTGATGACGATCTCCGGTCCGGCCAAGATCAATATCGGCGGCGCCGACAACGTGCCGACGATCGGCCAGGTCGATCCGCCGACGGTCGACGGCCTCAATCCCGATACCGCGGTGTGCGGCGATCCCGATCTGCAGCTGATTGTCGATGGCACTGGCTTCAATAACGCCAGTATCATCACCTTCAACGGTCTCGACGAGCCGACCGCGCTGTTGAGCGACACGCAGGTTCGCACCAACGTCAAACCGTCGCTGTTCCAGGTCGCCGCCACCTGTCCGGTCGGCGTCCGCACCGGCGGCATGCGCAGCAACACGATCGATTTCACCTTTACCGACCCGGCGGCCCGCAGCCGCAAACGCTAAAGACTGCCAGTTTACCAGGCCTTGAATTGAGGATGAGGTCATGAAGCGGTACCGCCACCGGCGCAGTGCCAACCCGGCCAATGCGTTTCCAAGTCTGCTCGAGCCTGGCGAATTGGCAGTAAACACTGCCAATCGGCAGCTCGCGGTCGGCGATTCCAACGCTACCACGGTCGGCGTGCCGATAGCGTTGCTGGCAATTCGCTATTTTGACGTCCGCGCGAGCTATGCCTCGGGCGATATCGTCGTCCAGGCCGGAAATATCTACAAAGCCAACGCCGCGATCCCGCCTGGCGCGTTCAATGCGTCGAATTGGACGCAATTGGGCGCTGCCGGCGGTGGATCCGCCGCTACGGTTACTTTTGCGCCGGCCGGCAATATCGCAGCGACCAATGTGCAAGCGGCGATTGTCGAATTGGACACCGAGAAGGTGGCCAAGGCCGGCGATGTCATGTCTGGCCATTTATCGCTGCCGACTGGGCCAGCTGCGGCTAATGCGGTGCGCAAGGACTACGTTGATACTGCGGATGCGGCACTGACCACCGCAATTAACAACAAATCCTCGCTGACCGTCAGCGACACGCCGCCGTCTTCGCCGGTCGACGGTGCGCTCTGGTGGGAATCCGACACTGGCATGCTCTACGTCCGCTACAACGACGGCGTAGGTCCCGCGCAGTGGGTGCAGGCGGCCGCAGTGCCGAGCCTCGACCCAACCGCGTTTGTCGCCAAAACCGGCGACATCATGACGGGGCATTTGTCGCTGCCAGTGACGCCTGCCGCCGCCAATGCGGTGCGCAAGGATTACGTTGATGCGGCGATTACGGCCTACGCCGCGCCACTCGATGCGCTGGCGTACAGCGGGATGCAGATCAACGGCGGCATGGAGGTTAATCAGCCCGGTGTGCCGCTAACCAATGCAACCGGATATATTTGCGACGGTTGGCGAATTGGTTTCGCTGGTGGAATGGGATTTACAGGAACCGTC
>Ga0070686_100000148_pt1 | contig 48006 bp, 30 predicted proteins | sample KBSS23LmetaG_FD_65654 | JGI IMG/M metagenome (GOLD analysis project Ga0070686, IMG submission 65654) | Switchgrass rhizosphere microbial communities from Kellogg Biological Station, Michigan, USA - KBS S2-3L metaG | ecosystem: Host-associated > Plants > Roots > Rhizosphere ...
GCGCACCTGCATGCTGGCGATCTGACCCTGGTTGAAGGCGGCCAGGCGGCGCAGCATGGCCACCTGGCTCTCCTGCCCCGCGATCTGCTGGCGCATGCTGCCGCGCATGAAGTCGAGGCGCTGCCGCTCCACGCCCAGCCGGGTCTGCAGGTCGGCAGCGTCGTCGCGCGCCTTGGCCAGCTCCTGCGCGCTCACCATGCTCTGCCGCGCCAGCGCCTCGGCGCTCTCGGCCTGGCGGCGGGCCTGGTTGTACTGCGCCTGCACCTGCGCCACCGTGCCCTGCTGGGTGAGCAGCTGGTTCTGCAGGTTGGTGCGCAGGGTGGTGAGGTCGGCCTGGGCGGCGGTGAGCTGGCGCTGGGCCTCGAGCGCCTGCCGCTCCACGTCGGGGTTGCTGAGGGTGACCAGCACCGTGCCGGCCTGCACGGTGGTGCCGGGCTGCACCAGCTTGCTCTCCACGCGCCCCTGGGTCACGGCGCTGATCCAGCGGATGTCCTCGGCCACCAGCGTTCCGGGGCCGCGCACCTGCCGCGCCATGTCGCCGCGGCGCACGGTGTCGGTCCACAGGGCGGCGCGCTCCACCGTGGGCGCGGCGGGGCCGATGCGGGTGAGCGCAAGGGTGACCATGGCCACGCCGACCACGGCGGCAGTGCCATAAACCCAGCGCCGGCGGCTCTTCGCCGGCTTGCGGGGGATGTCCACGGGGGGCTCCTGGAACCTGCGGGATGAACAAGGGGGAGCATGCTGCGACGGGGCCCCTACGCAGCAGCGGCAAAGCAGGTTTCAGGGATGGGGAGGGGAGATCGCTTCGCGCCCGGGACGAGGAGATCGGACGTGGCGGCGGAGGTCTGGGGGCGGATGAATCCGCGGCAACAACGGCCCAAAGTCCGCTTCGCGGACTCCCACGCGGGCATCGGTGCGGGCGGCGAGGAGTCTCGAGGACGCCGGTCGTCATGGAGCGACGGAGCCCCCGTGCACCGCCGGTTGAAACCGGCGGCTGAACCATCGGAAAGTCTGCCTTCGCGGACTGCACGCCGCCATCTCAGTAGCAGTCCACAGGACTTCCCTCCGCGCGCCAGAGCTCGTCCCGCATCGGAACCAGCCGCGCGAAGCGCCCCCGTCCCTCCCCTGCAGTTCGGGGGAGGGACAGGCGCGAAGCGGCAGGGAGAGGGCCTCGCGCGCGAGACTCCGCCCTCCCTACACTGCCCCCGCGGCCGCCCGGCCCGCCGCGCGCCCCGAGAAGATGCAGCCGCCCAGGAAGGTGCCTTCCAGCGCGCGGTAGCCGTGCATCCCCCCACCGCCGAAGCCCGCCACCTCGCCCGCGGCGTACAGGCCGGGAAGCGGCTCGCCGCCCGCGCGGAGCACGCGCGCCGACAGGTCGGTCTCCAATCCCCCCAGCGTCTTGCGGGTGAGGATGGAAAGGCGCACGGCGATCAGCGGGCCGGCCTTGGGGTCCAGCAGCCGGTGCGGCTTCGCCACGCGGATCAGCTTGTCGCCCAGGTAGCTGCGCGCGCCGCGGATGGCGGTGATCTGGGCGTCCTTGCCGAACTCGTTGGCGAGCTGGCCGTCGCGCGCCAGCACCTCGCGCTCCACCTGCGCCAGGTCGAGCAGCGGTTCGCCAGTGATCTCGTTCATCCGCCGCACCAGCTCGGGCAGCGTGCGCTCCACCACGAAGTCGGCGCCGTGCTTCTTGAACGCCTCCACCGGCGCGGGTGCGCCCGGCAGCGCGCGGCTCAGCGTCATGCGGATGCTGCGGCCGGTAAGGTCGGGGTTCTGCTCGCTGCCGCTCAGCGCGAACTCCTTCTCGATGATGCGCTGGGTGAGGATGAACCAGGTGTGCTCGTAGCCGGTGGTCATGATGTGCTCGAGCGTGCCCAGCGTATCGAAGCCGGGGAAGAGCGGCACCGGCAGGCGCCGCCCCAGCGCGTCGAGCCAGAGCGAGCTGGGGCCGGGGAGGATGCGGATCCCGTGGCGGCTCCAGATGGGGCTCCAGTTCTGGATCCCCTCGGTGTAGTGCCACATCCGGTCGGGGTTGATCACGCGCCCGCCCGCCGCCTGCGATACGCCGATCATCAGCCCGTCCACGTGGTCGGGCACGCCCGACAGCATGTGCTTGGGAGGCTGGCCCATGCGCGGCGGCCAGTTGCGGCGCACCAGCTCGTGGTTGGCGCCGATGCCGCCGCTGGTCACGATCACTGCCCCCGCGCACAGCTTGAAATCCCCCGCGACGACCCGTGAGCTGGCCACGCCGCGCTCCACGTCGCTCGGCTCCAGGATCTCGCCCTCGACCCCGTCCACCGTCCCGTTGGTCTGCGTGAGCGCGGTGACGCGGTGGCGGAAGCGGAAGGTGACCAGCCCGCGCCGCTCGCCCTCGCGCACACGGGCGATGAACGGCTCCACCACGCCCGGCCCCGTGCCCCAGGTCACGTGGAAGCGCGGCACCGAGTTGCCGTGCGCGGTGGCCACGTATCCGCCGCGCTCGGCCCAGCCGACCACGGGGAAGAAGCGCAGGCCGCGCGCGTGAAGCCAGCTGCGCTTCTCGCCGGCGGCGAAGTCGACGTAGGCCTCGGCCCAGCGGCGGGGCCAGCGGTCTTCCTCGCGGTCGAAGCCGGCGCTGCCCAGCCAGTCGGCCAGCGCCAGCTCGCGGCTGTCGCGGATGCGCATCCGCCGCTGCTCGGGCGAATCCACCAGGAAGAGCCCGCCGAACGACCAGAACGCCTGCCCGCCCAGCGACGCCTCGGGCTCCTGGTCGAGCAGCATCACCTGCTTCCCCGCGTCCACCAGCTCGGCGGCGGCCACCAGGCCGGCCAGGCCGGCGCCCACGATGATCACGTCTGCGTCAGTGCCGTTCATCCGAAGAGGGGGCGGGTGTGCGGTTGGAAAGGACGACCGGGAGGAGCCGGGGAAGCGCCGGCGCGGGCCGGCCACCGGCAGTGTGCGCGCTCGGGCCACCGTGCGCAACGGTGGCGGAAAGGCGATTGGGAGCGAATTGCCGCGCCGTGGCACTTGACCATCCACCGCCCACCCTTTACGCTGTGTGCCCGCCGCGCAAGAACGGCGGCAGACCACGCGCGAAACAGACGCCCGCCACCGGCGTGCGTATCGAAACTTCGGAAGCTTCAGGGGGAGACACGAATGGCGGACTCACGGGATGACGAGCGCTTCGACATACTCGTCTCGCAAGTGCACGACTGGGTGGAATCGGCGGTGGCGCTGGACGAGGGGCACTTTCCCAGTGAGCTGCTGAGCGACCTGCGCGACCTGATCGAGGAGCTGAAGGAGTTCCTCGAAGACCAGGGCAAGGGCCGCCGCGACGAGGTGCTGGAGCTGTTCATCAGCCCCGAGATGGCCGAGATCATGACGCGCTTCCCCCGCGTGCGGCGCCTGCTGGAGAGCGCCTGGGGCTCGCAGCTCACCGACATGATCGACGAGGAAAGCGGCTACGACCCCGAGGGCGACGACGACGACGACGATTGATCGCCCGGCGGCTGATCGGCGTCGGCAGCATCATCCGACCCGGCCGTGATCGCGAAGAGCGGGGCCCGTGCGAGCGTGCACGGGCCCCGTCTCGTGCTCCCGCCCCATCGCGAAGCAGAAACGGCAACCGCATGCCTCACGCAGAGTCAGCAGAGTAAGCAGTAAACAGCGGGTTTTCTCTGCTGACCCTGCTGACTCTGCGTGAGGCTCGCTGTAGACGCCTGGCCCGCGAAAAGGCCGGAGGGCCGGAGCGAGATCGCCCGGCCCTCCGTAGTCTTTCGTGCGAGGCGGGCCCGTGGCCTGTCAGCCCGGGCCGGTGTTCGCGATGTAGCCGGGAAGCGCGCGGATCAGCGCCTGCGTGTCCACCGGCTTCAGCAGGAAGGCCGAGCAGCCGGCGGCCAGCAGCGCCTCGCGGCTGCCGTCGTCGTCGCGGCCGGTGAGGGCGACCACGGGGATGTCCCGCGTGGCCGGGTTGCCCTTGATGCTGCGCGCCACCTCGATGCCGCTGATGTCGGGAAGGCCCAGGTCGAGGAGCACCAGGTCGGGGGTGCGCTCGCCGCCGGCCAGGCGCACGGCGTCTGCACCGGTGGGCGCGGCGGCCACGGTGTAGCCGCTCTCCTCCAGCAGGATGGTGAAGGCGGTGCGGATCGGCTCGCTGTCTTCTACCACCAGCACCAGGGGTTGGGTGTCGCTCACGCGGCCGCGCTCCCGGATGCGGCGGCGCCGTTGGCCGCCTCCACGCTGGGGAGCGTGAAGAAGAAGCGGCTCCCCTCGCCCAGCCCGCTCTCCACCCAGATCCGCCCGCCGTGCAGCCGCACGAACTGCCGCGCGATGGCCAGCCCCAGCCCGGTGCCGTGGTGGATGCGGGCGCGGCTGGCGTCCACCTGCGCGAACTCCTGGAAGATCAGCTCGTGGTGCACGGGGTCGATCCCGATCCCCGAGTCTTCCACCACCACCTCGATCCAGGTGCGGTCGGCGCGCGAGCGGCGCGCCATCACCTGCACGTGCCCGCCGTCGGGGGTGAAGTCGATGGCGTTGCCGATCAGGTTGCCCAGCACGTGGGCCACCTTGTCGCGGTCGGCGTGCGCGCGGGGCAGGTCGCCCGCCAGGTCGGTGTCGAAGGTCAGCGACTTCCGCTCGATCAGGGAGGCGTTCATGTCGTGCACCGTGCGCACCACGTCGTCCACGTCGAAGTCGCTCGGCTGGATGCTGATGGCCTGCGCGTTGGTGCGGGCGTAGGTCAGGATCTCCTCGATCATCGACAGCAGCTGCCGGCAGCTGCCGATCATGCTCTCGATGGCCTCGCGCTGGCGCGGCGTGATCTCGCCCAGCATCCCGTCGCGCAGGATCTCGCCATACGTCACGATCGCGGTGAGCGGCGTACGCAGCTCGTGCGAGACGTTGGTGAGGAACTGGCTCTTGGCCACGTCGAGGTTGCGCAGCTCCAGGATGGTGCGCTCGAGCTCCTCGATGCGGCGCGCGTACTCGCGCGGGACCCCGTGCGCATGGCCGGCCGGCTCCACCACCAGGGCGGGGAGGTCCGCCGCTTCCGCGCGCGGCGGCTCCACGATGCGGAAGCCCTCGCGGGCCAGCACCTCGCGGAGCCGTGCCTCGGCTTCGTGGCCGCCGTGGATGGTAAGGCGAAGGTCGGTCATGCGTACGGCAGCGGGGGGACGGACGGAATGGAACAATAGTAGACCTAGTCGCCAGCCGCTGCAAGAAGATCCCGGTCGGCGACCTCCTCGGCCAGCAGCTGGCGGCGCTGCAGCGCGGCGTAGGTGCCGCCGGCCTTCAGCAGCTGGTCGTGCGTGCCCTGCTCCACGATGCGGCCCTCGTCCAGCACCAGGATCTGGTCGGCGTGCATCACCGCCGTCACCCGGTGGCTCACGATCACGCTGGTGCGGCCGGCCAGCACCTCCTTCATCTGCTCCAGGATCTCGTGCTCGGTGCTGGTGTCCACGGCGCTCAGCGCGTCGTCGAGCACCAGGATGCGGGCGTCGCGCGCCACCGCCCGAGCCAGCGCGGCGCGCTGCTTCTGCCCGCCCGACAGGTTGATCCCCCGCTCGCCCAGCAGCGTCCCGTAGCCTTCGGGGAACTCGGCCACCGTGGCGTCGAGCCGCGCCACCCGCGCCGCCGCCCGGATGCGCGCCAGCCGCGCCGCGGGGTCGCCCTCGTCGAACCCCAGCGCCAGGTTCTGCTCGATGCTGGTGGAGAAGAGGAAGGTGTCCTGCGGCACGATGGCCACCGCCGAGCGCAGCCGGCCCAGGTCCCACCGGTCCAGCGCGGTGCCGTCCAGCCGCACCTCGCCCTCGGTGGGGTCGTAGAGCCGCACCAGCAGCGCCGCCACGGTGGACTTGCCGCTGCCCGTGGGCCCCACGATGGCCACGGTGTCGCCCGCGCGGATGCGGAAGGAGACGCCGCGCAGCACCCAGCGCTCGGTGCCGGGGTAGCGGAACGACACGTCGCTGAACTCGATCTCGCCGCGGACGGATTCGGGGGCCACCGCGTCGGCCGGCTGCACGATCATCGGCCGCGCCTCGAGCACCCGCGACACGCGGCCCATGGAGGCGGCGCCGCGCTGGAACAGGTTCACCACCCACCCCAGCGCGATCATCGGCCAGGTGAGCCGGCCCAGGTACATCAGGAAGAGGACCAGGTCGCCGTTGCTGATGCGCCCCGCCACGATCGCCCGGCCGCCCAGCCACAGCGCCACCGCCAGCGCGCCGCCGGCCAGCATGGTGAGCAGTGGGTAGAAGAGCCCCGAGGTGCGGGCCAGCCCCACGTTGCGGTCCATCAGCTCCTTGCTGAGCAGCGAGAAGCGGCGGGTCTGGTCGCCCTCCTGGCCATAGGCCTTGACGATGCGCTGGCCGGCCAGGTTCTCCTGGGCCATGGTGCTGAGCACGCCGAACTGCTCCTGGATCTTCTCAAAGCGGTCGTGGATGATGTTGCCGAACGCCAGCGTGACCGGGGGGAGCAGGAGGAGCGGCGCCAGCGACCACACCGTCATCCACCCGCTCACCAGCGACATGCGGGTGACGGCGAAGATGCCCAGCACCACCGTGTCCACCAGGTACATGTAGGCCGGGCCTGCCACCATGCGCACCGCGGGGATGTCGTTGGTGGCCCGGCTCATGATCTCGCCGGTGCCGTGGGTGGCGTAGAAGGGTGCGTCCAGCCGCAGCAGGTGGGCGAAGAAGTCGTCGCGCAGGTCGTTCTCCACCTTCCGGCTCACGCCGTTCAGGATCTGCCGCATCCCGAAGCGCGCCGCGCCCGAGACCAGCGCCAGCAGCACCATGTACAGGGCGTAGCGGAGGATGCGGCCGCGGGTCACGTCGGGCGCGCCCAGGCCGTCCACCGCCAGGCGGATGTATTCGAGCGAGGCGACGGCCGCGGCGTTGGCCACGATCACCGTCACCACGCCCCAGGCGATCAGGCCGCGGTAGCGGCGCAGGTAGGGCAGCAGCGCTTTCAGTTGCTTCACGGCACGCTCGGCATGGGCGTTGCCCCTCCACACGGGTGGCGGGGCGAGATAGAGAGGCCGCACATTAGCCCCGCACCCCCCGCAAGTTCAAGGCACCACGCGCCGATCAGGAGCCCCCATGACCCCCCGCACCCTCGCGGCCGCCGCACTGGTGGCGCTTCCGCTGTCCACTCTTCTGGTCGCCTGCGACCGCCGCGGCGAGGACACCTCGGCCCGGCAGGCGCTGGAGCAGCGCGCGCTGGAGCGCGACCTGGACCTGGCGCTGCGCCCCGACAGCGAGCCGCGCCTGGAGCTGCGCGACCTGCCGGCCACCGCCGAGCCCACCGCGCCCCGGGAGCCGGCCGTCACCCCGCCGCCGCCGGCCGCCGAGCCCCAGCGCGAGACGCCGCCGCCGGCCCGGCCGCGCAGGCCCGCGCCGCCGCGCCGCGAGCCCGTGCCCGTGGAGCCCGACCCCGAGCCGGCGCCGGCCCCCGTGGCCCCGCGCGGGCCCGAGTACAGCACGCGCACCGCGGCCGCGGGGCAGACGTTCGGCGTGAGCTTCGACCGGCAGGTGAGCGGGCGCACCGACGTGGGCTCCACCTTCACCGCCACGCTGACGGACGCGCTGGTGGACGACCTGGGACGCACGGTGATCCCCGCGGGCGCCACCGTCACCGGCCGCGTGGAAAGCGCCGCGCGCGGCCGCCTGGGCCTGGTCTTCACCTCCATCACCTATGGCGGCAGCCACTACGCCATCGACGCGAGCGTGGTGACGGGCCCGGCCACGCGGCAGGTCAACCTGGACGGGACCGGCGAGCGGATCGCGAAGGTGGCCGCCCCGGCGGCGGCGGGCGCGGTGCTGGGCCGCGTGATCGGCCGCAACCGCCGCGGCGCGGCCATCGGCGCGGTGATCGGCGCCGCCGCCGGTGCGGCCACCGCGGGCGCCACGGCCGACGTGGATACCGTGGTGGACCCCGGCTCCACCGCCACCATCCGCCTCGACGGCCCCGTCAGCGTGCGGCGCCGGGTGGACTGATTCCCGCGTGAATGTTGATCCCAACTCGGAAGAAGAACAGCGATTCCTCACGCAGAGTCAGCAGAGTCAACAGTAAACCGCTGTTGACTGCTAACTCTGCTGGCCCTGTGTGAGGCAAGTCTTTTTGTCATTTCGACATGAGGAGGCGCGCGGGCGCACCGGACGACGGATGGGAATCGCCCCCACCGGGCTTACCGGCGGGGGCGATTCTTTCGTCGGCCAGCGGATGGAGCGCGGCGCGTTGTTGCCCGGCCTCTCGCCCGATATCTTCCCCGCTCACAACCAGATGCATCAGGGAGAGGGCCGGGCGAGCGATGGAGATCTTCAAGGAGTTCGGGTTCGAGGCGGCGCACCGGCTGCCGAACGTGCCGGCGGGGCACAAGTGCGCGCGGCTGCACGGGCACTCGTTCCGCGTGGAGGTGCACGTGCGCGGGCCGGTGGACGAGCGGATGGGCTGGGTGATGGACTTCGCCGACATCAAGGGAGCGGTGAAGCCGGTGATCGAGCAGCTCGACCACTACTACCTCAACGAGATCGCGGGGCTGGAGAACCCCACCAGCGAGGTACTGGCCCGCTGGCTGTGGGGGCGCCTGCGGCCCGCGCTCCCCACGCTCGCCCGCGTCGTGGTGCGCGAGACCTGCACGTCGGGGTGCACATACGCGGGGGAAGACGAGTGACCGGCGGGCGGTGATGTCGACGGGCGGTGGGGATGAGATGGACGGTGGCGGTGATGACGGGCGGCAGACGTCGACGGGCGGTGGGATGAGACGGACGGTGGTCGTGATGACGGGCGGTGATGTCGATCGCGTGAGGCGGGATCTCGGAGGGGAGATGGACGCGGGGCCTTGCGTGGCGAATTTGCGAGTGAACTCGCCGCTACAAGGGCACACAGTCCGTCTTCGCGGACTTCAACGGCAGGGCGGACTCCCGGCGGCACGTGAGGCTGACCGCACACACGCAATCTTTCATCTGTTCTGCCTCATCCTCCGCCTCATCCCGCCGGCAATCTCACCGTAAAGGTACTTCCCTCGCCCGGAACGCTCTCGGCCTCGATGTCGCCGCCAAGGAGCTGGGCCAGGCGGCGGGCCACGCTCAGGCCCAGGCCCGTGCCGCCCGCGCGGCGCACCAGCGGGTCTTCGGCCTGCCAGAAGGGCTCCCAGATCTTTTCCAGGTGCTCGGGGCGAATGCCGATGCCGGGGTCTTCCACCGTCACCACGAAGCCGCCCGGCTCGTGGCTGGCGCGGGCGGTGATGGTGCCGCGCTCGGTGAACTTGAGCGCGTTCGCCAGCAGGTGCTGCACGATCTGGCGCACGCGGACCACGTCGGTCTGCGCGGTGCACCCGCCGTTGGCCTCCACCTCGATCGCCACGCCCTTGGCGCGCGCGTCGGCTTCCAGCTTGCGCGCGGCCTCGGCCAGCACGGCCTCCACGTCCACCGGGTGCAGGCGCACCGGCTCGGCGTTGTCCATCCGCGAGTAGGCCAGCACGTCGTCGATCATCCCCAGCAGCTGCCGGGCGCCCGCGCGGATGCGGTCGAGGTGGCGGCCCTGGGCGTCGGTGATGGGGCCGGCCTCGCCGTCGCGCACCAGGTCGGCGTAGCCGGTGATCACGTTGAGCGGCGTCTTCAGCTCGTGCGTGACCACGGCCAGGAAGTCGCTCTTGGCCGCGGCCGCCGCCTCGGCCTCGGCGCGGGCGATGCGCTCGCGCAGGAGCAGCGTTTCGCGCTCGGCTTCGGCCCGCTTGCGCTCGGTGATGTCCTCGGCGATGCAGTAGACGCCCAGGATGCCGCCGTCCACCACGATGGGGAGGAGGCGGATGCTGGTCTCCACGCGCCGCCCCGAGCAGTGGGTGAGCGCCGTCTCGGTGAACTGCGCCTCCCCGCGCACCGCCGCCGCGAAGAACTCGCGCGCCGACGCCCGCGCGCCGGGCACGAACAGCGACCAGAACGGCTCGCCCACCAGGTCGTCGGCGGCGTAGCCGGTGAGCGCCTCGGCGGCGGGGTTGGCGGTGCGCAGGCGCCCGTCCAGGTCGAACGAGCAGATGGCGTCGGGGTTGTTCTCGAAGAGCGAGCGGTAGCGCTGGCGGCTCTCCTCGTAGCGGCGCGCCACCTCGCGCCGCTCGGTGAGGTCGCGCATCAGCACGCCGTATCCCACCAGGCGGCCGTCGTGATCGTTGAGCGCGGTGAGCACCACGCTGGCCCAGATGCGCGACCCGTCGCCGCGCACGCGCCACGCCACCGCCTCGCACCGCCCCTGCGCCGCGGCGATCCGCAGGTCGCGGTCGGGCGCGCCGTCGCCCGCCTCGTCGGGGGGGTAGAAGGCGGCGAAGCCCTGCTCCAGCGCGTCGGCCTCCGAGTAGCCCAGCAGCTGCTCGGCGCCCTCGGCCCACGTCACCACGCGGCCCTCGGGGCTCAGCATCAGGATGGCGTAGTCGGTGACGTTCTCCACCAGCAGCCGGTAGAGCTCGTCGCGCGCCGGGGGCGTGGCCGCGGGCTGCGTGGCGATGGGCGTTCGGGTTTTGCGCTCGGACATGGAAGGCAAGGCGGGAACGCTCTGGAAAACCCCACGGGCAAGCGGGGATTTACAGCAAGGCTGCGGCCACGCGCGAGGCGGTGCCCGGCGGCGGCCCGTCGGAGCGGCCTGGAGCCGTGGGAGTGATGCGCAGGGAAACGCGTGGGGCGGGTCCGTCCAACACGCACCCCCGGCCCTCTCGCCTCTCCCTGGAGCCCGACCATGCCGAACCTCCCGCCGATCCTGGCCTGCGCCGCCGCGCTGATGCTGGCGCTGGCCCCCGCTGCCGCCGCCGCGCAGACCCCGCTGTACCCGAAGGACGAGGACGCCATCCACCAGAGCGTTCTCCTCCTGATCGACCAGACCAACAACGACCCCATGGCCACCCTCGCCGCGTATGCGCAGAGCGACCGGGTGACGTCGGTCAACGGCGAAACGATCGCCACCGGGTGGGACGCCCTGGTGAACCAGACTCGCGCCCAGGTCCGCGCGCAGCCACCCGGTGCGTTCACGGTTCAGCCCGGCAAGCTGGACATCGTGGGGATGGGCCCCGACCACGCGCTGGTCGTCGCGCCGCTGACCATGTTCCACCGGGTGAACGGGTCCGTCGTCTCGGTGTCGGGAAGCATGACGCTGGCCTATGAACGGACGGACGGCGGATGGAAGATCATCCACGAGCACTACAGCGAAGGACTGGACGAGCAGACCCGGATGCGCCTCTCGCAGGGTGCGGGTCGGGTGACGGGGGCCGACCTCCTGCGCCTGTTGCTGATCGGGGTTGGCGGCACTCCCACCCGCCTGCTCAACGCGATGACTGAGATGCTGGCGTCGCGGGGCTGCACCGCGAGGTGAGTGGCGGGGACGTCGAGCCGGGCGACCATGATCGGCCGTACGTTCCGCCTCCAGGCGCCGACGCGGCGGCACGGCGCTTGGCGCGTGGCACGGGATGGCTTAAACTGGAGCGCACGGGGTCCCAAAGGACGTACGTGCCGCACTTCAAGGGAGAAGGCACCATGCCGAGGAAGATCCGCCTGGAGATGGACGCGCTCGCCGTGGATTCGTTCGACACCGGCGGCGAGGCGAAGGAGAACGGGACGGTGCACGGGCTCGACGCGGTCAGCGCACCCAATCCGTGCATCCCGCAGACCGTGATCCAGACCTGCGCCCGCAAGCAGACGCAATACGCGAGTTGCGTCGCCTACTGCGAGTGCACCGACGCGATCCGCGCCTGTATCGCGTAGGCATCGCCCGCGTCCATCAACGCGAACGGCCGCCCGGCGATGGGCGGCCGTTCGCGTTTGCGGCCGACGCGTTTGCCAGCGGGAAGGCTACTCCGCCGCCGGGTGCTCGTCGGGCCCCTCGTCTTCCATCCACACGCTCTTGATGTTGACGAACTCGTGCATGCCGAAGCGGCCCAGCTCGCGGCCGTAGCCGCTCTGCTTCACGCCGCCGAAGGGGAGCCGCGGGTCGCTGGCCACCATCGCGTTCACGTAGGTCATCCCCGCCTCCAGCTCGTCCACGAAGCGCCGCGCCTCGGCCGCGTCTCTCGTCCACACGCTGCTGCCCAGGCCGAAGTCGCTGTCGTTGGCCAGCGCGATCGCCTCGTCCGCGTCCTTCGCGCGGAAGAGCAAGGCCACGGGGGCGAACACCTCCTCGCGGTAGGCCGGCGCGCTCTCGGGGATCTCGGCCAGGATGGTGGGGCGATAGAAGAAGCCGGGGCCCTCGACCCGCTCGCCGCCGGTGAGCACCTTCGCGCCGGCCGCCACCGAGTCGCGCACCTGCCGCTCGGCGTCCTCGCGCGTCTGCTTCATCGCCAGCGGGCCGACGTCGGTGTCGGCCCGCAGCGGATCGCCGACGGTCTCGGCTTCCATCGCGGCCACGAAGCGGTCGCGGAAGGCGTCGTAAACGTCGGCGTGCACGATGAAGCGCTTGGCGGCGATGCAGCTCTGGCCGTTGTTGATGTTGCGTGCCTTGGCCGCCGTCTTCGCGGCCGCATCCAGGTCGGCGGTGGGGAGCACGATGAAGGGATCGCTGCCGCCCAGCTCCAGCACCGTTTTCTTCAGCCGCTTCCCCGCGCGCTCGGCCACGCTGCTGCCGGCGGGCGTGCTGCCGGTGAGGGTGGCGGCCTTCACGCGCGGGTCGTCCAGGATGCCGGCCACCGCGTCGGACCCCACCAGCAGCGTCTGGAACACCCCCTCGGCGAAGCCGGCGCGGCGAAACACGTCCTCGATGGCCATGGCGCAGCGGGGCACGTTGGAGGCGTGCTTCAGCAGCCCCACGTTCCCCGCCATCAGCCCCGGCGCGGCGAAGCGGAAGACCTGCCAGAACGGGAAGTTCCACGGCATCACCGCCAGCACCGGGCCGATGGGGAGATAGCGGATGTAGCTGCGGCTGGCGCTGGTCTCCACCGGCTCGTCGTCCATGAAGCGCTCGCCGTGGTCGGCGTAGTAGCGGCACGCCACCGCGCACTTCTCGGCCTCGGCGACCGCCGCCTTGAGTGTCTTCCCCATCTCCATCGTCATCATCCGCCCCAGCGCGTCCTTCTCGGCCGAGAGGATGTCGGCGGCGGCGCGCAGCTTGTCGGCGCGCTCGCCGAAGGAGGTGCGGCGGTGCGCGCGGAACGCCTCGTCGGCCTTCGCCAGCTTGGCCTCGACCTGCGCGGGGGTGAGCGTCTCCCACTCCGTCGGCATCGCTTCGCCGGTGGCGGGGTTGATGGTGGTGATGGGCATTCCGGCGATCCTGGTTGCGAAGTGCGGGCGTTCGGGCCGTATCGATCGCATCGTGAACGATACGCGTGACGGTCCCGCAAGCATCGGGCGCGGTGAGCGGCAGGGCGATGCGGCGGTGTCATCTCATGTCGAATCCGTGTCAGTATCGATCGTTATGAAGCTAACACTGACAAGCTTTTAGGCGGATTCGCATCAAGACCGGGATCAGTGCGTGTCCTCCCCCGCGCGGGCCAGGGACTGGACGATGGCGAGGGAGCGGCGGGGGTCGGTGAGGGCGCGGACGAAGTGCATGGCGCCGTCGGGATCGCCGAAGTAGTCGTCCGCGTTCTCGGCCGCCACGCGCGCCACGCCGTCCAGCGTGCGCACGCGCGAGCGCAGCTTCTGTTTCGCCAGCAGGTCCAGCGCGAAGAGGACGAATGCTTGCGCCTCGGTGCCGGGGGTGGCGGGGAAGCCGCTGGCCAGCGCGTGCGGCAGAACGCGCACGCCCAGCCCGGGGAACTCGGGCGCCACGCCGGCGCCGCCCAGCTCCGGCCGGGGCTCCCCCATCGCCGCGGCGAACGGGGCTGCGGTGATCACCGGTAGCGGACGGAGGATTCCACCCGGTGTCCACTCCACCCTAAACGCGAGTGCCGCGCGGTGGTACAGGCCCAGCGCCAGCCCGGCCGCCCACAGCCGCACCGACAGCCGCGCCACGGCGCACAGGAGGTCGACGGGCGCGGCGGCGGCCCAGCGCGCCAGCGGCGGCGAATCGTGCAGCGCGAGCGCGAACGGCGGCACGTACAGCGGCCCTTCCGCGGCGGGGCGCTCCAGCCGGCCGCGCCCCAGCAGGCGCAGCCCGGCGCCGTCCAGCCGCGCGGCCAGGCGGCGGAAGAACGCATGCTCGGCCTCCACCCGCGCCTCGTCGTCCCCGTTCGCGGCGGTCTTAAGCCACGCTCGGCGCACGCGCGCGAACGGCGCGTCCACCACCCGCAGCTCCACGCCGCCCAGCTCAGTCACCTCCGCGCGGGCCGCGCCCACGGGCACCGGCGCGGCGGATGGCACCGTACCGTCCAGCAGCACGCGCAGCCGGGCCTCGCGCGGCGCGGTGGCGCGCCAGGCGGGGGCGTCCACGGGCAACAGCTCGCCCACGCGGTCCACGCGCGCGAGCCACCGTGCGCCCGCACGGCCGATCACCGTGAGCACCGCCCGCCGCTCGTTGCGGTACCACGCCGGCCCGTCGCCCAGCCCGGTGAACAGCGGCGCCACCTCGCTGTGCGCCCGCTCCACCGTCTCGAACGCCTCGCCACCGGCGAAGACGGCGCACTCCAGCGCCGCGCCTACCGCCACGCGCCGGCTGGCCACGCGCACGGCCGACGGGTGCTCGGGCGTGACCAGCGCATGGTGGGGCGAGATGGGAAGGACGAAGTGCGTCGCCCCCCAATCCACCGTCTCGTCGTCTGCCGCCCGGGGCGGGGCGAGCTGCGCCTGCCACGCGCCGGCCCGGCCCGGCGCGTACACGCCGTCGGCCGATGCCTCCATCATCCCCGTCCACAGCGGGGCGTCGTCGATCAGGCCCACCTCGTCGCGAACGGCCAGGGCGGCGTTGGCGAGCTGTTCGGCCACGCTGTGCCCGGCGCCGGTGCGGCCGCGCTTCCACCCCGCCGCCGTGCCCAGCGCGTGCAGCTGCCGCGCAGCCGCCGCCCGCAGCCGCACCGCCACCCCCGCCGACGCGGGCTCCGGCGGACGATGGAGCAGCGCCAGCGACGCGGCCGCGAGCAGCTCGCCGGGCGTAACGCCGCCGGGCCAATCCTTCGCGCTCTGAAAGGCTTCCAGCGTTTCGGGTGGGGGAAGATGGCGAGCCAGCCGCTCGAGCTCGGCTTCGGCGCGCGACAGGCGCTCGGCGAGCGGCTTCTTCCCGTCGTCGCGGCGAAGACTCTCCACGTCGGTCAACGCTACGCGGTGGCGCACGAGGATCAGCGCCGTCCAGTACGGCATCGCCGCGCCGAAGCGGGCGGTGACGCGGGCGAGGTCGGCCCGCAGCTCCACCACGGCGCGCTGCAGGCGGGTGGCGGCGGCGGCCTGTATCACCGCGGCGCGCCACGCCGATTCCAGGCGCCGCCACGCCGGCGTGCCCAGCGCGATCTGCCGCAGCGGGCGCCGCAGCGCACGCAGCAACGGGCTGCGCCGCCGGTCGTCCAAGAACGCGTCCAGCCGCGCCAGCGCCACGTCCACCGCCGGAACGGCGTCGCCCGCGGCCGCCAGGGCGAGGAGCCCGTCACGCGCGTGGCGGGCGTCGCGCTCCACCCCGCGCAGCGCCGACTCCAGCCCCGGCGGCACGCCGATGGGCGTGGAGAGCACCGCGTCGCAGAGCGGCGTGTGGCTCATGGCGCACCGCGACGGGGCACGCAGCTCCCCCGACGCGCCTTCTGCACCGAGTCTGCGGGGAGCATCGGGCGGATCTCCAGCTCGATGCGCCGGTCCTGCTCGTCCACCTCGTCGCTCCGGCGCGCGGCATCGGGGTCCACGGGGTAGTACCGGCTGCGGCCCAGCGCCGAGACCTGGCACGCGGGAACGCCCACGCTGTCGATCAGGAAGAGCGCGACCGTGGCGGCGCGCGATGCGGAGAGCTGCCAGTTGCGCTCTTCGGTGCCCTCGCTGCTGGTGTGGCCCACCACCTGCACCTGGTCGATGTCAGCCAGCAACGAGCCGCGGCCCAGCACCCCGCCGAAGTCCCGCAAGATCTGCTTCCCCGCGGGCTTGAGATACGACAACTCGAAGCGGGAGACGGGAAAGGTGGCTTCACCCTTGATGCGCACCAGCAGGTAGTCGCCCACGCGCAGGACGCTGACGGTGGAGTCGTTTCGCCGCGACGACAGCTCGTCCTCGATGCGTTTGAGCGTGTTCTTCTGCGCGTCGGCCTGGCCGGCGCGGCGGATGGCGGGCACTGCCACGGCGGCGAAGAGGATGAGGAAGAGCAGCGTGGTGGCGGCCAGCAGGTCGGCGAAGGCGGGCCAGGGGCCGCCCTGCTCGCCCGCGCCGGCCAGATCGTTGTCCAGCTCCATCTCAGCCCAGCCCGATCAGGGCCAGCACGCGCGGCACGCCTTCCCACAGCACGTACACGATGGCGATGGCGCCCAGCGTGCCCAGCAGCGGGAGCGTGGCCAGCATCAGCCGCGACGGCGGCTGGGCCGCCTCCACGCCGCTGGCGATGCGCCGCAGCAGCCCCACCGCGTCACCCCCCAGCCCGCCCGATCCGCCGCCGCCCGATCCGACGCCGCCCGATTGGACCGCCGGGAGTATCTCCAGCTTCTTGCGCACCTGCTCGGCCGCGTCGGCCCACGCCTGTGCGGCGCGCTCGTCGATGGCGGCCTGGCGGTCGGCGGCGGCGCGCAGCGTGGCCTCCACCTGCTCCAGGGCGGGGCGAGCGCGCTCCACTCCTCCGGCGATGCTTTCCATCCGCTGCATCAGGTGGATGGTGCCCTCCTCCAGGCCGTTCAGCCGCTGGTGCAGCGCCTCGCTGGCCCGCCCCGACGCGTCGCCCAGCTGCGCGATCCCCTCCAGCGCGCGCCCGAGCGCCAGGTTGGCCTGCTCCATCCGCTGCAGCGCCTCGCGGCTTTCGGCGGCGCGCTCGCCCACGCGGTCCACGATGCCGGTGTAGCACCGGGTGTTGGCGTCCACCGCGCCGGCCAGCGCCACCACCTGCCGGCCCAGCTGCTCCAGCGTCTCCGACGTGCGCTGGTGCAGCAGGTCGTCCTGCTGGGTGACGATGTCGGTGAGGCGCTGGTTGAGCGCGTCGAACGCCTCGCGGAACACGTCGCCCATCCCCTGCAGCTCGCCCTCGATCCCCGAGAGCGACTGCGTGGCGTCGCGCACCTCGCCCGCGGTCTCGGCCAGCGCCTCCACCGCCACGCGCAGCGGGTCGGCCGAGCCGCTGCGGCGGCGGTCGTAGATGTACTCGGCCGACACCAGCTCCAGCCGCTCCAGCAGGTTCCTCCGCCCCGCCGCCAGCCCCTGCGCCATCAGCCCCACCGCGATCGCGCCCACCAGCGCCAGCGCGTTGCCGCCAAACGCGTCGGCCACCGCGCGCAGCGGCGCCACCAGGCTGCTGGCGGCGGTGACGCTGCCGGCACCACCCGCCGCCGTGTCGCGCGCCCGGGCGGGCGTAGCCGCCGAGGCACCGTCAGCCGCGCCGCCGCCGTCTGCCGCGGCCACGGCGTCGATCAGGCTGGGGAGCGCCGTCTTCACCCCCGCGAAGGTGCCCAGCACCGCCAGCAGGAGGAGGAGCGACGAGGCGAAGCGCGCGAAGCCGCCCAGGCGGGCCGTGCGCTTCTCGGCGATGCCGCGCAGCTCGTCCACGGGCACGTGCGTGGCGCCGCCGGCCTGCGTGGCCTCCACCACGCGGCGCACGCGGTCGTCCAGCAGCGTCTCCACCTCCACCCGCACGTCGGCGGGGAGCGAGTACTCGCCGCGCGCGTAGCGCTTCTGCCGCTCGGCGGGGTCCAGGAAGACCAGGGCCACGCCGTTGCTCTCGGTCTTCAGCACCCACTCGATGTCGACCTCCTCGCGCGCCAGCGTGGCGATGTCGGCGCGCACGGTGACGGCGGCGTACGCGGTCAGCGCCACCCCGCCGACGACCAGCACGAAGAGCGCGAGGTTCCAGTGCTCGCCCCCCAGCCCCACCATCTGCAGCAGCCCGCGGGCGATGCCCTGCCGCGAAGTGACCAGCAGGCTGCCCAGCAGCAGCGCGGAAAGGAGGAGGTAGAAGGCGATCCCGAAGGCGAACCACCCGCGCGCCGGCACGTCGCCGGCAACGGGCGGCGCGATCATCTTCAGCCGCAGCACGCCGGGCGCGGCGGGCGGTGGGGCCTCTTCGACCGGAGACGACGGTGCCGGCGGAGGCGGGAGGGTGTCGGTCATCGCGCCACTGCCTTCCCGGGGCTCACCAGCACGCCGCGCCCGCCGCGGTCGTCCCAGCGGACCTGGGCGGGCGAGCGGGTGACGTAGCTCCCCTCGCGCCGGTCGCCCAGGTCGAAGAAGGTGGCGAAGCGGTCGAGCGCGAACTTGTGGTAATGGACGTCGGGGTCGAGCGACACGTCGGCCTTCCCATCCCCCCGCGGCGTGAGCCACGCGTCGGGCGGGATGGTGGACGAGAGCGAGACCTCCGTCCCGTTCAGCTCCACCGCCACCCGCCCGCCGCCCAGCTCTCCCCCGCCTCCGGACAATCCCAACGAGAGTGGCTGCGACACCACGCCGTCGCCCAGCCCTCCATATCCTCCCGGCGAATCGTAGCGTGAGCCCTGCGGATACGGCGATTCCACTTCCCGCGCGATGGTGGCGGAGCTCTCCGCGCGCCCATCCACCCGCGCCTCCAGCTGCTCGATGCGCCGCCGCAGCCCGCCGATCCCCGACTCCATCCGCTCCTCCAGCGTGCCGACCTGCTCACCCAGCTTCGCCAGCTCGGCGCGAAGCTCGGCGCTGGACGAAGCCCGCGGCGCGGAAAGGTGATCCGGCCGCGCGGATACGGGCGATCGAACGAAGGGAGCGCGCGAATCCACCGCGACCCCCGAGTCCGGGACGGGCCGGACGGCGGCATCGAAATCGAGGACATCCGGCCTCTTCCGATCGTGCGGCGGGAACACCTCTTTCGTCCTGCGCCGACCTCTGCCGCGGGTATCATCCGGGAGCCGCTGCGCCCTCTGGCTGCGCCAGTTCTGGATCATCCCCAGCGCGATGAACACGACCACGACGCCGACGAGCGCGAGACCGATCGCGTACAGGTGTGCGAGGAGGAAGCCCATCACCCCTCCCCCATGAAGCGGTCCATCATCCGCTCCAGCACGCCGGCGGCTTCGAGGATGAACAGCGACCCGCTGAACCCGCTGTGCACGCGCGCCAGGTACTCCAGCTTGCGCGTGGTCGCCTGCCGGATCCCCGCCGCGCCCAGCGTCTTCAGGAACTCGTCCAGCCGCGCGGGGGCGCCCGCCCAGTGCCCGCCGTGGTCGGCGAAGAGCCGCGACGCCTTCACGAGCGAGGCGTGGAAGCGGTCGATCTCCATCTCGCCCTCGGCCCACTGCAGCGCCGCGGCGCTCTCGGCGCCGAAGCGCTCGTCGCTCGCCAGCACGTCGGTGGGCCGCAGCGCGCGCGGTGCGGCGCCCAGCGGCGCGGTCACCGCCTCGCCCACCACCGAGCGCGACAGCACGGGCTCGGCGCGCGTTTGCCCCTCCCACGTGCCGTGCGCCACCAGCCCGCTGGCCACCTCCTCCTTGGGCCGCTTGCTCACGCGGATCTGGAGGTGATCGGCCGCGAGCCCCGACGCGCGCTCGAACACCTGCACCAGCGCGGCGGCCAGGTCGGCGTCCACCCCCGAGCCGTGCGGGTCGCCCAGCCACTTGAGGTACTGGCTCCCGTTGCCCGCGAAGGTGACCGAGAAGGGCGCCACCGCGTGGCCCCCCGCGTGCAGCGCGCGGAACGACAGCCCCAGGTGGTGGAAGAGCGCGGCGAAGAAGTACAGGACGAGCAGCTGGAACGACTCGCCCGGCCGCGTGCTGCGGAAGCGGCCCGCCTCGCCGCGGCGGTACCACTCGGTGCGCACCAGGTAGGTGAACGCCAGGTGCACCTGCCCGTCGGCCAGGTACTTCTCCAGCACCGGCCGCTGCGCCTCGGGAAAGTCGTTGGCCGCGGCCCAGCGCACGAAGGCGTCCACGAAAGGGTTGCGCAGCCCCTCGGCGGTCTCGGCCTGCTCGCGGCCGCCGGTCAGGTCGCGCCCGCCCAGGTGCAGCGAGTCGAGGATCAGCGTGCGCCCGCCGCCGTACGCGGCGATGTCGGTGGTGCCGCCGCCCACGTCCACCACCACGTCGGCGTCGCCCGCCTCGCCGATCAGGTTGGCCGCGAAGAAGTGGCGCAGCACCGCGCGGCTCTCGTCGGGGCCCGGCGTGACGGTGACGCCCGCCAGCCCGCGCGCCGCGAAGCCCGCCACCACGGTGCGCCACAGGTCGGCCAGGTTCTGCGTCTGACTCTTCTGGAAGGCGCGGGGATACGAGTAGGTGAAATGCACGCGGTCGGGCGCCACCCCCCGCCGCAGCGCCGAGGTGAGCACCGTCGCCGTCAGGTGGCGCAGGAAGGCGGCGGTCAGGAAGTGGCTCTCGCGCTCCGTGCTCCACTTCAGGTTGCCCACCACGCGGTTGTCGCCGTCGTTCTCCACCCGGCCGTCGAAGGGCACGTTGGTACGCAGCGCCAGCGGCTCCTGGTCGATGTCGAGCGTGGGCAGGTTGCGCAGGTGGTGGATGGCGGTGCCGAACGCCTGCGGCGCCACCGCGCCGGGGAAGAAGTAGGAGTTGAGGAACCGCTCCGCGTCGGCGCTGGGGCGGGTGAGCGGGAGGAGGACGTCGGCGTCCTCGAACACGCGGGCCAGCGGCTGGTCGGCCTCGCGCACCGCCAGCATGGTGTTGCTGGTTCCGAAGTCCACCCCCACGAACCAGCGCCCCTCGTTGGCCGCCGCCGCGGCGCGGTAGCACGGAAGCACCACGCCCAGCGGCTCGGCCCGCGCGCCGAAGCCGCTGGCGGTGTCGCGGAACTCCAGCACCTCGGGCGCGGCCGAGAAGGTCTGCACCCCCACGCTGGACGAGCGCCGCTCCACCCCGGTGCCGGCCAGCGGCTCCTGCGCGCGCCACCCCTGCACCTCCAGCCCCTGCGCCGTCCCCGCCATCCGGTCGATGCGAAAGAGCGCGTACTCGCGCCAGGCATCGTGCCGGAACGACGGCCACAGCACCAGCTGCGGCCCCACGTCGCGCCTGATCGACTCTTCGGGGTAGACGCGGCGGGCCACCACCTCCTCCCCGTCGTCCGCCTCGCCCACGGGGATGCGGAGAGCTACGGCGACGGCGCCGTGCGCCAGCACCTCCACCGTCAGGTTCCGCTCCACCTCGTCGGGGGTGAAGTAGTGGAACACCTCGCCCCGTAGCGGCAGGGCGATGCGCTCCTGCGCGAAGCGGGGGTCGCGCGGCTGGCCCTGCACGCGGTAGTTGGCCAGGCCCTTCACGTTTTCGCGGAAGAGCGGGTCGGACAGGAGGAGCAGCCGGTCGGTGAACCAGTGCACCGCGGGCGCCAGCCAGGGCACGTGGTCGCCCAGCCCGGGGAGCACGTCGCGGTCGAGCCGGCGCAGGTCGGGGGGGAGCTGCACCAGCGGCGCGTTCTCGTAGTAGCGCCCGTCGAAGCTCTCGGGGTCGATCACCAGGGGCAGCGGCCTGGAAGCGCTGGGCGCGCGCAGCCGCCAGCGCGAGGGGAGCACCCCCGGCCGCCGGCGGAAGAGCACCAGCCCGCCGAACGCCAGCTCGCTCAGCGGCTCCAGGTCGAGCCGGGCGGCCGCCTCGCGCCAGTTGCCGCCCGGCGCTGGGGTCAGCTGCGGCTTCACGCGGTCGGGCGCGGCGGCGCGGCAGCGGGCCAGCTCGGTGTCGAGCCAGCTGGTCACGCAGTTCTGCACCGTCGGCCAGTCCACGTAGTCGCCGCCGGACGGCGCGCCGCCGCCCAGCTGCGGGATGACGACCTGCGCCACGTAGCGCTGGAAGGCCGGCGGCCGCTGCTCCAGCGTGCGCGCCTCGGCCCCGCGCGCGTAGCCGAACCAGGTGCCGCCCACCGCCGCGCCCGCGTCCTCGGCGGTGAACAGCAGCGTGTAGGGCGACGAGGCGAGCACGGGGCGCCCATCCACCAGCAGCAGCGTGACCGTGGGGAGCGCGCCGGCCACGGCGCCCGGCGCGTCACGGCGGCGCGGCGCCAGCTCCACCAGCGCGTCGGCGAAGTCGCGCACGCGGGCCGAGCCGGTGTCCTCGGCCAGGGGGCGCAGCGCGTCCAGGCGCACGCGCTTGATCTCGGCGTGCACGCCGTGGCGGGTGCCCAGGCTCCAGGCGAACTCCAGCGCGTCGAGGAAGTCGTTGTGCACCATCCGCATCGCCGGATGCCCGGGATCTTCCAGCGCGTGGCGGAACAGGTGCAGCCGCGCCCAGGGGCTGGGGATCGACTGGATGCGGGTGCGCAGCTCGCCCTCGTTCTCGGGCGCGAACTCGATGCGCGCCAGCTCGGCCGGGGCCTGCACCGGGCTCCACCGGCCCACGGGAAGCGCGGCCAGGTTGGCCCCCTGCTGCATGCGGGGGAGAAGGTTGCGGCTCATGCGGCACCGTGGGGGTGGGAGCTCTCGGGGAAGCGCGCGCGGGCGTAGGCCTCGCTCCCGTCGCGCATCGTCTGCAGGAAGCCGGGAAAGCCGGTCTCGGCGCGGCGGTGGAAGGCGGCCTCGTTCCAGTGGCGGAACACGTGGAACACGTGGTGCCGGCGGCGCCCCGCGCTCCCCGGCAGGTGGTGGCCGGCGATCAGCTCGTCGGGGCGCACCTGCGTGGGGGCGCGGCCCTCCCAGCGCGTGAGGTGGCACCCCGGATCGCTGCGCTCCAGCTCCGAGAGCCACGTCCAGGTGCGCGCGTAGAAGCGCGCCAGCCCGTCCAGCGCCCCGGAGCGCTCCTGGAACGCGCCCCCCTCCAGCTTCAGCAGCCGCAGCCAGGTCACCCCGCGCAGCTCGTCGTGGAGCGCGGGGTTGCTGGCGCCGTCGGGGCGGAAGAGGGTGAGCACCGTGTGCGCGGCCACGATCCCGCCCATCAGCCGGCGCCGGGCCGCGTCGTCCACCGGCAGGTCGCCCCAGCGCACCTCCTTCCCCGCCACGGCGGTGGCGCGGAAGAGGGGGAAGCGGCCCGCCGGGTCGGCGCCGCCGCCGGCCGCGAAGTCGAGCGCGGCCAGGGCGGCGAACAGCTCTACGTAGTGCGCGCGGTTCTGCTGGCGCTCGCCGCCCACCTCGTTCCCGTCCTGCTCGCGGGGCATGGCGTCGCCCAGCACATACAGCGCGCCGTAGCCGGCGTGGCCCGCCGTGTAGGTGGGCATGGCCGCCGCGGCGTTCTGCGCGAACAGCGTGGTCTCGGGGCGGGGGCCGCCGTCGGGCGCGTCGGGGGTGGCCGGCGCGGGGAGGGTGAAGTAGGGGAGCAGCACCGCCCCGCCGATGCGGTGCGGAGGCACGCCGGCGATGCCGTTGGCGCCCCCCTGCCCGCGCACCCCGTCGGCCAGCGCGCGGCCCACCACCGGGAACGCGGCGGAGCCCGTGCCGCCGAAGATGGAGCCCACGGCGAAGAACAGGGTGTCGGCGTTGGACTGCGCGTTCGCCAGCAGCTGCGCGAAGAAGGCCTCCTCGCGCAGCCGGTTCATGAAGACGGTGCCGATGGAGGGCACGCCCCGGAAACCCATCCCCAGGTCCATCCGGCGCACCCGCTCGGCATAGAGCAGGTCGAACAGGTTGCCCAGCGGCTCGCCCTGCCCGCGCATCAGCGTGCGGTCCACGCGCGTGGCGAAGCGGGCGTCGGGAAGGTTCTCGTCGTCGGCGATGGGCGACCACACGCGGTCGCTCCCCACCGCGTCCACCACCTCGGTGCCGAAGTAGCCGGCCACCGTGCCGCCCTCGGCCAGGGCGCGGCGGGTGCGCACGTACAGGTCGATCAGCTCGGTGGCGCGCTTGACCGCCGCGTTGCTCTGGTCGGGGTCGATCAGCACCAGCCGCAGCTGGCGCGGGCCCAGCCCCAGCGCGCACAGGTGCAGCAGCGGCTCCACCGCGCGCATCCCGCTGCCGCCCAGCGCCAGGAAGGTGAGGGTCTGCCCCGCCGTGGCGGAGCCGTCGTGTGCAAGGCTCATGGGGGTCACGAGGCGAAGGGGTTCCAGCGCGGCCACGGGCAGCCGCGGTAGTGGAAGAAGCCGCGCGAGGCGGGGTGCCAGCCGGCCAGGCGGGTGAGCAGCAACGAGAGGAGCGGGAACGCCGCGAACGCCCAGATCGCCCAGGCGACCATCGACGGGAAGATCTGGGTGAAGCTCATGTGCACGGGCATGCCGGGTCGCGCGCCGCCGCACGACCCCGCCGCCAGCTTGAGCGGCGCGAGCGAAAGGACCGCCAGTGGGAGCAGGAAGCCCACGAGCACCGCGGCGGCCCAGTACATCCACCATTTCACCACAAACCCGCGGTCCAGGCTGGCTTGCGCGGTGAGGTAGCAGGCCAGCACCAGAATCACGATCGCCGCAGCCCAGGCGAGCGCGTTCAGGTAATACGCCGCCTGGACCGACGCCCCCGCGACAATGCCCGATTTGCCCGAGAAGCCGCCCGGGCAGTTGACGCTGATGCTGCCGGTGACTTTCCACGCGTAGATGACGGATTGCAGCATGACCGATCCTCCGGGGTGAAGACGGCGCCGCGACGCCGCGGCGGGTTGAAGCTCAGTTGACGACCACGTAGGCGCGCAGCACCGGGGGGCCTTGCTTCCCGGTGAAGCCCTGGAACAGCCGGCCCAGCCCGTAGGTGCGCAGCGCATCGTTTGCGCTGTCCGCGTCGAAGCCGCGCAGCCACGCGGGTGACGCCCCGGTGGGCGCCAGCTCGATGCGGTAGGCGATGCGCTCGGCGTCGGGGTCGATGGTGGCGAAGCGCCAGTGGAAGGGATCCTTGCCGGCGGCGATCAGCGCGTCGCTTCCGACGACCGGCTGCCACGTTTCCTCGGGAGTGGCGTGCAGCCGCCGCCCGTAGAGCGTTGCGCTCACGTCTTCCCCCCTGAGTGCGGCGGTGCGGCCCCGCTGCTCAGCCGACTCCGCGTCCGTGAGCACGATCTCGGCATCGAGCGGAGCCGCCGTCGCGTCCTCGCCGCGGCTGCGGGCCACGTAGCCAAGTGAGGGCCGATCGACCCACGCCGAGTCCAGGGTGATCCCGTCCGTGGGAGTGACCGTGCGGAAGACGACGGCGCGCTCGGCGGCCGCGGGCGCCGGGGTGACGAACAGGTGCTCGAACCGCTCGGCCAGCGCGTTGGCCACGCGGCGCTCGTCGCCCGGCGCGATGAAGGCGAAGGCGTACAGCGGACAGGTGGTGTCGTCGTCCCCGGCCGCCTCGCTCCCGCCGTCGACGGTCCGCTTACCGCGACGCTGCTCACGCGCGCGGCACCCGGACGGATCGGAGGCGACGGGCCTGAACGGCGCCTGCGAGGCGGCCACGGCAAAGGTGCCCCCACGCCGGATCCACCCCTCCGCCAGCTGCCGCATGCGCCCGTACTGTTCATCGGCACGGTTCGGGTCCGCACGCCGCCCGTCGCCGATGATCAGGTGCGAGGCGGCTAGCCCCGAGTCTGCCGTGATGTGCGGAAACACGTCTTCCAGCTGCGTGTTGCCGTCGCGGTAGATCTCGCGGTTGCCCAGCGTGCCCAGCGCCCCTTCGCCCGCCACCCGCACCGTGCTGCCAAAGCCGTAGATGGGCGTGGGATGGAGCCGCGCGTCGATGATGTCGATCACCGCGCGGTAGCGGACGGGGTCGGTGCGGAACTCTTCATCGAGGAAACCGCGCATGCTCTGGCTCAGGTCCACGTACAGCTTCACGGGCTTGTTCGCGTCGGAATCGGCCCACAGGTGCAGCGGCGGCTGGCGGTCGGCCACGCCCAGCGACTCGGCGGCGACGCGGTTCCGCTCCTCGTCGATGATCGGCTCGTCGTCCCCGCCGCACTTCGCGGTGGACAACACCATCCCGGCGAGGAGCACGGCGGCGCGGGTGCGCAGGCCCAGCCACGAGCGGCCGGTCAGGCGCCACACGGTTTGCAGGGCTGGAGATCGAAAGGTCTGAATCACGGTTGTCATCGGGGCGATTCTCGTTGCGCGGCGGGATGACTACGGAGCGCTGTCCGTCTCGCGGGGTGTTAGAAGGACGCGGGGAGCGTCATTCCCAGGAGTGGGGCCGAGGAAGGAAACCGGAGACAAGCGAGAGGGGGTGGATGACGCATCCCTCGCGTCATCCACCCCCGTCATCATGATCCAACTCCAAACCCGGGCCGCTCGAGCCGATCACCACCTCAACGGCGTTCGCTCACGCAGAGTCAGCAGAGTCAGCAGAGAGAACCGCGGTTTTCTGCTGACCCTGCTAACCCTGCTGACTCTGCGTGAGACAAGGCTGTTGCCGGATCCGGCATCACAACCCGGCCTGCTCCGCCGCGAGCACCGCCGCGGCGCTCCAGTCGTCCTGCCCGCGGCCCAGGGCCACGCCGGTCAGCAGGCGGTCGCGCACCAGGCTGGCGGCGGGCATGGGCACCTCGGCGGCCTCGGCCGCGGCCAGCAGGAGGCGCAGGTCCTTGAGGCCCAGCGCCATGGTGAACGCCGCTGGCGTGAACTCGCCGCCCGCGATCCGCTTGGCATATCCGCCGAAGATCGGCGTGCCGAAGAAGGTGCCCTGCAGCACGTCGAGGAACGTCTCCGCCCCCACCCCGCTCTTCCGCGCCAGGGCAAAGGTCTCGCCCAGCGTCTCGATCATCGAGGCGATCATGAAGTTGCCGCACAGCTTCACCACGTTGGCGTGCGGCGCATCCTCGCCCACCACGAAGGTGCGCTCGGAGATCGCGTCGAACACCGGCCGGCAGCGCTCGATGGCACCCGTCGGGCCGGCGGCCACCACCTTCAGCGTGCGCGCCGCCGCCGCCTCGGGCCGGCCGAACACGGGCGCGGAGACGAAGAGCTGGCGCTGCACCTCGTGCGCGTCGGCCAGCGTGCGCGCCAGCTGCACGCCGATGGTGCTGCACGAGACGTGGACGGAGTCCTGCGGCAGCGACTCGTAGATCCCCTCGTCGCCGAACACCACCTCGTCCACCGCCTCGTCGTCGGCCAGCATGCTCACCGCGACGTCGGCGTTGTGTGCCGCCTCGGCGGGCGTGTCTACGAGGTGCACGCCGTCGGCCGCCAGCGGCTGGGCCTTCGCCCGCGTACGGTTCCAGGCGGTCACGTGGTGGCCGGCGGCCAACAGGTTGCGCGCCATGGGCAGGCCCATCTGGCCGGTGCCGAGAAAGGCGATGTTCATCCGGGTCTCCATGTTGTTGTCGAGGGAAAAACGCGTGCGGTTGGATATGGTGCGCTTCGGCAGGGCCGGCGGGGCCCCCTCCCCGCGCCTGAGAGCGCTCGCCCTCCCCCGCTTCGCGGGAGAGAGTAAAAGCCGTCGGGGCAGCCTGCGGAGAGCGGTGCGGGCCAGGATCGCGGCGTTGCCGGTTTACATCGTTCCTTCGTTCGGAAGACGATAGCGGCGACCAAGCAGATCGCGTGTACGGCCACTGCAGCCGGGGTCGATGGCCGATCGGTCCGACACAGTCTCACCCGCCGGCCATCCTCGCCCGCACACGCCGTTCCCGCACGCGCGCCAACGCGAACGGGCCGGCATCGCTGCCGGCCCGTTCGTCCATTCCCCTTGCATCTCCGTCCAGACGGCTCCGGTGTCTACGCCGCCTGCACCGCGCCGGCCACGGCCTGCAGCTGCCGCACGCCCAGCGCGAAGGCGGCCATGGGGCAGTCGCCCACCGTCAGCTCCGCCGCCAGCTCGCGGAAGCCGCCGAACTCGCGCGGGTGCGCCTTCTCCAGCGCGGCCAGCGCCTTGGCCGGGTCGGCGCCGTCGCGCAGCACGGCGGCCACCACGGCGCGCTGCGCGGCGGTCAGGTCGTCGCCCAGGGCGCCGGCGTAGCGCCGGTCCCACGGGTTTTCGCCGGCGGCGGCGCGCAGGCCGTCGCGCAGGCGGGCGGTGCCCAGCTTCTCGCTCACCGCGTAGAAGGCGCGCGCGGTGCGGATCTCCTCGGTGCCCGCAAGCCGCGCCGCGCTCACGATCTCGAGCAGCTGCGGGAGGAAGCGCAGCGTGATCAGCCGCTCGCCCAGCGCCTTGTCCACCCCCAGGTCCTGCAGCTCGCCCAGGCGCTGCATGAACACGCTGCGGTCCTCGCCCGCCACGAACTGCGAGAACCCGCCGCGCAGCGTGGCCAGCCCCGCGCGCGCCTCCTCGATGACCGCGGCGGTGCCGGCCTCGCCGGCCACGTTGGCCAGCAGCCAGTGCGTGGTCTGCTCCAGCACCCGCGCCAGCCCCAGCAGCCAGCGGTACACCACGTCGGCGGGGAAGCGCCCCTCGGCCGCGGCCACGTCGGCGCGGATCTCGGCCGCGCCGGCGATGCGGCTGCTCACCAGCCACGCCCGCACCACCTCGGCGATCGGGCGCCCCGCGTCGCGGCTCACCCGGTGCAGGAACGACGAGCCCATCAGGTTCACCAGGTCGTTCACCAGCTCGGTGGTCACGATCTCGCGCCGCAGCCGGTGCTCGCGCAGCCGCGCCTCGCCCGCGCGCTCCACCGCCGCGGCGGGAAAGTAGCCCACCAGGTAGTCGTCGGCTGCCTCGTCGTCGGGCACGGTGGAGGCGAGCAGCGCCGCCTTGGCCTGCAGCTTGGCGTGCGACAGGAGCACCGCCAGCGTGGGCCGGGTGAGCCCCAGCCTGTCCTTGCCGCGCGCCCGCAGCCCGTCGGCGTCGGGGATCCCCTCGGCGGCCGGGTCCAGCCGGCCGTCGCGGGCCAGCGTGTTGATCAGCGACACGAAGTCGTCCAGCGCCTCCTTGCTCCGCGCCTCGTCGAGCGACACGGCGAGCGACTGGCCGAAGTTGTTGCGCAGCACCAGCCGGTTCACCTCGTCGGTCATCGACGCCAGCAGCTCGTTGCGCCCCTCGAAGTCGAGCTCGCCCGCGCGCACCACGGCGCCCAGCAGGATCTTGAGGTTGACCTCGTGGTCCGACATGTCCACGCCGGCCGAGTTGTCGAGCGCGTCGGTGTTGATGCGCCCGCCGCGCACGGCGAAGTCGATGCGGCCCTTCTGCGTGAAGCCCAGGTTGCCGCCCTCGCCCACCACCTGGCAGCGCAGCTCGTCGCTGTCGATGCGCACCGGGTCGTTGGTGGTGTCGCCCACGTCGCCGTGCGTCTCGTCGGGGCTCTTCACGTAGGTGCCGATCCCGCCGTTCCACAGCAGCTCCACCGGCGCCTTGAGCACCGCGCGCACCAGCCCCTCGCCGTCCAGCCGCTCCACCTCGTCACCCAGCCCCAGCGCGCGCCGCGCCTCGGGCGTCACCTCGATCTCCTTGCTGGCGCGCGGGACGATCATGGCGCCGGGCGAGAGCACCGCGCGGTCGTAGTCTTCCCAGCTCGAGCGCGGCAGGTCGAACATCCGCTGGCGCTCGGCGAACGAGCGCGCCGGGTCGGGACCCGGGTCGATGAAGATGTGCCGGTGGTCGAACGCGGCCACCAGCCGGATCACCGGCGACAGCAGCATCCCGTTGCCGAACACGTCGCCGCTCATGTCGCCCACGCCCGCCACGGTGAAAGGCTCGGCCTGGATGTCCTTGCCCATCTCGCGGAAGTGGCGCTTCACGCACTCCCAGGCGCCCTTGGCGGTGATCCCCTCCTTCTTGTGGTCGTACCCCTGGCTGCCGCCGCTGGCGAAGGCGTCGTCCAGCCAGAAGCCGTACTCGGCGGCCACCGCGTTGGCCGTGTCGGACAGGTGCGCCGTCCCCTTGTCGGCCGCCACCACCAGGTACGGGTCGTCGCCGTCGTGGCGCACCACGCCCTCGGGCGGAACGACTTTCCCGTCCACCAGGTTGTCGGTCAGGTCGAGGAGGCCGCGCATCAGCGTCATGTACTGCTGGCGCGCCTCCTCCATCTGCCCGTCGCGGTCGGGGAGCACCCGCTTGGTGATGAAGCCGCCCTTGCTGCCGCTGGGGACGATGGTGGCGTTCTTCACCACCTGCGTCTGCACCAGCCCCATGATCTCGGTGCGGAAGTCGTCGGGGCGGTCGCTCCAGCGGATGCCGCCGCGGCTCACCGGCGCGCCGCGCAGGTGCACCCCCTCCATCCGCGACGAGTGGACGTAGATCTCGTACAGGAGCCGCGACCGCTTCAGCTCCTCCACGTCGGCCGAGCGCACCTTGATGGACAGGTAGGGCACCCCGCCCGAGCGGAAGGCGGGCTCGGCGCCGCCGTGCCGGTAGTAGTTGGTGCGGACGGTGGCCTCCACCAGGTTGACCAGCCGCCTGAGCGCCCGGTCGTCGGCCAGCGAGGTGACGGCCTCGAGCTCGGCGTGGAGCTCCGAGCGGATCCCGTCGAGCTGCGCCTTGGCCGGCTTGTGCCCGGGAGCGAAGCGGGCGTGGAACAGGTCCACCAGCAGCCGCGCCACCCGCGGATAGCTCAGGAACGCGCGCACCGGCGAGAGCCGCGACGGCACCGCGCCGATCTGCGAGGCGTAGTTGGCGTAGGTGCGCACCACGTCCACCTCGCGCCAGCGCAGCCCCGACACCAGCGTGAGCGCGGCGTAGGGGTCGCGCTGGGCGTCGCCCGCGCGCGAGGCCAGCAGGCTCTCGGCCAGCGCCGGGTACAGCTCCTGGGGGATGGGCGCCTCGTCGCGCGTCTGCACGTGGAACGAGTACGCCATCAGCTGCGGCAGCGGGTCGCCCGCCTGGAACTCGAAGGTGTCCACCTCCAGCACGCGCACGCCGTGGTCTTCCAGCGTGGGCATGAAGTCGGAAAGCACCAGCCGCTCGCCGGCTAGGTACAGCCGCAGCACCGTGGCGCCCGCCGCCACCGTCTCGCCTTCCACGGCGGGGCGGAGGAGGAGCGACACGGTCTTCCCGTCGCGCAGCATCTCCTCCATGCGCAGCACGTCGTGCTGGGCGGCCTCGGGGTTGTTGGCGGCGCGGTAGTCCTGGCCGAAGGCCTGGCCGTAGGCGCGCGCCAGGCGCTTCGCCTCGGCGGGGCCGGCCGAGGCGGCCAGGCGCTCCTCGAGCAGGTCTTCCCACGAGCGCAGCAGCAGGGCGATGTCGCGCTCGAGGCCGCGCTCGGTCTGCGCCACGTCGGCGCCGCCGCCGGGAGCCTCGCCCTGGGGGCTGGTGAGGTAGAAGTGCAGCCGCGCCTGGTCGGCGGCGCCCATGGCCAGGTGCTTGTCGCGCACGGTGCCGCCCAGGCGCTGCTGCAGCAGCGTGCCGATGCCGCGGCGGATCTCGGGGCTGAAGCGGCCGCGCGGGAGGATCACCATCACCGCCGCCTCGCCGCGGAGCGGGTCGGGGCGCAGCGACACGCGCACCTCGTCGCTGAAAAGGTGGCCCAGCACGGCGTTCACCTGCTCGCGGAGCTGCTCGATGGAGGCCTGGAACAGCTCCTCCTTGGGCATCTCCTGCAGGATCGAGATGATCTCCTTGTAGTCGTGCGAGCCTTCGCGGGTGCCGCTCTCGCGCAGGATGCGGCTGACCTTGTGGCGCAGGAGGGGGATCTCGGCGGGCGACTGCGCATAGGCCTGGCTGGTGAACAGCCCCAGGAAGCGCCACTCGCCGGCCACGTTGCCCTGCTCGTCGAGCCGCTTGACGCCCACGTAGTCCATGCGGGCGCGGCGGTGCACGGTGGCCTCGCGGTTGGCCTTGCTCACCAGCAGCAGCGGCCCGCTCACCACGCGCTCGCGCAGCTCGGGGCGCATCTGCGACAGCGGCTGGGGCGTGGCATAGAGCGAGCGCTCCTCGTCGCCCAGGATCCCCAGCCCGCTCCCCGGCACCAGCTTCACCACGGCGTCGTCGCCGTGGCCGGCGAACTCGTACGCGCGGTAGCCCAGGAACACGAAGTTGCCCTGCCGCAGCCACCCCAGGAACTCCAGGAAGTCGCCGTACTCGCGGGCGCGGTCGGGGAAGCGGCGGACGTAGCCGGCCACCTCGCCCTGCACGCGCTCGAGCTGCGCCACCATCGCGCGGAAGTCGCGCGTGGCCTCCACCACGTCGGTGAGCCGGCGGGCCACCTCTCCGCGGATCTCCTCGGCGCGCTCGCGGCGGGCCACGTGGGGGATTTCGATGTGCCCCAGCGCCTCGAGGTGCTCGCCGCCCCCCGCCGCCGACACGGCGGTGATGGCGCCGTCGTCGCCGCGCTCCACGCGCAGCACGGGGTACACGTACTGGAGGATGGGGATGTTCTCGCCGGTCAGGTACTCGCGGATGGTGTCCACGATGAACGGCCGGTCGCCCACCTCGGTGCGAATCACCGAGACGGGCGCCTTCCACCCCTCGTCGCGCGGGTCGGCCACTTCCACGTTGACGTGGTCGGGGCGGGCGCGGTTGAGGAACTCCCAGGCGCCCAGCGTCATGGCGGCCAGCTCGGCGGCCGAGCGCTCCTCCAGGAGCGCCCGCGGCGCGCGGGCGATGAAGATGCGGGCGAAGTCGCAGACCAGCGCCTGGTCGGCGCGGCCCTGCGATTCGACGATCGCGCAGAGCTCGTCGGCGGTGACCGCGTCCTGCGTGGGCGCGGGGGCCGGCGAGGCGGGGATGAGCGTGCTCATTCAGCCGTGTTCGGTCTGGTTCGGGCTTCCGGAAAACGGGGGGCCAATGTAGCGGGTGGGCTCCGGAGAGGAAACAGGTGCGCGCCGTCGAAAATTTCGGTCGGAAACGGAGATGCACCCGCCTCATGGCTCGACTGCCCGCCCTCCCCCTCGCATCCAGTCCCCAAGAATCCGCAAGCCATCCCTCCCCACGCACGCCCGTCTGCCATCTCCACCGCCGCCCGGGAATGTGAGCAGTACATCAGTTTTTTTGAAAGTGGACACCTCCTCGTCCATCATGCAGATCCGGCACCGAATCCGCTCCTCCAGTCTCTCATCTCTCCCCCCGCAGCCGCGCAAATCCGCCTGACCTCTCTCTCCAGACGCGTGGATGTCCTTCCGCCGCTGGTGAGGACCCGAGTGGCGTCTGGAGCGATCTGGTCGAAGGGATCCTCGCTGCGCGCGCGAAACGTTCGTCGTGAGCCATTCCCCCATGACCCACGCAGTTGGCGATCCCTCCCACGCCGGTGCTGCCGGGCCGTGCAGCGCATCCGCCGTCATCCGCGCTCCGCCGTCCCCGCCAACTGCGTGGGTCAGGTGGAGCACTCCTCTGCATCACGCTCCTTGGCGCAGTGGCGTCCACTTTCAAAATTTCGATCCACAGCGCACGCTGAACCACAGCACCGTGCCCGCGCTCGACGAGTGTACGTACGCTGATTGGACGGGGCCCGTCTGCGCCGCGGTTTGACTACAGGTCGTGAACGACGAAAAGGCCCCTCGCCCCACCGGGGAGGAGCCTCCATCAGCACTCAGCACTCAGCACTCGTTCGTCCGACGTCCGCCCTAGAATCTCCACTCGACGCCGACGACCGGAAGCACCGGGAGCGTGCCGACGGGCTTGGCGCCGTCCTCGCCCGGGCGGTAGCGGTAGAAGAGCGCGTCGCGGCGGTCCAGCGCGTTCAGCACGCGGATGAAGGGCGTCAGCTCGGTCTCGCGGTCGGCCACCCGCGGGGTGAAGGTGCGCGACAGGCGCGCGTCCAGGCGCAGGAAGTCCTGCGGGGCCACGCCGTTCAGCGAGCCGGTGGAAGGCTCGACGCTGCCCGAGCCCGAGTCGCCCGCGCCGCTGGGGTCGGCCAGGTTCCCCAGCGCGCTGTACGGCAGCCCCGACCCGTAGGCCACGCGCACCTCCAGCGCCCCCGGCCGCCCGTGCGCCTGCACCCCGGCGGAAAGGATCTGCCGCCCGCTGAAGCGGGCCGCGTCGGGCGCCGAGTCGGGGCGCGACCAGTACCAGCCCAGGGTGTAGCCCATCCACCCGCGCACCGCGCCCTCGCCGCGGCGCACCCACACGTCCACGCCGCTGGCGTAGGCGCTGGTCCGGTCGGCGTTGGGGATGTCGCGGAAGGCCTTGTAGTAGCCCTCCAGCCCCAGCCGCACCCCGCCGGGCATCTCCTGGTCGAGCGCCAGGGTGAGATGGTTGGCGCTCGCCACCCGCGGCACCGTGGCGATCCCCAGCGAGTCGGCCACGTCGGTCACGCCGTAGTCGAACGTCTTCTGCGTGCGCGTGAGCACCAGCTGGTGGTAGCGCCCGCCGGCCAGGGTGAGCGTGGCCCGCCCGCTCAGCAGCCAGGTCACCGCCAGCCGCGGCGAGAAGGCCATGAACGGCCCCCCCGCGTACATGTCGCCGCGCAGGCCGCCGCGCACCACCCACTCGCCCCGGGGCCGGTACAGCGCGTCCGCGTACCACCCGCCCACCGCGCCCACGGTGTCGCGCTGGAACCACAGGCGCTCGCCCACCGTGCGGTCGAGCCCTTTGTGCCGCGCCCACTGGCGGTCGTACTGGTAGCCGTAGCCCAGCCGCACGGCGCCCAGGTCGCGCGTCATGTCCACCGCGAAGCGCGCCCGCCGCAGCCGCGCCTGCACCTGCCACTGGTCGGCCGGGTTGGGAAGCCAGGCGTCGAACTCCGAGAGCGCCGCCGTGACCTCGGTGCTGGCGCCCGCCAGGGGAAAGCGCACGCGCAGCGAGCCCGCGCCGTTGCTCCAGCGCAGGAAGTCGTCGTGTGCCAGGGTGGTGTCCACCCGCACGCCCTCGCCGTTCAGGAAGCCGGTGAGCGCCAGCGACGAGCGGCGCCCCAGCGCCACGTCCATCCGCGCGACGCCGTCGGCGTAGCGGTAGGGGAAGGGGGTGCCCTCCAGCCGGCCCAGGCTGGCGCCGTGCACCGCGCGGCCGGCGAGAAGGAGTCCGGCGCCCCGCCAGAGCGGGCCGTCGGTCTCGGCCTTCACCGCCATCATGTCGGCCCCCACCCCGCCCGACCAGTGGTCGCGGCTGGCGGTGCGGGTGGCCAGGTCCAGCACGTAGCTCACGCCGCCGTCGTAGCGCGCGGGGGCGCCACCCAGGTACAGGCGGGCGCCCGAAAGCAGCCCCGGCTCGAACGAGTCGATCAGCCCGCCCATGTGGAAGGGGGCGTAGACCGGGGCGCCGTCCAGCAGCACCAGCTTGAGATCGGCCGCCGAGCCGCGCACCAGCAGCACGTCGCCGCCGCTGCCGCCGGTGCCGCCCTCCATCCCCGTGCCCGGCCCCTCCAGCGCGGGAAAGTCGGTGATGGCGGCCACGCCGCGCGGCGCCGCGTCGCTGGCGGTCCCCCCCTGCCCCGAGCTGACGCCGTTGACGGGGTCCAGCAGCAGCGGCCGGTGGCGCAGCAGCACGTCCAGCTCGATCTCGCCGCGCGCGGGCACCAGCACCTCCACCTCCAGCGGCTCGTGGTCGAGCGAGTGGATGCGCACGGTCTGCGAGCCCGCCGCCACGCGCGCGATACGGTAGCTGCCGGTGCTGTCGGTGAGCGCCACGCTCCCCGAGGCCACCTCCACCACGGCCGAGGCCAGGGGAAGGCCGCCGGGCTCGCTCTCCACCGTGCCGCGGATGGCCCCCCATGCGGTGTCGGGGGCCGCGGCGGCCAGGAGCAGCGCGGCGAGGGGGGCCAGCATCACGGGAGGGGGGTCACTGCGGGGTGCGGCTCGGGCGCGCGGGCGGCGCCGCGCTCACCCACCCACGCGCACGGACGGCCCGCCCCCGGCGGTCGCCGGGGGAAGCAGCACCAGCGACTCGCCCTCCTTGGCCACGTACACGCGGCCGTTCACCTCCACCGTGGCCCGGCGGGCGCTGCGCGGCAGGCGCACCTCCAGCGAGCCGGCCCGGGCGCCCGTCACCTCGATCTTCCCCGAGGACACGCGGAAGCCCGCGTCGGTCGCCTCGCCCCTGCCGTAGGCGCTGGCGTAGTCGCCGTCCACCAGCCGCGCCACGATCTCCAGCCGCGAGGTGGCGCCGGTGATCACCACCCGCACCCTCCCGTTGTCGCTGGCGATGCCGATCCCCTCGGGCGACGACTCGCGGGGCGCGGCGGCCGCGGGCGGCGGCGGCGCCACCGGGCGGAGCGCCGGCGCCGCGGCGTGCTTCGGCTGCGGGAGCACGTTCTGGGCGATCCACTCGCGCACGGGCGAGCCGGGCACCGCGGCCGCGGCCACGCCGGCGAACCCCAGCACTAGGATGGCGGCGCGCAGCAGCGCCTGGCGGGCGCCGGTGAACCGGCTGGCGTGCACGCGCCGGGCGCGCAGCCGCATCTGCGCCTGGGCCACCGGCGCGGGCACGTCGGCCCGGGCCAGCAGCCCGGCGGCGCGCTCGTTCACCGCGCGCAGCGCGCCCAGCTCGGCGGCGCACGCCGGGCAGCCGCCCAGGTGTGCCTCGGCCGCCGCCCGCTCGGGCGGGGGCAGCTCGCCGTCGAGCAGCGCCTGCAGGGTGCCTTCACCCAAGTGCCTGTTCACCGTCTTCGTCTCCATGGTCCCAGGCCGCAACGAACCTCCGCGCGGCACGTGCCAGGAGCGTGCCCACCGAACCCGGTGCCACGCCCGCGGCGGTTGCGATCTCGTCGTATCGGAAGCCTTCCTCGCGCATCAGCAGCATCTGCCGGTCACGCGGGGCCAGGCGGGTCAGCACCTCGCGCACCCGCTCCACGCTGGCCGCCGACTCGGCGGCCTCGTCGGGGCGGGGAAGCGGCGTGGGCGTCCAGGGGCGCACCTGCAGCAGCCGCTCGCGCCGCTTGTGCGTGCGGGCGCGGTCGCGGAACAGGTTGGTGGCCACCGTGAACAGCCAGAGGCGCGCTTCTTCTTCGGGCATGGTGCGGCCCAGCAGCCGCACGAAGCTTTCCTGCGCGATGTCGTCGGCCGCGTCGGTGTCGCCGGTCAGCCGGTGCAGGTACCGGAACAGCGACGGGTACAGGCGCCGGAACAGGGCGTCGTAGTCCACGGTCGGGCCGGGGCCTACCTGGGGCACGGCCTGGGGCCGCGTCGCAGGGGTGGATGAGGAGTGCACGGCTTGGGCGCCATCGGGTCCGGGGTCCGCTGCGGCGGCGAGGGCGCGCGCCGCGGGGACGCGCGCTCTTCCGTCTTGCGGGTGGAGAACGCGCCGTCGCATGGCTTTGTGACACGCCCGCGGAACACCGGGAGCGGCGCCGCGCGGGCCCCGGCCGTGGCTGCTGACGTGGCCCGCGATGGAACCAATGCCGGCGTCCCGTTCCGATCCTCCCATGCAAGGTAGGGCCATCCGCGCCGGCGGACGAGATGCCGGGCGCCACGGAACCGTACCGAAGACGACGCGGGGGGTCCGCGAGGATCCGGGAGGATCCGGGAGGATCCGGGAGGATCCGGGGGAGATCCTGAAGATCCGGAGATGCAGCGGGGATCAGGCGAGATCGGGGGAGAGCGGGAGGAAGATCCGAGGGAGATCCGGCGAGATCCGGGACGGGTTTCGGGGGATGGCTCGAGCAATGGGTCCGTGGAGGTTCGGCCGGAATCCGCGCATGCCGCGGCGGCCTCTCCCCGGCACCCTCCCCCCGCTCCGCGGGGGAGGGGAGAACCGCCGGTCTTCGCGCGGGGTGGCGATCCTTGCCCGATCCCCGTATTTACCCTCCCCCGCGAAGCGCGCGCGGACCGGGGGGAGGGGAGCGCCCGCGGACGTGGGAGAGGGCACCGCGGGGTTGCCCAGGTACAGCCGGACGCACGGGATCAGCCCATCCGCCGCATCGTCCCACCCGGTCCCGTTCTTGCCGCAACCCTATACAGACGTTGTCACTTACGCTTCCCGAAGGATCACCCTTGAACCGCCTCCACACGCTCGGTGTCGCGTGAGGTCCGCCGCCGACCGCCGCCCCGGCAGCTCGCCCGAGGGCGACGCCGCCGCGACGCGCGAGGGCGTTGCCGTGCTGGATCCCGGCTGGCGCATCCGCTACATGAACGCGTCGATGCTCGAGATCCTGCGGCTGATCGGGCGGGGCGAGGGGGTGGAGACGCTGTGGGACGCGCTTCCCGGCTGGGAGCACAGCGAGCCGGCCAGCCAGCTGCGCCACGCCATGGAGTCGGGGGCGGGGGTGTGCTTTCGCGTGGACGGCGAGCGCGGCCGGGGCCGCGTGTGGGAGGTGCACGCCGAGCCGCTGGACACCGGCGAGCTGCGCGTGCGGCTGCGCAACGTCACCGCGCAGGCGCAGCGCGAGGCCGAGGCCCGCCACGAGCAGACCGGCGAGCCGCTGGCCGCGCGCGAGGCGCGGCTCTCGGCCATCGTCTCGGGCGCACCCGTGGGGATCGTGCTGCTGGACGCCGACACGCTGGTGGTGCGCGAGGCCAACGCCTTCTACCACGAGTTCCTGGAGGGGCACTGGCGGATCCCCGGCGCCATCGTGGGGCACACGCCCGAAGACTTCCTCCCCGACTTCGGGCCCGCGGGGCTGCGCGACATCTTCGAGGGGGTGGCGCGCACCGGCCACACGTTCGAGATCGCCGAGTTCGAGTACGCCGGGTTCGAGCGCGGCACCACCTTCTTCCGCTGGACGCTGCAGGGCGTGGGGCGGCGTGCCGACGGCGGCCCCGAGTACCTGCTCCTGCTGGTGGTGGAGGTCACCGAGCAGGTGCTGGGGCGCCGCGCGGCCGAGGCCGAGCGGCGCGCGCTGTACGAGGTGCTCGACACGCTGCCCATGGGGGTGATCGTGGCCGACGCGCCGTCGGGGCGCGCCAGCTTCATCAACCGCGCGGGGATCGCGCTGGGCGGCCGCCCGCTCGAGGAGCTGTCGGCGGACGAGGCGGCCGAGTATTCGGAGCGCTGGCAGGCCTTCCGCCCCACCGGCGAGCCGTTTCCGCCCGACGAGCTGCCCATCGTGCGCGCCGTGCGCGGCGAGACCGCGCGCGACGTGGAGATCGTGCTGCGCCTGCCGGGCGGCGCCGAGCGCACGGTGGTGGCCACCAGCGTTCCGCTGCGCGACGCGCTGGGGCGGGTGGACCGCGGGATGGTGGTGTTCTACGACCTGACCGACCGCCTGCGGCTGGAGAGCGCGCTGCTCGAGCGCACCCGCGACGCCGAGAGCGCCGCCGCCGAGGCGGCCATGCGCGCCGAGGAGAGCCGCACCCTGCGCGAGATCGGGCGCGCGCTGGTGAGCGAGCCCGAGGCCGACCGCGCGCTGGAGCTGGCCGCGCGCGCCGCCATGGAGCTGCTGGGCGCCCGCGCCGCCATGGTGGCCGCGCCCTCGCAGGCGGGGCAGATCCTGGTGCACCCGGCGCTGGGCTCGCTGGCCGAGCTGGACGGGCGCACCTTTCCCCGCCTCTCCACCATCTCGGCCGAGCTGCTGGCGGGGGGGCCGTCGCGCGCGCTCAACGACCTGGCCGGCGCCGCCGAGGGCACGCCGCTGCACGAGCTGAAGGCTGTGTACGGCGTGCGCAGCGTGGCACTGGCGCCACTCCGCGCGTTCGGCGAGTCGATGGGCGTGCTGATCGCCGCCGACCGGCACGGCGGCTTCGGCGCCGAGGACCTGCGCCTGCTGGAGGGGCTGGCCGACTCGGCGGCGCTGGCGCTGCACAACGCCCGGGCGCTGGCCGGCGAGCGCCGCCGCGCCGAGGAGAACCGCGCCCTGCTGGCCGCCGCCGAGGCGCTGGCCTCCACCCTCGACGCGGCCGAGGTGATGCAGCGCATCTCCACCATCGCCCGCGAGCTGGCGCACGCCGACGGCGCGGCGCTCACCGTGCTCACCGGCCAGGACGGCGACGAGCGGGCGCTGGTGGTGGCGGGGCTGGGGGTGATGGAGTCGCTGATCGGCGTTTCGAGCCCCGCCCCCAACTCGCTCACGCGGATGGTGGTGGACGCGCACCACGCCGCTGCCGTGTGCACCGCCGAGCTCCCCGACCTGTACGCCGGCACGCGCGAGCACCTGCTGCGCGCGGGCGCGGCGTTCCTGGCGCTGGTGCCCGTGCGCGCGGGCGACGACGACGTGGGGATGCTGGCGGTGGCCAACCGCGCCGAGCATGGCCCGTTCGGCGCCGAGCAGCTGCGCGTGGTGTCGCTCCTGGCCGACCAGGCGGGGCTGTCGGTGCGCAACGCCCGGCTGTACCAGGGCGCGCAGGCGGCCACCCGCGCGCAGAGCGAGTTCCTGGCGATGATGAGCCACGAGCTGCGCACCCCGCTCAACGCGCTGGAGGGCTACGCCGGGCTGATCGAGGACGAGCTGTTCGGCCCGCTCACCGACCGCCAGCGCGACGCGCTGCGCCGCATGCGCGTTTCCCGGCGGCACCTGATCGAGCTGATCGACAGCGTGCTCGACCTGGCGCGGGTGGAGGCGGGCACGCGCCGCGCCGAGGTGGTCGAGGTGGACGTGCGCGCGCTGGTGGAGAGCGTGGGCGAGGCGATGAGCGGCGCCGCGGTGAGCAAGAAGCTGGAGATCTCGATCGACGCCGCGCGGGTGGGCCGGCTGTGCACCGACCCCGGGCTGCTGCGCCAGGTGCTCACCAACCTGCTGGGAAACGCCATCAAGTTCACCGAGCGCGGCGGCGTGGCGCTGCGGGCGTGGCCGGAAGGCGGGCGGGTGACCATCGAGGTGGAAGACAGCGGCCCCGGCATCGCCCCCGAGCACCTGGAGCGGGTCTTCGAGCGCTTCTTCCAGGTAGACCCGTCCATGACGCGCCGCGAGGGCGGCACCGGGCTGGGCCTGGCGCTCTCGCGCGAGTTCGTGTACCTGCTGGGCGGCGAGCTGACGGTGCGCAGCGAGGTGGGGAAGGGGAGTGTGTTCGCGGTCTCGCTGCCGGGGGCGGTACTGGGCGGAACGGGTGCGTGAGCGCTGGGTGCTGAGTGCGTCAACGGAACCGTTCGCGCTCGAGCTCGCAGCGACGCGCGGACGCGCCGGTGCTCGCCTGCGGAGTCGGACTCACCGGCGGGACTTGCCCGGAATGTCACACAGAGGCACAGAGGCACAGAGAAAAATCCACAGTTCTCTGTGCCTCTATGCCTCTGTGTGAGGATGCAGTTCAGCCGGATCTGAATCAGGGTCAGGGTCAGGGTCAGGGGCGCGACGCCGACGCGCAGCCGCTCGGGCACGCCACGCTGTCGGTGCGTGCCGGCGCGGCTGAGCTTGCGGGCACCGGACGGGGCGGCGTTCCGCCCTCGCGCGCCTCGCGGCGGATCTCGCGCCAGCGGGGGAGCCGCGCCATGTGCTCGCGCCGGCGCGCCGCCCGCACCGCGCCCGGCGACGCGGCGGACACACCGTGCGCCGGCACCGCCGCCTCCTCCTCGGGCGTGGCGATGCGGCGCACCGCGGGGATCGCCAGGAGGCCGACGACGAACACCCCGGCGACCAGCGCCAGCGCCCCATCCACCGCCACCCGCGCGATCCACCGCCGCCGTCCGTTGCTCGATTCCACCGGGGCCTGCTTGCCTGCCATGCGAGAGATCCCCTGCGGCCGGCGCCGCGGGAGAAGGAGAAACCGACTGCGGGATGATGGTGGGAGGTGTGAAGCTACGGCGCGAAGCTGACGCGGAGATTACAGGCGGTGCCGGGGGCCGCTGTTGCTCCGCGGAAAGGACACATGCCGTTCTCCTGATCGAGCAGCGAACGAGCAAGAGACCGGCATGATGATCACACCCAATCCGCGGGGATCGTCGAGTCGCCGGCTGCTCACTCTGCTGACTGTGCGTGAGGCAAGCGCGTTCCCGGGTCCGGCGTGACTTCTCTGCTCCTCTGCTGCTCTGCGTGAGCAACCGCGGCGGGGCCGTCGAGGAGACGGATGGGGATCTGCGGCTGGCGGATCGCGCGATCGCCATCCGTTCCCCATCCCCAGACGTGCTAAGGATTTAGCGGGCAGAACGCCGCGACATGGCGCGTTCCATTCCTGCCCCCGCCGCGGCGTCCATGGTGGAACTCTTTGCCGTGGGCGGCGGGTATACCGGGGGAACCCACCTCGCGGAGCCTCGTCTGCCATGCGCACCTCAACGCTCTTCCCCGCCGCCCTGCTGCTGCTCGCCGCCACGCTGCCGGCCGGCGCGCAGGGCATCGTGATCCCCGACTGCCGCGACTGCCGCACGCCCTGGGTGCCGCCGCGCGGCAGCGTGGGGCTGCCGGTCGAATCGGTCGACATCCAGACCACCATCGAGGGGCAGGTGGCCACCACGCACGTGACCCAGGTCTTCCGCAACGAGACCGGGGTCACGCTCGAGGGCACCTACCTCTTCCCCATCCCCCGCGGCGCGTCGGTGAGCGAGTTCGCCATCTGGGACGGCGACCGGCGCCTGGCCGGCGAGGTGCGGCCGCGCGAGGAGGCCCGGCGCATCTACGACGGCATCGTGCGGCGGCGGCGCGACCCGGGGCTGCTGGAGTACGCGGGCGAGGAGCTGTTCCAGGCCAGCATCTTCCCCATCAACCCCCGCAGCACCAAGAAGCTGGAGCTCACCTACACCCAGGTGCTGCGCGCCGAGGGCGGCACCGTGGCCTACCGCTATCCCCTGGGCGTGGGCCGCAACGCCAGCCCGGTGGAGCGGCTCACCGGCACGGTGGAGATCCGCGGGCGCGAGGCCGTGCGCACCGTCTACTCGCCCAGCCACGCGGTGGACGTGCGCAGGAGCGACGGCGAGCGTCGCGTGCGCGTGACCTTCGAGAGCGCGCGCGCCGCCGAGCGGCGCGACTTCCAGCTCTTCTACGCGCCCAGCGCCGCCGAGGTGGGGATGTCGCTATTCACCTACCGCGAGCCCGGCAAGGACGGCTACTACCTGCTGCTGATCTCGCCACCCAACGAGTCCACCGCGCGCGAATACGCGGCCAAGGACGTGGTGTTCGTGCTGGACGTGAGCGGCTCGATGCAGGACGAGGGGAAGATCGACAAGGCGCGGCGGGCGCTGCAGTACGGCATCCGCGGCCTCAACCCGGGCGACCGCTTCAACGTGATCGCCTTCTCGGGCGACACGCGGCTGATGGAGAACGGCCTGGTGCGCGCCGACGAGGCCGGCCGCCGCCGCGGCGCCGATTGGGTGGGCGCCCTGCGCCCGGCCGGCGGCACCAACATCAACGACGCGCTGGTGGAGGCGATGGGTCAGTTCCCCCGCGACGCCGCCCGCCCGCGCATGCTGGTGTTCCTCACCGACGGCCTGCCCACCGTGGGCGACACGGCCGTGAGCCGGATCATGGAGAACACGCGCCGCGCCCGGCGCGAGGGGGTGCGGCTGTTCACCTTCGGCGTGGGCTACGACGTGAACACCCGCCTCCTCGACCGGGTGGCCGCTGAGAACGGCGGCACCGCCGACTACGTGGACCCGCGCGAAGACCTGGAGCAGAAGGTGTCGCTCTTCTTCGACAAGGTGAACCACCCGGTGCTCTCCAACGTGCGGGTGGACCTGGGCGCGGTGAGGACCGACCTGACCTATCCCCGCGCGCTCCCCGACCTGTTCCGCGGCACGCAGCTGGCCGTGGTGGGCCGCTACCGCAACAGCGCCGACGTGCGCGACGTGGCCATCCGCCTGAGCGGAACGGCGTCGCCCACGCACGTCTACACCTATCCCGGCCAGCGCTTCCCGCTGCGCGCCGAGCAGAACGACTGGCTCCCGCGGCTGTGGGCCACCCGCCGCGTGGGCTGGCTGATGGAGCAGATCCGAAGCAACGGCGAGCAGAAGGAGCTGACCGACGAGGTGGTGGAGCTGGGCACGCGCTACGGGATCGTGACGCCCTACACCAGCTTCCTGGCGCTGGAGCCCGGCGCCCAGCCCAGCGACGGAGTGGCGCAGGGGGTCGTGAACGGGCAGGCGCAGGACGTGCGCCGCCGGAGCGTGGCCGGCACCCGCGGGGTGCGGGTGCAGCCCGCCGCGCCGCCGCCGCCCGCACCGGAGCCGATGCCGCTCGAGTCCATCGTGGTGACGGGTGCGGGCGCGGTGGCCCAGAGCCGCAGCAGCCGCGAGATGCAGGACGCCGTGACGCTCGACGGCAAGACCACCGCGAACGCCCAGCGCGTGGGCGACCGGACCTTCTACCTGCGCGACGGCGTGTGGACCGACGCCGAGATCCGCACCGGCACGCGGCTGCCCGAGACCGTGGTGACCTTCGGGAGCGACGAATACTACGCGCTGCTGGGCCGCGTGCCCGCGCTGGGCCGCTACTTCGCGCTGGGCGAGCAGGTGGCGGTGGTGCTGGACGGCCGCCTCTACCGCGTCCGCGCCGCGTCGCACTGACGGCCGGGCACGCTGGAGGCGCGTGTCAGCGCGCCCTCAGCAGGGTCAGCCCACGATTCAATCCTCCACACAAAAGACGGGAGGCGCGGGAGAAACCTTCTCTCCGCGCCTCCGGTCTTTTTCGCCCTCTCGGAATTCCAGATCCGTTCCGAAGCCGCCCGGGGCCAGCCGTTCCCCGCCGTCAGCCGGTGCAGAATTGGACGAGCACTGATGGGTGCGCGGGCCAGGCTCTCGCCTACGGCACGTAGGGCAGCACGTAGGGCGTGGTGCGCCACGGCGTGAAGTCCACCGCGCCCGAAACGCCGTCGCCGTTGGGACCCGTGGGGCCGGCCGCGTCGCCCCACCAGTTGTTTTCGGCGACCCCCGTGTAGGTGGAGATGGCGCGGACTCCGGCGCCGCCGTTGTCCACAAGGTTGCAGTCGTGCACCTCGATGCCGTCGGCCCACAGGTCGATCCCCTCGGCCACGCTCCCGCGGATGTCACAGCCCTCCACGCGGGCGGTGGGCGACGTCACGATCAGCCCCCGCGCGGCCGAACCACGGATCAGCGTGCTCTCCAGCGTGGTGGAGTCCGTCAGCTCCACGGCGGTGCTGCCGGTGGTGGTGTCCACCCGCGAGCGGCTGATCCGCGAGTGCTTCGACCATAGCCAGGCACCGGCCGCGGTCTGCCGGATCACGCTGCTGTCGATCACCACCGGGTGCGCTTCCATCGCGAGCACGCCGATGCCGGCGACGTTCTCGAGGCGAACGTTGGTCAGGTAGCTGGGTAGCGACGGTGCCCCCCGCAGCTCGATGCCGTACCAGCCGTTTCCCGTGAGGCGCACAGGGGCCGCCTGCGTTCCACGGGCCACCATGGTCCCCCCGCCCTGTGCCACGATCTGCACGCCGGGGTCCATCGTCAGCGTGGCGCCCGGCGTGGCGTGCAGGATCCCGACCCACTGGACGAAGACGTCGCCCGTCACACGCCAGGGAATCGTGCTGCTGGCGTTGGCATACCACTGCAGCACCCCGCCCGTGACGACCACCGTGTCGCGCGCGTTGCCCAGCAGGCTGTCCTGCTGCGAGGGCCCCAGGTACACCTTCGGAAATGCGCTCACCACCATCTCGGCCGGGTAGCTGGCCCCGCCTACCACCCGCACGGGCTGCGCGGCCAGGAAGGCATAGCCCGGGGTGGTGACGCGGAGCCCCACGCCGCCGCTCCCCTCGATGCGCCCGCCCAGCAGCGACACGCCGCTGGCGCCCGCCACCTCCATCCCCGTTCCCGCCGCGCCGCGGATGACGGTTTTCTCGAAGGTGGCGCCGGTGCCCAGCATTACCGCCGCCGTGGCCGAGGTGACGGTGTCCACGCGCGAGCGGCGGATGGCCGTTCCGCTCCCCCACAGGAAGAGCCCCTGCTCGTTCTGCCGGAACACGCTGCTGTCGATGTTCGCGGCGTGCGAGTCGTGCGTAGAGAACGCGGTGACCTGGTCGGTGTGCTCCAGGCGCACGTGCCGCAGCGAGCTGGGGCTGGCGGGGCTGCCGAACAGGTGCACGCCCCACCACCCGTTCGCGGGGTCGCTGGCCGTGAGCACGATGCGCGCGGTGTCGAGCCCGTTTGCCACCAGCCGCCCGCCGTTGCTGGCCCACAGCCCTCCGCCGCTGCCGGCGCACACCAGCACGCCGGGCTCCAGCGTCAGCACCCCCGCGCCCTTGATGAGGATCCAGGCGTTCACCCGGTGCGGGTTGCCCGTCCGGTTCCACGTCTCGGGCGCGACGATGCTGTCGGTGTGCGTCACCCCGCCCAGGCCGGGATCGCAGACGGGGTTCAGCGTGTGCGATGGCTGCCCCGGCGCGGTGCGCCCCGTGCCCGGCGCCATCGGCTGGTCGCGGCCGCACGCGGCGAGGCCGGCGGCCAGCAGCGCCACCGCCACGAGACGACCGGCCGCACGGCGGGGACTCGCATCATGTCCGTTCATGGAAGCTCCGTTCGTGGCGAAGGGGAGGAGCCTCGCAGGAGCCCGGATGGCGTGGAGATGGCGACCGGGTGCGAGGCGGCAGGCTGCGTCCGGCTCATGGCCCGACGTGGTTCGCACGATGGCTCGGAGATCCAACCGGAGTCAATCTTTTCGTCGCGAAGAGAATGTGGACGGATGGCGTGCCGGGATCGTGCCGTCTGGTTCGCACGGACAGGCGCAACAAGGCCCCGGCCGCCGTGTGGCGGCCGGGGCCTGCGCGATCCTCTCCGCGCCCGCCCGAAGGCGAAGCGACGCGCGCTACTGGCGCGGAGGGGCCGGCCGCGGGAGGGCCGTGGGCGGCACCAGGTTGTTCAGGCGCATGTAATTGGCGAGCTGGCTGTAGTGGTCGGCCATGTCCAGCGTGTGGCCCAGCACCATGCTCGCGCGCGTCACCGAGCGCGACTGGCCGCGGAATGACAGGGTGACCTGGTCGGCCAGCTTCGCGTCGTCGAGCTGCCCGAGCGCGGTTTCGCAGAAGGCGAACGACGCGTTGAGCTTGGCCACCAGCCTGGCCTTGGGCCAGGTGGCCTTGACCGAGTCGGCGGTGGCGGTGTCTTCGGCCGCCACCGGCGCCTTCATGTCGCCGAACGCGTTGCAGAAGAGGTAGTTGTCGCTGGCCAGGTGCTGGGCGATGTAGCCGATGGTGAGCTGCGCGGGCGTGGGCCGGTAGCTGAACAGCCGCTCGGGGATCGAGTCGAACGCCTGGGCCAGCGTCCGCTGCTGCGCCAGGGTGCGCGTGCGGAACACGGTGGTGATCGGGTTCGCCGGCGGCGTGGCGGACGGCTGCTGGGCGGCGAGGCTCGCCGGCAGCGCCAGGGCGAGAAGCACTGCGTACGGGGTCTTCATACGTTCTCCGGAGGGGTAGAGGGGATCCGCCGTGATACTCGGTCACGCGGCCGGCTTGCGCAATGGCGCGGAGGCCGCGCATGCGAGGTGTTCTCTTCCGATCCGCGCCCGGTCTTCCTCGAACCGCCGTGCCGACGTGCTCCACGCCGCGGCTGGCTCTGCTTTCGAGCCCAGGGGCTTCCCGGATCCCCGGGCAGGGTCGCGCCGCCCCCGGTTCTCATCGCTTCGCACCCGCCATCATCCATTCGTCCCGTGGCCGTAAGATCCTCGCGCGAGTGCGACGTTCCTTCCCGGAGAGCGGGACCTACGTCAACCGGGGAGAGATGATGCGGATCAGCGTAGCGCGACCTTTCGGGCGGCGGCGGCGGGCGATGAGCGTGGCCGCGTGTTCGCTGGTGCTGGCGTGCGGCGGCGCGGGGCCGGCGCAGGTGGAGGAGGAGGGCGGGCGGGGTGTGCTCTTCGTGGGCAACAGCCTGACGTACGTCAACGACCTGCCCGAGATGGTGCGGGCGCTGGCGCTCGCGGCTGGCGACACGCTGCGCGTGGAGACGGTGGCGAACCCCGACTGGAGCCTGGAGGACCACTGGAACGGCGGCGCCGCGCGGTCGGCGATCGGGCGCGGGTGGGAGGTGGTGGTGCTGCAGCAGGGTCCTTCCGCCCTTCCCGAGAGCCGCGCGCTGCTGATCGACTACGCGCGGCGCTTCGCGGGCGAGATCCGCGCGGCCGGCGCCAGGCCCGCCCTCTACGCCGTCTGGCCGGCGTACTCCCGTGCTGGCGACTTCGACCACGCGGGCGAGTCGTATCGGCTCGCGGCCGAAGCGGTGGACGGGATGCTCTTCCCCGCCGGCGAGGCATGGCGGGCTGCCTGGCGCGCCGACCCCGATCTTCACCTCTACGCCGCGGACGGCCTCCACCCCTCCCTGGCCGGAACGTACGCCGCCGCGCTGGTCGTCTACGCCCGCCTGCTCGACCGCTCGCCGGTCGGCGCGCCCTCCACGCTCACCCTCCGCACCGGCGTGGTCGTGCGCATCGATCCGGCGGCGGCGGCGGTGCTGCAGAGAGCGGCGGAGGAGGCGCTCGCGGCCGGCGGGGGCCAGACCTCGCTCCGGTGATTGTGATACCAGATCCGCGTGGATGATTGCGGCGGCAGGACCTGCTGAATGTCACACAGATAGGACTTACGCAGTTGCCCCTAAAGTGAAGGCGGGCTTGGCGAGATAGGCGCGGATGGCATCGCGCATGATACTGAGCTTTGCCTCCACCCAGCTGATTCCGGTGGCGATTCGGTTCTT
>Ga0070686_100000149_pt1 | contig 47841 bp, 35 predicted proteins | sample KBSS23LmetaG_FD_65654 | JGI IMG/M metagenome (GOLD analysis project Ga0070686, IMG submission 65654) | Switchgrass rhizosphere microbial communities from Kellogg Biological Station, Michigan, USA - KBS S2-3L metaG | ecosystem: Host-associated > Plants > Roots > Rhizosphere ...
CCGCGCTGGACGCGACGGCGAGAGGCGTGCAGGATCAACGGCGTGCCGTACGGTTTGCGGCGTTTCCTGATCGCACTGCTGGCCGTCTACGTCGCCAAGCAGCTCGTGGTCGCGTTCGTCTCGCCGCCGTTCACCGGCCACGACGAAGTGGCGCACTTCGCGATGATTCGCATCGTGGCGACCGAGCACCGCATGCCGACGCTGTGGGCCGATACGCTGCCCGCCGACCTCTACCGCTACCGCGCCTTCGCGATCGAGTGGCGCGACCGTGACCACTCGCCGCTCTATACCGCGGTCCACCCGCCGCTGTATTACGTCGCGATGGCGCCGGTCTACCTCGCCGCGTCGCACCTCAGCCCCGAAGGCATTCAGTACGTGCTGCGCTGCGCATCGATCCCGTGCGGCGTCGCGCTGATCGTCTTCGCCTCTCTCCTGACCACGACGCTGTTTCCGCGCGACGCGTTCCTCGGCGTCACCGTGCCGACCGCGGTCGCCTTTCAGCCGCAGGTCTCCTACGAGGCGGCGATGGTCAACAACGACGCGCTCGCCATCGCGCTCTACACGGGGATCCTCCTGCTGATGGTCCTCACGATCCGCGACGGCGCGACGATCCGCCGCGCCGCGCTGCTCGGCATCGCCACCGGCGTGGCGCTGCTCGCGAAGGGGACAACGGCGATGGCGCTGGTGCTGATGCCGATGGCGCTCATCGCCGCCCAGCGCAGCCGGCGCTGGCGGTGCGCAGCGATCCACATCGGCGTCGCCTACGCCGCGGCGATGGCGATCGTCGGGCCGTGGTGGTGGTTCGCGATCCGCACCTACGGCGATCCGATGGCCTTTGCGGCGATCGCCGCCACCCAGAGCGACCTCACGCGCAACGACACGACGTTTCTGCGCCTCCTGTTCAGCGGCGGGTTCCTGGTCGATCGCTGGGTGGAGACGTGGGGCGAGTTCGGGTGGAAGTTGATCCACATCAGCGGCGCGTTGATGACGCTGCTCGGCGTTGCTGCCGCGGCGTGTATCGCCGCGCTGATCGCGGTGGCGATGGACAATCGTCGCCTGGCCGCGTCGTACGGATGGCGCGTGCCGGCGCTCGCGCTGCTTGCCGCCGCCTGCGCGCTCGGCTACTTGAGCATCGTGCAGTTCGGCGTCCGCTTCATGCTGACGCAGGCGCGCTATTTCTTCCCGATGGCCGCGGCCGCGGCGCTGCTGTTGATGCTCGGCCTGCGCGCCTGGATCCCCGAGCGCTGGCGCTCGGTCGGCCAGGCGGTCGTCGTCTTCGCGGCGGTTGCCGTCAACGTCGCGATCTACACTGCGTATGTCCTCCCTTATTGGTACTTCCGCTGAACCGCAGCGCGTGGCGCGGCTGACGCGATCAGTCGGCGCGGCGCTCGCGTTGACCGTACTGCTCGTGGCGCTGATCGGCGCCGCCGGATTCCGCACCGTCGCCTCCGACGGCACCCGACGCGTGCGCTCGGCGCCATTCGTATGGACCGTCGCCACCGCGCACATCCGCCGCGACGCGCCGATGCCGGCGATGTACGCCGTCTACGCCGCGTCGCTCGCCGTGACCACCGCCGGCTGTTTTCTCCTGGTCTGGCTCGCCGCCGCGGTCGGTCGAGACGACGATGAGCGCGTTTCAACCTTGCTGTAGCCCAGCCCTTCAGGGCTGCCCGCGCGGCCGTGGGCAGGCCTAAAAGGCCTGCGCTACGGTAGGCCGCGTGATCGCTTTAGTATGTCCGGCTGATGTCGCAGTCGACGCTGTCGCAGGCGTTCGCTCGTCCGGTAACCGCCGCCGTCCTGTATGCGATCGCCGCCGTGTTGCTGACGTGGCCGCTCGCAGCCGTCGCAACGCAACAGATCGCCGGCGACGCGAGCGACACGCTGTTCAACTGCTGGGTGCTGCAGTGGACGAGCGGCCAGGTGATGCACGCCCTGCACGGCGACCTCTCGGTTCTCCGGCACTACTGGGACGGCAACATCTTCTATCCGGCGTCGCTGACGCTGGCCTACTCGAACCACCTGACGCCGCAGATGCTCCAGGGACTGCCGGTGCTCGCCACCACCGGCAACATCGTGCTGACCTACAACCTCCTGTTTCTGGCGACGATCGTTCTCTCCGGGCTCGGCGTCTACCTGCTGGTTCGCGACATGACGCGCCAGCCGCTCGCGGCATTTCTCGGCGGGCTGGCCTTCGCATTCGCGCCGTACCGGATCGATCAGTACGCGCATCTCGAGGTGCTCTCGAGCGAATGGATGCCGTTCGCGTTGTTCGGGCTGCGGCGGTTCATCGTCACCGGACGGCCGCTGCCGCTCGCCGGCGGAGCCGCCGCGGTCGTGGCGCAGGCGCTGTCGTGCGGGTACTACCTCGCCTACTTCGCGCCGTTCGTGGTCGCATATTGCCTCTGCGAGCTGGCGCTGCAGCATCGGCTGCGCGATCGCATGGCGTGGCGCGGCCTGATCGCCGCCGGCGCTGTGGCGCTGACGGTCGTCGCCGCATTCTCGTGGCCGTACGCGGAGGTGCGGCGGCGCGGCGATGTCGGCGTCCGCAGCCGCGCCGAGATCGAACACTTCTCCGCCGACACGCACGCCTTCGCGACGGTCTCGTCGTGGTCGCGGCTGTGGGGATCGCGCATCCGCGCGCTGCCCCGCGAGGAAGGTGCCGGGTTCCCCGGCTTCGCGATTCTCGGCTTCGGCGTCGTCGCCGTTGCCGCGAGCGTCAGCCGCGCGGCTGCAGCGGCGCGCGACGTGTGCGACACCAATCCGCACTGGCAGCGGTGGCTCGCCTTCGGCCTCGGGATCGCGCTTGTCGTCCTCGTCGTCCTGCTCGGCCGCGTGCTGGTCACCGGGCGCAGTGCGTACGCGGTTGACGGCTTCGTCGTCCGCCACGGTGCGTTGCGGCTGCTGAGCGAGATCGCGATCGTCGTTGCGGTCCTCGCGGTGATCTCGCCGTGGTCGCGGCGCGTCATGGCCGGTGCCCGCGGATCGGCGGTCGCGTTCTTCGCCTGGGCGGCGTTCGCCGCCGCCTGGATGTCGCTCGGCCCCTCGATGTATGCCAACACGCGGCCGATCGGGCCGGGGCTCTACGCCGTGTTCTATCGATGGGTGCCGGGGTTCAACGGGCTTCGCGTGCCGTCGCTCAACTTCATGCTGATGGCGCTGATGCTCGCGGTGCTCGCAGGGCTCGGCGCGGCGGCGCTGATCGCGTGGCGGCGCGCGCCGGGCCGGCTGCTCACGGCCGCGGGTATGGTGTTGATCCTGGCTGAAGGCTGGAGCATTGCGCCGACGGCGGTTCCGCCGGCGCGTGGCGTCGTCTACGACGCCATTGCCGCGTCACCCGATGGAACCGTGGTCGCGGAATTCCCGTTCGGCGATCCCGCGACCGAAATCGCCTACACGTTTTTCGCGGGCGGACATCGCAAGCCGATCGTCAACGGATATTCCGGCTACTTCCCGGCGCACTACGTCGCGCTCGTCGCGCGGCTCTCGCACCTGCCGGCTGCCGGCGCGGACGCGTGGGACGCGCTGATGTCCTCGGGCGCGACGCACGCCATCGTCCACGAAGGCGCGGATGTGATCGGCGGCCCGACGACGTCGCAGTGGCTGGAGCGGCATGGCGCGCGTGAAATCACGGTGTCAGGCAGCGACCACCTGTTCCAGTTGCGCTGAGTCCTCCTGCGCCGCCGTTCACGATGGCGGCGACGTCGACGGCAGCCACGGGATTGCTTTCGTCGCCCACACGCTGGACGAGTACGTCGTCCTCAGTTCCTCGGCCACCTTGCCGAGGATGGTGTGGTCGTGGCTGGCACTGTACCGCGCCACCGCGCGCCAGTACATCGCCGCCGGCGCATAGTGCGACCTGGCGAAACGTGTCAGGACGTCGTTATACGAGCGCTCGGCGTCGGCGAATTTCTTGTGGACGAAGGCGATCCGGCCGAGGCCGCTCATCAGCGCGGCGTTGAAATCGCCGTTGGTCAGATAACCTTCGAGGCGGACGCGCTCCTTGCCGTCGCTGTCGAAGAGGAGGACGGTCGGCGTCCAGACCGCCTCGAAGCGATGGAACCACGCCGGATGTTCCTTGATGTGCGCTTCGACCGGCACGAACTGCTGCTGAATGAACGCCGCCGTCTTGCTGTCGCCGTACGACTCGGCTTCCAGCCGAGCGCAGGCCCCTCACGCCGGCGCGGCGCTGAAATCGAGCAGCACCGGGCGGTTCTGCTCTTTCGCGGTGGCAAACGCCGTGTCGACGTCTCGACTCCAGTTGATGGCCACACTCACCTCCTGCGTACCCGCGACGACGTGCCCGTTCATGTCCATCCGCGCGCCCTGACCGCTGCCGCGGCTCGTCGACGTTTCACGACGCGGTGGACGATCGCGCAGCTCGCGCGTCTCAGGCCAGGGCTTTCCCGTACAGCGCGAGCAGGCGGCTCCATGCCTTCTCGGCCTGGGGTTCGTTGTAGACGCGCGAATCGGGCGGACACCAGCCGTGCGCCGCGCCCGCGTAGACTTCGATCTCCGCCGGCAGCTTCGCCTTGGCGAACGTCTCCTTCAACACGTTCTTCTCGTCGGGCGATCGCTGATCGTCGTTCTCGGCGATCTCGACGAGGAACTGCGCCTTCGTCTGCGACGCCTGCAGATGCGGGCTGTTCGGCTCCTTGGTGACGAGGCCGCCGCCGTGGAACGACGCCACCGCGCCGACGCGATCGGGAACCGCGGCCGACGTCCGGAACGCGATCGGGCCGCCCATGCAGTAGCCCTGCGTGCCGACCTTGCGATTCTTCGCGACCGACGGCTGCTGATCGAGCCACGCGATGAACGCCTTCGCATCGGTCATCTGCGTCGTTTCGTTCAACCCCTGGGCGAGCGGCATGAGCTGCTGGATCGGCGTCGCGGAACCGTCCGCGGCCGTCGGCGCTTTCTTGACGCGATAGAAAGGATTCACGACCAGCACCGAGTAGCCCGACTCGGCGAGCCGCTTGCCCATCTGCCGGAACGCGGGCCGCAGCCCGAAGATGTCGGGCCACATCAGTACTGCGGCGGCCGTGCCGCTCGCAGGGTGCACGAAGTAGCAGTCTGCGGTTCCGTCGGGTGTCTTGATCGAGACGTCAGACTCGGTGACGGCCACCGCGTTCACCACTTTCGGGAGCAGCATCGCCACGCCGGCGCCCAGCAGCACGCCGAATTGCCGCCGTGTCACGAGTCCACGCGCCGCGAAGTCCTGTCCGTCCTGATCGAAGTGATCCTGATCGCACATAGTCGCTCCTCGTTATCGGTGCTTCACGATATCCGTAGCGCAGCCCTTCAGGGCTGCCCGCGCCGTCTACGTAGCGCAGCCCTTCAGGGCTGCCCGCGCCGCCTACGTAGCGCAGCCCTTCAGGGCTGCCCGCACGGCCGTTGGCATGCCTGAAGGCCTGCGCTACGGTAGGCCGCGCGTGATTGTAACGGAAAGGCCGTGCGGCTATCGCGCCTGGCGGAAACGCTGCGAGGTGTCGACGTGAGCGGTGGGTACCCTGACGAATCGCGGCGACGACAGGATGGTCGAGGCGGCAAGGCCGATGGCCAGGCCGCTGGCGATGCCGACGAGCGTGAACCCGTACGCAAATGCGATCCGCGTCCACGGCCACGTCCGCGGCCGCCGCCAGTCGCGGCCGAACGAGTCGTCGAGCAGCTTGAGAAATTCGTCGGTAATCGGCTTCGGCGCGGTGGCAATCCACAACTCCCACAGGAGCCACAGCGCAACCCCGATGAGCAGCGCGCCGCACCAGTCATTCATCGCCGCGTTCAACACGCCCGTGCGATAGGCGACGCGTTCACACGGCTGGACGATCGGCGGCGCGGCATAACAGTTCGTGAAATCGAAGACGGTGATGATGCCGTCGCGAGCCGTGGCGATGAGTTGGACGCCGAGGCCTGCCGCGCCACACACCACCAGTCCCATCCAGAACTCCCAGACCGCCAGGCTCAGCCAGGCACGCGTCGACTCCGGCGGAATCGACAGCGACCTGCTCCGCCACGGGCTCATCTCCGGCAGGCGCCACGGCGACGGCACGGCTACCTTCGCCTCCTGACCGCGTCGCCGCCGCGCAGTGGATGCGCCGCCGGTTCGTCCAGCGTGATCACCCGGTTGCCGCCGCGACTCCCCCAGGGCGGCGGCGGCCCATCGCCGACACGAATGGTGAGCACCGGGAACGGCGGCGCCTGGCTCGGCCACGGCGTGCGGCAGTCGGTGACGATTACCAGCAGATCGATCGGCGCCGTCTTCCGGTCGGCGAACGTTCGCAGGCCGACGCCAATGTCGGTGCCGCCGCCGCCGTACAGCTCGACCTGCGCCGCGGAGAATACGCGCTTCACGTTATGCACCGCGCCGTCGCAGCAGGCGACGACGACGTCGGCGCCGTAACCAAGCTGCCTGGTGAGGCCGGCCAGTTCGGTGACGGCTCGCGCCAGCTGCGCGTCGTCCATCGAGGCGGACGTATCGATCAGGAACCCTGGACGCGGCCGCGGCTGGTGGAACGTCGGCATGATGAACTCGCCGTAGCACGCCTGGCGGCGGTGCGGACGGCGATAGGTGCGATCGTAGCGCCCCACGGTGCTGTCGCGCAGCGCACGGCGGACGGCGTGCTGGATCGTCGCTTTGTAGTCGACCTTCGGCGCAAGGGTCGCACGGGCCCACCGCCGCCACGCAAACGAGACGTCGTTGTCGTACGGTGACATCGCGTCGATCCGCCGCGCCACTTCGCGCCTGACAAGTTCCGCCTTCAGCCGATCGACGCCGGGCACGCCGCCGTCGCTGCCGTCGTCGTCCGGCAACTCCCAGAAGCGGCGTTCGCCGTGGGCGCCCGATCCGCAGTCGTCGCGCGCGTCGGACTCTTGCGCGCCGTCGTGGAGACGACGGGACGGTGGCGGAGGCGGCAGCTGGTTGTAGTAGATCTCGGCGGTGTTGCCGCTCTCCAGGCCGTACTTGACCGGCAGCGGAGGATCACCCGGCAGCGGCAGTCCCTCGGCCTGCAGATCGTCGTTGATCTCGCAGTCGCCGGCGGTGTTCCAGCGGCGGTGATCACGGACGCCGGCCGCTTTCTTTCGCGCCGCGTGATCGCGGAGCAAATGACCGACTTCGTGAATCAGCAGCGCCGCGTTCTCCTCGACGCTGTGCGCCGAGAGCCACGCCGGGTTGTAGTAGAGCCGCCACTGTTCGTCGACGGCCATGGTGCTGATCAGCGTCGTCTCGATTGGGACGAGGGCGAACAGCGCCGGCGCGAAGTAGCTGCGCTGATGCGCGGCGCGGACGCGGGCTGCCTGGAGCGCGCGGGAATAGCCGTCGGACGCTCGTTCGGCGCGGCGCAGCAGATCGAGCAGCTTCACGTCGTCTCACTCTCGCGGCACGAGCTTCGCCACTTTCATCAGATCGTAGAACGGACGGCACTCGTCGGGAAGCTTCAGCGCGCCGTCGGGACGATTGCGCTTGTCGCACAGCGTCCGCGCCGCGGCGGCGGGAATGTCGGCGTTCTTCCGGCAGGCGACGCCGAGCGCGATCATCGCCGCCTCCCAGCGCGGCGCCGTCTTGTTGTTGATGACGGCGCCGGCGAGCGAATAGCAGACCGCGTAGGCGCGGTCGACCCGATCGGGCAGCACGAAGCTGCGCGGGCTCCTGAGAATCTCCTCGGGGTCGGGCAGGTTCAGCGCCTCGCGGTACTCGAGAAACGGCAGCGCTTGATCGCCGACGAGGCCGGCCAGCGCCGGACCCTGGAGGAGGCGATTGCCCGGCGACACCGCTTCGATCGCGGCGAGCAGGCGCGACGCGAGGTACCACGTGCGGCCCGAGGGCCACGGGCCGCTGCGCCGCGCGGGATCATCGGGCGGCGCCAGCCAGGCGTCGCGGCCGGCGGCTTTCACGTAGGCCGCGATGGTGGCGCGCTGCTGGTAGTGGTGTTTCCGCAGATAGTCGGCCGGCAGCAGCGGCAGATCGGTCGGCGACGGGAAGTCGCTGATCATCATCTCGCACCACGTGTCGTGGTCCATCGGAAACTCGCCGTGCCACAGGCGGTTCGCCATCGGCGGCTGAATCTCCTGCCCGCCCGCCGCCCACTCCACCGCGTTGCTCGCACACAGATACACCACGCCGCCCTTGCCCGGTTCGTAGTTCGGCAGCGTGAGCTCGCCGCAGACGTTCTCGGTCAGCAGCCGCAGCATCGCCGCCTGCGTGGTCGGCGGGACCGTCGTCAGCTCGTCGAGGAAGACGACCACCATGTAGCCGTCCTCGGCGAGCCGCTGCGCGTCGCGGGCCCACGCCATCGGCAGCAGACGGACGCCGTCGGCGGTCGAGATCGGGAAGCCGCCGAAGTCCTGCGGCTCGCGGATCGAGCCGACGAGGATGAAGACCTTGCACTTGAGGCCGGCCCGCGCGAAGCCGGCTTCGAGGCTCTTGGTGAACTCGGTTTTGCCCACGCCGGGAAACCCGGTCATGTGCATCGGGATGCGGGCCTGCAGGCCGATCGCGATGAGCTGCACGAAGTGTCTGAAGTCCATGATCGCCCGGACAGGGTTAGACACCCGTTTCGACGAAGTGGCGCGAATTCGCGACCGTCACCACGTAGCGCAGGCCTTCAGGCCTGCCTTACAGGTACGACGGTCCGGCTGAAGCCGGACCAGTCACTGGACCAGCCGAGCCTCGCGAGGCTAAGGTAGTCGCATTAGCCAGCGTGGTACATAAGGTGTTCCGCCGGGTTGCCGCGCTCGGGGCGCTAGTCGTCGCCGCGACGACAGTGTCTGCGTCCGCGCCGGCGCGCGCGCCGATGCGCCTGCAGCCGGAGGAGCGGGCGACGCTGCACGTCGGTGAGACAGCGCTCATCGAGCGCGCGAAGAGGCCGCCCTCTTCACTGGGTTCGGCCGGCACCGCGTTGGTCCTCGTTCGGCGACAGGACCGGCGGGATACCAGGGTGTGGATGTATCGCGCGGTTGAACCCGGCAACCAAACCTTCGTCGCCGCGCCAGACGATCTCCCTAACGGCCACTGCATCAGTTGCGTGACGGAGCACTACTACGTCACGGTAGTACCCTGACCCAGGGTACGCACCGGCAAGTCGTCAATGCCTCAACTCATTGTCACGGTCGCCTGCGCGTTCGTGGTCGTCGTCGGCACGGCTGCGCAGAGCGTTTCCGAACAGGACCTCGCGCTCAAAACCGTGCAGACGTTCATCGCGGCGAACGAACGCGCCGACCTGCCGCTGATGATGACGACGTTTGCAGACGATGCGACGGTGTTCATGCCGGGCGAACCGGCGAAGCGCCTCTCGGGGAACGCGGCGATTCGCGATGCGTTCGCGGCGCTGTTCAGCGCACGCCGCGGACCGATTGTCATCACGCCGGCGGATATCGACGCGCAGATGTACGGCGACGTTGCTATCGTGACCGCGCATCTCGTCAGGCCATCGACGGCGCCGGGAACGTCGCGCCGTACGTTCGTGTTGCGCAAGACCGGTGATCGATGGCTGATCGTCCATCTCCACGCGTCGAATTTGTGACGTTCATTTCGCGATCAGCGCTGATACGTCGTAGACGATGCCGTCCTTCATCACCCGCTTCACGCGGCGGAGATCGCGGACGTTCTGCAGCGGATCGCCGTCGATGAACGACAGATCGGCGAGCTTGCCCGGCGCGATGCCGCCGATGTCGGCGCCGACGCCCATTGCCTCGGCCGAGACCGCGGTCGCCGTGCGCAACACCTCGATGGGCGTGAGGCCGCCCGACGCGTAGTTCTCCATCTCCATCAGCAGGCTGAGGCCGTACGGGTTGATCGGCGCATCGGTGCCGGCGGTCACGCGGCCGCCGCCCTTGACGACGCGGAACACGGTCTTCTCCTGCGGGGCGACCAGTCTCTCCGCATCCTCGCGGGCGGCGGCGCTGTCGCCGCGGCCGCCGCCGCGCGCGCGCTCGACCACCGCGGCCGGATACAGCCGGCGAATCCGCGGATCGTCCATCCACGACGGGTCGCGCAGCGTCTGCAGGCGGAAGCCCCCTTGAATGCCGATCGTCGGCGTCAGCGTCATCTTCGAGGCGGTGAGCAGATCGACGACGTCCTGGTACGACCGCATCAACGCGGTGACTTTCGGCGAGTAGCCGCGGCGGCTGGTGCCGCGAATGTGCTCGACGCCGTCAGCGCCGTAGGCCACCGCCGGATACAGCTCGTGCGACGTGACCGGCATGCCCATCGCGTGCGCCGCCTCGATGATCCGCTTCTGCATCAGGTCGGGCAGCCGGACGTAAGTCTTGATGAAGTCGTAGCCGAACTCTTTCGCGTGCTGCAGTTCGAGCGGCAGCTGACCGGTGTCGCCGAGCGAGGTGCCGCCCGGGTAGTAGATGCGCGTGCCGTCGAACGGCTCACCGGTCGTGATCAGGCGCGGACCAACGCGCGAGCCCGATTCGAACGCCTCGCGGAACTCCATCGTCTCGAACGTGTTCGTCGCCGGGTTGCGAACGGTCGTGATCCCCCAGGACAGGAATGCGCGGCCGAGTGCCTCGCCGAAGTTTTCGCTGAGATGCGTGTGGATCTCGATCAAGCCGGGAATCACCGTCTCGTTCGAAGCGTCGATCACCGTGCCGTCGTGGGCGCCGCGATGCGGCGTAACCGACGTGATGCGGTGGCCTTCGACGACGACGTCGACGTCGCGCTGCAGGCCGGCCGTCGTGCCGTCCCACAGGCGTCCGGCGTGAACGATCGTCCTGGCGCCGGCACGCGCGCCTCCCGACGCGACGTAGTTCGGCGGCGCCGCCGTCCATGTCAACTTCGCGTCGACGTCGCCAACGACGCGCCGCGCGGCGACGTCGACGAGCTTCATCCCCGTGTCGGTCTGATACAGGATCTGCCGCGAATCGCCGCTCCACGTCGGCGCACCGGCGAGCTCGGTCGTCAACGGACGCGGCGGCCCGGCCGGCGTGCCGTCGCGGCTCACCGGCCACGCGGCCAGCAGGCCGTCGACGATCGCGGCCATCTGCGTGCCGTCGGGCGACCACACGGGTCCGTAGTCTTCGCGCATGCCGATCGACTTGTGCGGCGCGGGATCGAACCAGCGGTCGGCCGAACCGTCGAGCGCGACGCGAAGCACCTGGTTGGTGCCCTCGCGGAAGCGCGTCGAGTAGACCTTCAGCGACGACACGACCACGGCAGTGCCGTCCGGCGACCAGCTTGGACGGCCGGGCTCGTTGAGGTGATCGTGGATACGCCGTACGGTGCCGCTCGCGACGTCGACGACCTGGAGCTGACCGTCGGCATCGGTGAACGCGATCCGCGACCCGTCGCGCGACCACGCCGGCATCGTGGCCGCCGAGGCGAGGCGCGTGAGCTGCCGATCGGCGCCGCCCTGCACCTCGTGGATCCAGATGTTCATCGAGCCGCCGCGATCCGAGGAGTACGCGAGCGAGCGGCCGTCTGGCGACCACGCCGGGCCGGTGTCCAGCGCGGGATCCGACGTCAGGCGGCGCGCCGTGCCGCCGACCGGCATCAGCCAGAGGTCGCCGAGCGCGGCAAAGGCGACCTGCGCGCCGTCGGGCGACAAGGCGGGATGCATGATGCCGCGGACCGGCTGCGGTCCCGAGACGTCGAAGCGGTGCCGTTTCGGCGCGAACGCCGGCCGCGTGAACGACACATCGGCGCTGAACTCGATCACGCGCGCCGTTCCACCGGCGGCCGGCCGGCGTTTGATTTTCCCGTCGGCGGTGTACAGCAGATCGCCGTCGGGCAGCCACTGCGGGCGGAACGGAAACACGTCTTCGTCGGCGTCGGCGATGTTGCGGTCGCCAACCATCAGCCGGCTGCGGCTGCCGGCAATCGCATTGAACGCGACGGCGCCGCTCGGGCCGAACGCCGGCGCGGCCAGCGCGCCGTCCGCCGCCTGCACGACAACCTCTGCTCCACCCTTCGCGATGGACGTCGCATAAATGCCGGGCGCATCACGTCGATCGGACACGTAGGCGATCTCTGTCGCGCTGCGCCACGACGGCATGAACTCGTTCGAGGCTGCCGTAGTGATCCGCTGCACCTCGCCGGTCGCGAGCGTCACCGTCCAGATGTCGTAGCTGCCGCCGCGGTCGGATGAGAACGCGAGCCGCGCGCCGTCGGCCGCCCACACCGGCTCGCGATCATCGAACGGGCTCGAGGTCACCGGCTTCAGCTCGGTGCCGTCGGCGTTGACGGTCCAGATCTGCCAGGTGCTGTCGCGGTAGGCCTGGAAGGCGAGACGGCGCCCATCCGGCGACCACGATGGCTGCCGCGCATCGAGAAAGATGTCCGTAATCGCGCGCGCGGCGCCGCCCTGCGCGGGCATCGTCCACAGCGTGCCGAGCAGGTCGATGGCGATCGTCCGGCCATCGGGCGACAGCGCCGCCGCCATGTTCGTCCCCTCGTGCAGCGTGAGGTGGACGGCGCGCGGCGCCGGCGGAGGTGTCTGCGCCGCCAACGCAGCACCAGCGAACAACATCGCCGCCACGATCGTCTTGTGCATCGGCGATAGTCTACAAGCCATTTCCCGGCGGCAGGTGTCTAACGGCTGCAAGGTACCCGTGCGTGCCTTGGAGGGAGGGCGCGTGAGCCTCTGGCAGGACCTTCGGTTAGCCGTCCGTCTCCTCGTCAAGGACAAGTGGTTCACGGCCGTCGCAGCGCTGGCGCTGGCGCTCGGGATTGGCGTCAACACCACGGTGTTCACCTTCGCGAATGCGGTCGTCCTGCGCGGCCTTCCCTTCACGGACCCTGATTCGATCATCTCGATCTCGATGACCGACGCGCGCGGCCGGTTCCTGGGCGTGTCGCGCCTCGACTTCGTCGACTATCGCGACGGCGCGCGCTCCTTCTCTCACCTGGCCACGCTGACGGGCGCCTCGCTGAACGTCAGCGAACAGGGCCGTCCCGCTGAGCAGTATCAAGGCACCTACGGTTCGGCCAATCTGTTCGATCTGCTCGGCCTGCGGCCGCAACTCGGACGCGATTTCTCGGCAGCCGACGACGTTGCCGGTGCCGAGCCGGTCGTGATCCTGAGCGACAGCGTCTGGAAGAGCCGCTACGCCGCCGACCGGGCGGTGCTCGGGCGCGCTATCAAGATCAACGACCGCGTCTGCACGGTAATCGGCGTGATGCCGCCGGAGATGCGCTTTCCGTTCAACAACGACATGTGGCTGCCGTTCGCGCTGCTGCCGCCGGTGTTCCAGGAGGCGAAGCGCGACGTGCGCAATCTCCAGGTGATCGGCCGGCTCGCCCCCGGCGCGACGCTCGGCCAGGCGCGCAGCGAGATCGAGACGATCGTCGCCAGGCTGGCGCACGATCACCCGGACACCAACAAGGACGTTCACGCCACGGTCGTCACCTACAACGACCGCGTCGCCGGCCCGCAAATCAAGCTGGTCGTGTTCTCGCTGCTCGGCGCCGTCGCCTTCGTCCTGCTGATCGCCTGCGCCAACGTCGCCAACCTCCTGCTGGCGCGCTCGGCGCAGCGCACGCGCGAAATCGCGGTGCGCGTCTCGCTCGGGGCCAGCCGCTGGCGGATCGTGCGGCAGCTGCTCGTCGAAAGCCTGGTGCTGTCGATCGGCAGCGGTCTCGTCGGTTTCGCGCTTGGCGTCGCCGGCATCCGCACCATCGACGCGATGCTCAGCGACCCGACGCTCGGCAAGCCGTACTGGATGAAGTTCACGGTCGATCCGATCGTGATCGGTTTCTTCGTCGGCATCTGTGTCGCGACCGGCGTGCTGTTCGGGCTCGCGCCGGCGCTGCACGTCTCCAACACCGACGTGAACGAGGTGATGAAGGAGGCCGGCGGCCGATCCGGTACCGGCGGACGGCGCGCCCGGCGATGGACGAGCGCGCTGATCGTCGCCGAAGTCACGCTCACGCTCGTGCTGCTCGCCGGCGCAGCGTTCATGATGCGCAGCTTTCTGATGCTCTACCGCATGGACGTCGGCACCGACACGTCGCATGTGCTGACGATGCGGCTGACCCTGCCGCTGGCGAAGTACCCGCAGCTGCAGCCGCGCGTCGAGGTCTACCAGCGGATCGAGCAGCGGCTGCGCGCGATCGGCTCGGTGCAGGCGAGCGGGCTGACGAGCAACCCGCCGATGTTCGGCGGGTTCCTGCGGCAGCTCGAGATCGAAGGACGCACACCCGACCCCGACGGCCGCCGGCCCGAGGTGACGTCGGTACCGGTCAGCGCCGGGTACTTCGATGCGCTGGGCGTTCGCGTGCTGCGCGGACGAATGCTGACCGACATCGACGGGACGCCCGGCCACGAGAGCGCGCTCGTCAATCAGCAGTTCGTCGCGATGCACTTCACCGGCGAGGATCCGATTGGCCGCCGGATCACGTTGATCGATGCGCAGCCGAGCGCGCAGCGGTCGGCGCCGGCGACGGCGACGATCGTCGGCGTCGTGCCGCCGATGCGGCAGCGCAATTTCCAGGACGCGCAGCCCGACCCGGTCGTCTACCTGCCGTATCGCGCCGATCCGCAGCGCTTCATGTTCCTGATGCTGCGGACCGCCGGCGATCCTGCACTCGCGGCGCCGCTGGTGCGCGAACAGGTCCGGGCGATCGAGCCGGACCTGCCGCTCTTCGGCGTGATGACGCTCGATCAGCTGCTCGCGCAGCAGCGCTGGACCTTCCGCGTCTTCGGCGGGATGTTCACCATCTTTGCCGGCATCGCCCTCATCCTCTCGGCCGTCGGTCTCTACGCGGTCACCGCCTACTCGGTGACGCAGCGAACCGCCGAAATCGGCGTCCGCATGGCGCTCGGCGCGCAGGCGCAGCAGGTCGTGTGGTTGATTCTCCGCCGCTCGCTCGTCCAGCTTGCGATCGCTTTGCCGATTGGGCTCGCCGGCGCCTTCGGCGTGGGCCGGCTGCTGCAGTCGGTGATCGTCAAGACCAACGGCCGCGATCCGTTGACCATCGCGGCGATCACGCTGCTGATGATCGCCGTCTCGCTCGCCGCGTGCGTGTGGCCGGCACGCCGCGCCATGCGCCTCGATCCGGTGTCGGCGCTGCGCTACGAGTAACGCGGGGACGGTAGCGCGCGCACGTAGCGCAGGCCTTAGGCCTACCGACGCGCGTGGCAGCCCTGAAGGGCGCGTGGCAGCCCTGAAGGGCTGCGCTACGAGCAAACAAAACTACGCGCGAAGCTGCCGGACGAGGAACGGGATGCCGCGCTTGCCCCAGAACGTGTGCTCATCGGGAAAGACTTCCTGCTCGACGCGGTCTTCGGCGCCGAACACCGTGTAGATCTCACGCACGGCGCGGAAGCTCTCGCGGCTGGCCTGCACCGGGAAGATTTTGTCCTGTTCACCCGACTCGACAAACAGCGGCCGCGGCGCGATCAGCCCGGCGACGTCGTGCATCTCCGCCCAGTTCAGAATGCCCGGCACGTAATTGTCGACGCAGTGCGCCAGGCTGCCGACGCTGTCGCGGAACGTGTTCAGGTAGCCGCTGACCATCGCCACCTTCAGCCGCGGCTCGAGCGCCGCCGCGAACAGCGTCGCCGTGCCGCCGCCCGAAATTCCCATGCAGCCGGCGCGCGACGCATCCAGCTCCGGCCGCGTCGCGATGTAGTCGAGCGTCCGCATGATGTCCCAGACGCGCCAGCCGATCAGCGTCTGGCCGAGCATCAGCGCGCCGCCGGCAACCGGCTCGCAGCCTTTCTGCGCGAGCCCGCGCTGGGCGTTGAGCGGGTCGCGCCGGCAGCCGAATCCCATCGGCTCGATCGCCACCGCCGCGACGCCAGCCTCCACGACCTGCACCGCAAAATCGTGCTGGTACCCCGCCTTGTTCGTGCGGTCGCCGCCCTGCTCGTCGATGCCGACGATGTCGTCGACGCCGCGGCCGTGGCCGGGCACGCAGATCATCACCGGCGATGGCGATGCGGCGGGCGACGGCGTCAGCACGTAGGCGAGGACGCTGACGCCGGCGCGGCTGTCGAACACGACCTTCTCGCGGCGGTAGGCGGGAAAGCTTCGCGTCTCGACAGTGTGCGGCCGCAGCGGTGCCCGTTCCGAGGGGAACCCGCCGACGAGCTCGGTCACTTTGGCCCCGAGCTCGCGCTGCCACTGCTCGGCTTCGGGCCGCGTGCGTGCCTGGAAACGCAGCCGTCGCGGCGCCGCCGCGTAGAGATCGCGCGAGAAGGCGACCGGATCGAAGCGCCGGTCCTCGAGGCCGCGCTCGTTCCCGGTCAGCGGCCCCGCATAGGCCGACGGCGTCTGCGGCGCCTGCGTGTCGGCGGATGGCAGCGCCGGCCCAGCCACGAGTGCGGCCGCCAGCCGCCCGAAATCCCGACGGGTGACGTGGCTCACGGTGGAGCTCCTTTCGCTGTGATTCTAGGCGCAACGCGTGCGGACCGCCCGTGTTCGTTACAATCGCGACGTGAGCCACGAGTCGTCGCGCGAGCCCGGCGGTTACGAACCGTTCTTCGGGTTCCATCAGCCGCCCTTCAGCCTGGCCCCGGATACCCGCTTCCGGTTCGACAGCGCGTCCCACGCCGGCGCGCTGAAGGACATCACCTACGCGCTCGAGCGGCGTGAACCGATCGTCGTCGTCACCGGCGAGATCGGCACCGGCAAGACGCTGCTCTGCCGCACGGTGATCGAACGGAGCGATCGAAAGACGTTCGTCGCGATCATCAACGACCCGCAGCTGCAGCGCGACGACTTCCTGACCCGCATGCTCGAGGACTTCGGCGTCGTCTCCAAGGATCGCGCGGCGCGGACGCCGATTGCGCGGCACGAGCTGGTGCATGCGCTGCAGGAATTTCTCGGCTCGCTGGCGCCGATTCAGGCGCACGCGGTGGTGATTCTCGACGAAGCGCAGCACGTCCAGCCGGACGTGCTCGAGCAAATCCGCCTGGTCTCGAACATCCAGGACGATGGCGGCACGCTGCTGCAGATCATGCTCGTCGGCCAGCCGGGCCTGAACGACCTGCTCGCCAGGCCCGAGCTGCGGCAGTTGACGCAGCGCGTCTCGCGAGTCGTGCGGCTCGATCCGTTGAGCGGGCCGGAAGTGGCGCGCTACATCCGTCATCGTCTCGGCGTCGCGCGCGAGCCGTCGAAGGCGTCGGCACTTCCCGGCGCGAGCGACCTCGAGCGCGAGCTGGCGGCCTGGGACAATTCGCAGCCCGATGCGCCGTTCACGCCCGAGGCGATCGCCACTGTGGCGCAGATCTCCGGCGGCATCCCGCGCGTGGTCAACCTGCTGTGCGACCGCGCGCTCGAGGCGGCGTATCGAGGCGGGGTGCGCACGGTAGAGGCGTCGACGATCAACGCGGCGGCGGCGGCGCTCGGTCTTGCGGTCGTCGCCGAGCCGGCGGCGGCGCCGCTGCCCGTGTGGCCGCAGCTACCGGCCGAAGATGGCGTCGCGAAACCTGCGCCTGAGCCGCCGGCGGCGTCGCGCGCGCGAAGGTACGGAGCGATTGCTGCAACGGTTGCGGTGGTCGCGATCGCATGGTTTGGTGTGCGCTCGGCGGCGCGGCGATCGCCGGGCGAACCGGTGTCGGCCCCGGCGCCGGCACCCTCGCCAGCGCAACCGACGCGTCCTGCGCAAGCGGCGTCCACTCCGGCGGCGCCGCCGCCCGAGCCCGCGTCCGCACCGCCACCGGCGCAGACGAATCCAATGGCGCCGCCACCAGCGCCGCCGCGCGCCGCCGCTACGCCTCCGCCGGCGCCACCGCCGTCCGGCGCGGCGTTCGAGATCGTCGTCGCGTCGTTTCGCACGGAAGCGCGCGCCGCCGACGTCGTCACCGCGATCACCGCGCTTGGCGAGCCGGTACAGAAACGCTTCTTAGGGGGATGGCAGCAGGTCGTGGCGGGACCCTACGCGTCCGACGATCTGGTGCGCGCGGCGCAACAGCGCCTGGCGCGCGCCGGCTTCACCGGCACGCACATCAATCCGACGTCGCGATAACTAGGTGTTCCAACATCTACGAGGCCTCACGTAGCGCAGGCCTTTAGAGGCCTGCCGAACGGCCACGGGCAGCCCTCAAGCGCTGCGCGACGTGCGCACGATCAGTTACGACGCGTTCGGGATCGTTCGCCGAGCCACGACGGGAGCGTGCGCCGTTCGCTTGCGCAGTTCGCTGTGGTGGAAGCCGTAGGCGAAATACAGGACGAACCCGATCGCCATCCAGATCACCAGGCGCAGCCACGTCGCGGCGGGAAGGCTCGCCATCAGCGTCAGACTTACCACCACGGATAGCGCGGGGAGAAACGGCACGAACGGCACCTTGAACGGCCGGTCGAGCTCGGGCCGTTGATAGCGCAGGAAGATCACGCCGATCGACACGATCACGAACGCCATCAGCGTGCCGATGCTGACCATCTGTCCGAGCACGTTGATCGGCGTGAACCCGGACGCGAGCGCGACGACAACGCCGGTGATCAGGCTGGTGATGTGCGGCGTGCGGAATCGCGGGTGGATCTTCCTGGCGAAGGGCGGCAGCAGGCCGTCGTTCGCCATGGCGTAGAAGATGCGCGGCTGCGCCATCATCATCACGACCATCACCGAGGTCAACCCGGCGATCGCGCCAAGCTCGACGAGCATCGTCATCGTGTGCAGCAGGCTGTTGCCGCCCGACGCCTGCTCGGCGGCGCGAATCGCCACCACCATCGGCGCCGGCGATCCCTTCATCTGCTGATACGGGACGAGCCCGACCATCACGCCGGAAACGAGGATGTAGAGAATCGTGCAGATGACGAGCGAGCCGAGGATCCCGAGCGGCATGTCGCGCTGCGGGTTCTTCGCTTCCTGCGCGGTCACCGAGACGGCGTCGAAGCCGATGTAGGCGAAGAAGATCACCGCGGCGCCGCGGAACACGCCGCTCCAGCCGTACTCGCCGAACGTGCCGGTGTTCGGCGGCACGAACGGATGCCAGTTGGCGGTGTTGACGTAGGCGGCGCCGCCGGCGATGACGATCAGCACGACGGCGACCTTGATCATCACGATCGCCGTGTTGACCGTCGCCGACTCCTTGATGCCGACGACGATCAGGACGGTGACGAGCGCGGTCAGGAGCACCGCGGGCACGTTGAACACCGCCGTCACCGGTCCGGCGGCGGTCGCGACGACGGTGCCGGGCGCCGCGGCGAAGCGCGCCGGAAAATCGACGCCGACGAAGTCGTGCAGGAAGCTGGTGAGGTTGCCGGCCCATCCGACCGCCACTGTCGCCGCACCGAGCGCGTATTCGAGAATCAGATCCCAGCCGATCACCCAGGCGACCAGCTCGCCGAGCGTCGCGTAGCCGTAGGTATACGCCGAGCCGGCGATCGGCACCGTCGACGCGAACTCGGAGTAGCACAGCCCGGCCAGCGCGCTCGCCGTGCCGGCGAGCATCATCGACAGAACGATCGCCGGCCCTGCGTTGTCGGCGGCGGTGGTGCCGCTCAGCACGAAGATGCCGGTGCCGATCACCGCACCGATCCCAAGCGTCACGAGGTTGATGGGGCCGAGCACCCGCTTCAGCGCGTGTTCACCGGTCGCGGCGGCTTCCGCTTTCAGCTGCTCGATCGACTTGGTCGCAAAGATCGACATGACCGGCACAGTACGCGGCGGCACTGCCAGTCGTCTTGGACGAACGGGAACGTCGTGGGACGTCCTTAACAACGGGCGAACTGCGCAGGTTCGGGCTTTCAGCCCGAACTGGCCGCCCTGAAAGGCGGCCCTACGTCAATAGAGTCGCCCGATACTCGGCCGGCGTCAGCCCGGTATGCCGCTTGAAGCAGCGGGAGAAGTGGCTCTGATCGCAGAAGCCGGCCGCGCACGCGATTTCGCTCAAGCCGGCAGGGCCGCCGAGAAGACCTCGCGCGAAATCGACACGCAGCTGCCGGACGTGGGCGGCGACGGTCGTGCGATGCACGCGGCGAAAGGTGCGCGCGAGGTGCACCGGGTGAACGCCGACCGATTTCGCGACCGCGGCCAGCGACAGCGGTTCGCGGAAGCGCTCTTCGATCAAGGTCATCGCGACCAGCAGCCACAGCGGCACCGCCGGCCGCGATGCCGCCTCGCGGCGCGACGCCTCGGCGAGCACGCCGAGCGCAAGGCTTTCCACTGCGAGCCGCGACACTTCGTCGCGCTGCCGGAACTCGCCGTAGAGCCGTTGCGCGAGGTGCAGCAGCAGGCCGCGCCGAAATGCGACCGATCGCGTCAGCAGCGGCGCCTGCTCGCGCGCCCGCCCCAGCCACGCGTCGTCCATGTCGACGATCAGGCAGCGCGCCCCGGCGCCATCGACACTGTAAGAGAGTGGTTCGTCCGCCCGCCTGAAGAGGAGCGTCGCTGGACCGTAGGTCACCCCACTCCCGGCGCCCTGCTCGGTCAGCGAACCCTTCAACACCAGCACGAACTGCGCGTGCGGGTGGGCGTCGCGGTGGATGTGCTGCCCAGGTTCGTAGGCCACCTCGGCGAGCACGAGGCCGCTCACTCTCCTCCAGCGGAGGATCGCGCCCTGGGTGAGGTGCTTCGGCGGTTTCGGGTTGATGGCCACGCGGCCCTGATTATAGCGGCGAACCGGCGACGGGAATTTGCTACCGTGATGCATCGACCTGTCACGGAGGGTCCGTGCGGCTGTTGGTGATTGTGGCAGCGGCAGTGGCGATCACAGGGTGCGGCGGTTCGCCTTCGGCACCCGAGGACATCAAATCGTTGATTGTGGTCGGCACGCCGCCGTCGGTCGGCGTGTCGACACAGTTCACCGCCCTCGCCGTGCACAACGACGGCACGACCGCGCCGGCCACTTCGCACGTTGCCTGGGCGTCGTCGAATACCGCGGTTGCAACGGTCAAGGACGACGGCACGGTGACCGGCGTCAGTCTGGGAACGGTCGAAATCAGCGCGGCCGCCGGCGGCACGCGCGGCGCGCTGACCTTCGACGTGATCTCGGCGCTCACGTTCCGCCTGAGCGGCGCGGTGACCGACGCGGCCACGTTCAGACGTCTACCCGGTATCACGCTGGTGGTGAAGGACGCCTCCGGCGCATCGATTTCTGTCGTGACCGACAGCAACGGCAACTACGCGATCGGCGGAATCGCCGCCGGCCCGGCAGAAATCACCGCGCGCGCTGATGGGTACATCCCGATTCGCGTGTCCGCGCAGGTCGGCGGTGATACGACGGTCAATGTCACGCTTGGCCGACCCACAGTCTGTCCGATCCTCGGTTTCGATGACCTCGCGCTGGAGCGGAACGGCGTCCCGTTCACCTCCTGGAGCGGATGCGACTTCACCGTGACCGCGACGACCTCGATCTGGAACGTATCGACCACCAACGGCCGTCCGGCGCCATTCGTCCAGTTCACCTCACCGCTCGGCGTGACGACGTCCGCCGAACTTGCCGTCACCGCGGCCAGCGGCGCCACGTTCAGGTTCCAGTCGGTGGACGTGTTTGCGGCGACGACGACGGTGGGCTACTCGATCACCGGCATCGCCAAGGGAGTCGCCGCATTCGTCCTGCAGAACACGACTGGCAGTCAGTTCGGCACCAGCTTTACGACTGTCCGCAACGCCGATTCGGCAGGCGTGCCGATTGACGCACTCGTCATCCGGTTGACGAATCCTGGCGCGACGTGCTGCGTGAACGCGGTGAACGGGATGGGTGTCGACAACATCATGCTCGCGCGGTGACATGCGGCACCATCTCGTGCGGCTGACAGTCGTCGTCGTCGCCGGCGCTGCCGTGTCCGTGGGGTGCCGTCTGCTGTCCGACCCGGACGCCAGCAGCGTGAAGTCGCTCATCGTCGCCGGGACGCCGCCGGCCATCGGCGAATCGTCGCGTTTCGCGGCGACGGCGGTCCACCCCGACGGCACGAGCACGACGGTCACCGCCGACGCGACCTGGCGATCGTCGAACACCGCCGTCGCCAGCGTCAGCGCCGACGGCACGGTGACGGCAAAAAATCACGGCTCGGTCGAGATCAGCGCGACGTACAGCGGCGCGCGCGGCGCCTTCGCCTTCGACGTCGCCGAGGACGCGGCGCTGACCTTATCCGGAACGATCACCGACGCCGCGACGAAAGTCGGCATTGCCGGCGCGACGATCGTCGTCAAGGACGTCTCGAACAACACCAGGGCGGCGACGACGAGCGGCACCGGCCGGTACTCGATCGACGATCTTCCGTCAGGTGCGCTCGAGCTGACGGTCCGGGCCAACGGTTATACGACCAGCGTGCAGTCGATCTCGCTCACCGCCAATCAGACCGTCAACGTCGCGCTGAGCCGCGGCGCGGAGTGCAGCGCGCTCACCTTCGACGGCCTCCGCGCCAGCGACAGGTTCGCGAGCTACGCCGCCTGCGGGTTCACGGTGGCGGCGTCGACGGCGAACTGGGCGGTGTCGGCGAGCGGCGGCCGGCCGGCGCCGTCGGTGCAGTTCACGTCGGCGCGCGGCTCGACGACGATCGGCGAGCTCGTCGTCACCAGCGACGCGCCGTTCAGGTTTCAATCAGTGGACGTGTCGTCGAGCACCACGCCCGTCGTATTCGTGATCACCGGCATCGCGAGCGGAAGGACCGCGTTCACGCTGCAGAACACGGTCAGCAGCCCCGGCGATTTCGTCGGCATCGCCAACGCGGCGTCCGCGCCGGCCGTCGACGCGCTGGTCATCCGCCTGACCACGCCGCCGCTGTCGTGCTGCGACACCACCATCGCCGTCGACAACATCGCGCTCGCCCGCTGACCGTCCTCGCCGGCGGGCACTGAAGGCGCTGATCGCGGAGGCGCGTGCCGCCGACAATCAGGAGTCTGCGGTTCTGGCTCGCTCATGAGCGATCACGATCCGAGCAGCAGCGGCTTCGCCTCGCGGGCCCAGCCTTCTTCCCACGTCGGCCGCGCCGACTTGCGGGCGCCGCTGCGCAGCCGATCGAGGAGTTGCTGGTCGTGCGGAAAGCTTTCGAACAGATCGAACAGCACGTCGGCGAGCTGCACGGCAGTGGAGAACAGCAGGCCGTTGTCGCCGTGGCGGACGCGTTCGCCGAGGCCGATCCCGTAGTCGAGCGCGCACACCGGCACGCCGGCGCCGAACAGATCGGCGACCTTCATCGGGATGTCGAGCCCCGACGACGATCGATGGAGGCACAGCCCGAGGTCGGCGCTGCCGACGACTTTCGGGTAGTCCTCGGGCTCGAGCCAGCGCGCGCGCAGCTGAATGCGCCGCGCCGGCAGGCCGGCGAAGCGCCGTTCGAACTCCGCCCGGCGCGCGCCGTCGCCGGTGACGAGGATGACGAGATCGGGGAATCGGCGCTGCGGCGAGGCGGCTTCCCAGCCGCGAATCCGTTCCTCGAGCCGCGGCACCGCGTCGATGATCAGATCGAAATCTTCGTCCTCGGTCCAGCTCGTCGGACAGACGATGAAGGCGACCGGTCCGCCGTGCACGCCGAGCCGCGAGAACAACGCCTGGCGCAATTGCTCGCGGGCGGTGCGGTCCATCGGCACGAACGTCGAGGCCGGGCGGTCGTAGAGCACCGATGCTTTCGGGACGCCGAAGCGGCTGTCGAGGAATCCGGCGAGGCTGCGCGACACGGTGAGGTTGGCGTCGACGCGGCGCGCGTCGCGGCGCTCGAGCCAGCGGGCGAGGCGGACAGCCGGATGCCATCGCCCGAGGCGAAGCCGCAGCAGCGTGTAGCCGAGATTGTGCCAGTCGATCACGAAGCGGACGCCGCGGCGGCGCAGCGAGAACAGCGCCACCGGCAGGGTCGGGAACGCCGGCGGATTCTGAATCAGCACCAGGTCCGGCTTCTTCAACTTGCGCAGCGTGCGCCACAGCCGCAGGCTCAGGCGCGCGGCGTCGAGCAGGCCGGCCGCGGCGTAGCTGGCGCCGAAGAAGTGGCCGCGCAGCCGCAGCGTCGCCGGATCGAGGCGGCGGATCGTGATGCGGCGCTCGTCGGTCACTGCCTTGGGCAGCGGTGTGCCCTCGAAACCGACGAGATCGACATCGACGCCGTTCGCCGCGAGGGCGCGAGCGTGATACAGCATGCGGGCGCTACGCCCGAGATCGCCAAGCGAAACGACGACGGCTCTCATGTGGGAAGCGGTCGCTGGGGAGTACGGAATTATATTACGGGCCGCCGTCGAGCATTCGCGCGAGCAGGTTGGCGGCGACGCGGCGGCGATACTCGGCCGTTGAGCGGATGTCGTCGATCGGCGCAATCTCGTCGGCGAGCGTCCGCTGAGCCTCCGCGATCGACGCCCCGCCGGCGAGCGCCGCTTCAGTGCGGGCCGCGCGGATCACCGTCGGCGCAACGCTGCCGAGCGCAACTCGGATCTGGTCGCCGACCACGCCGGCGATCACAACCTTGGAGATCGCCTGGGCGGCGCGCGTCCCGACCTTGCGAAACCACTGGCGGCCGCGGATCGCGGGAATCTCGATCGCGCTGATCAACTCGTCGGGACGCCGGACCGTCTGCCGGTAGCCGGTGTAAAAGGCGGTGAACGGCACGCGACGTGTGCCGCCGGCGCTGGTCAGCACGACCGTGGCATCGGCGGCGGCCAGCACCGGCAGCGTGTCGCCGGCGGGCGACGCGTTCGCGACGTTGCCGCCAAGCGTCCCGCGATTCTGAATCTGCACGCCGCCGACTTCGCGCGACGCCGCCGCCAGCATCGGGATCCGCCGGCGCACGAGCGGCGAGCGGATGATGTCGCTGTGGGTTGCGAGCGCGCCAATCGCCAGCGCGCCGCCGCGCAGCTCGATCCGCCGCAGCGCCGCGAGCGGCCACAGATCGAGAAACCTGGTCTCGGCCAGCGTGCCGAAGTTGAGCCCGACGTACAGATCCGTGCACCCCGCCATCGGCGTCAGCGGCGCTTCGTCGTGCAGCATGCGCAGCGCCTCGCGAAGCGAGCGGGGTGTCAGCAGCGTGCGATGCCGTATCGATCCCTGCATCCTCTTTAACCGCGGAGACTGGAGAGACCGCAGAGATTTCTTCTTCTCTGGATCGTTCGATTCATAAGATTGGTCGCGCCCGGTTGACTAGCCTCGTGGCCCTCATTCCGGGAAATTGTTTACTCTTCTCATGACCCCGCCGTTGGCGATCAAATTTCTCACGTCGAAGTTGATCACAAGGCCGACGTGAAGGCCGGAGATCTTCAGGTACGAAATGATCTGCGCTGAATGGACGGCAGTCAGCCGCTCAACGGACTTGATCTCGATGACCACTGATTGCTCGACCACAATATCCATCCGATAGGCACAATCGAGCTTGACCTCGCCGTAGACAAGCGGCAGCGGCTTCTGCTGATAACGCCTCGGTCAACGCGTTGAGCCGTTCCGCTTCGGGATGCATGACGCACCGCCGTGCAAGCGACAGCCCATGCGCCGTTCATCGTTTTTTTACCCGGATCTTCTTCGGGCGTTTCTTGTCTTCCGAATTAGTACGAAAAATTTGATCTCGGCGTTCTCCGCGTTCTCTGCGGTTTCTACCACGCCGCGAATCGAGGACTGATCGATAGATGGCAGAGTACCCGGTGCATCGGCACAGGTTTCCCGCCAGGCCGACGCGGATGTCGTCGAGCGTCGGATTTTTGCCCAGGGCGACGGCGGCCATGATCATTCCCGGCGTGCAGATGCCGCACTGGGCGCCGTTGTGCTCGACGAAGGCGCGCTGCAGCGGATGGCGGCCGCCAAGTCCTTCGATGGTCGTGACCCGCGCGCCGTCGGCGTGAGCGAACGGGACGAGGCACGCGTTCACCGGCGCGCCGTCGAGAAGCACGGTGCAGGCGCCGCATTCGCCTTCGCCGCACCCTTCTTTCGTGCCGGTCAGGCCGCAGTCCTCGCGCAGGACATCGAGCAGGCGCTTCAGCGGATGCGCTCGCAGCCTCAACCGACGGCCGTTGATCGTGCACACGAGCGACGCGGCCGAAGCGGAGCCAGAAGTCGTACGGGCGGCACCCGCGTGTTCTCTCGGCCCTCCGTTCACCTCTGCGACCTTGTCATGATCTTTTCAGGCGTAGCGGGGATCTCTCGCAGATCGTAGCCGGCGTGGCGCAGCGCGTTGACCACCGCCGGCGCCGGGCCGTCGATCGGCATTTCGCCGACGCCCTTGGCGCCGAACGGACCGTGCGGGTAGGGGTTCTCGAGCATCACGACGTCGAGCGGCGGCGTGTCGAGCGTGGTCGGGATGATGTAGTTGGTGAGCTGCGCGTTCGCCATGCGCCCGTTGCGCATCACCACGTCCTCGAGCAGCGCGTAGCCGAGCCCCTGCACGCTGCCGCCTTCGATCTGGCCGTTCGCCAGCAGCGGGTGGATCGCTTTGCCGATCTCGTGAACGGTGGTGAAGGCGATCGGCCGCACCTCCCAGGTGTCGCGATCGACCTCGACTTCGACGACATCGCACGCCCACCCGTACGTGCCGTAGGCGTCCCCCTGGTAGCTGTTGTCGTCCCACGACATCTCGGTCGGGCGCTCGTATTGCCGGGTGATCACCAGCGGACCGTGGCGGCGCAGGTATTCGCGCGGCGTCAACCGGCCGAGGCGATCGCGCATCTCCTCGGCGCAGCGCTGCAGAATGCGCCCGACGATCATGCAGGTGCGCGACGCCACCGTCGGGCCGCTGTCGGGGACGACGCCGGTGTCGGCGGCGTTCACCTCGATGCAGTCGTACGGCACGCCGAGCGTATCGGCGACGATCTGCGCGTGCATGGTCCGCGTCCCCTGGCCGATCTCGGTGCTCGCGACGAGAATGCGCGCGCCGCGTTCGGTGAGCGCGAGCGAGGCCTTCGAGGCGAGCTTGATCTCGCCGCCGCCGGTGAAGCCCGAGCCGTGGAAGAACAGCGACAAGCCAAGACCGCGGTTGGTGCCGGCGAGCGCCTTGCGGCGGCGCCTGAAGTCGGTGCGCTTGACCGCCTCGCGGAGCACCAGCAGCGCGCTGCAGTCGCGTCCGAGCCGCTGACCGGTTGCCGTCGTGTCGCCCGGCCGCAGCGCGTTGATTTCGCGCAGCCGGACCGGATCGATGCCAACGGCGTCGGCAACCCGATCGATGTGCACTTCGGTCGCGAACTGAGTCTGCGGCGCGCCGAACCCGCGGAACGCGCCGTTCGGCGGCGTGTTGGTCATCGTCGCCTTGCCGCGGATGCGGATGTGATCGCACCGGTACGGTCCGCTGGCGTGAATCACCCCGCGCGAGAGCACGACGGCGCTGAGCGTGGCGTAGGCGCCGCCGTCGAACACGGCGTCGATCTCCATCGCGGTGAACCGGCCGTCCCGCGTGACGCCGGTGCGATGACGGATCACCGCCGGGTGGCGCTTGGTCGTCGCCACCAGGTCCTCGGCGCGGTCGTAGACGAGTTTCACCGGCCGGCCCGACTTGCGCGCGAGCAGCGCCGCGTGGCCGGCGATCATCGACGGGTATTCTTCCTTGCCGCCGAACCCGCCGCCGGTTTCGGTCTGCACGACGCGGACCCTGTCGTCGGGCAGATCCAGAAGCACCTTCAGCGCGCGATGCACGTAGTACGGACACTGCATCGAGCCGTAGACGGTGATGCCCCCGTCCGCTTCCGGAACCGCGATCACGCCGTTGGTTTCGATGTACAGCTGCTCCTGGTGGCCGGTCCGGTATTCCCCCTCGACGACGATGTCGGCAGCGGCGAATCCAGCAGAAAGATCGCCTTTCGCAATGGTGATCGTCTTGAAGGTCGTGGGCGACGCCTCGGGATCGTAAACGGGCGTCGTTTCCGAGTATGCGATCTCGACGTCAGCCGCGCGCAGCACGTCGCGGTTCTCGTGCGCGAGCAGCAGGATTGGCTCGGCGACGTGGCGGATCTCGCGCTCGGCGAGCGCCGGCTGGTCGTCGTCGATCAGCGCGACGACATTGCGGCCGGGAATATCGCTGTGACTGACGACGGTGAAGCCCGGCGCCGGCAGCTGCGGCCGGACGCTGACGATCCGCCCGCAGGGAATCGTCGAGCGAATCGTCCGGCCGTAGAGGAGGCCGGGGAACGTGAGGTCGTCGATATAGCGCGCGCGGCCGGTGACCTTGTCGACGCCCTCCATCCGGGGCACGTTGCGGCCGACGGATCCGGCGACGCGCGGCATCGCGCGATTATAGTGCCGCGGCGCTACGCCGTTTTCTTGAGGCTGGTCTTCTTCAAACGGCGCTCGATCATGTTGACCACCGCCGCCTCCTCGCCGCTCAACGTCGCACGCGTCCGCGACAACTTCGCGGCGCGCGTCTTCAGCGTCTGGATCGTCGCACCGTCCATATACGCGTCGAGGATCGCCGGATGGATGTAGCACTTCCGGCAGACCGCCTTGGTGTTGCCCAGCTTCTTCGCGACCGATTCGATGGCGGTGACGACGTTCCGTTTCGCCTCGGTGTTGGACGTGAACTTCGCGACCTCGGCGAGCGCCTTGGCGGCGAGCACGGTGCCGGCCCAGGTCCGGAAGTCCTTCGCGGTGAAGTCCTGGCCGCTGATATCGCGCAGGTACTTGTTGACGTCGGCTGAGTCGACGGTCTGGCGCCGGCCATCCTCGTCGACATACTGGAACAGCTCGTAGCCGGGCAGGTCGCGGCACGCTTTGACGATCTTGGCGAGCCGCCTGTCCTGCAGATCAATCGCATGGCCGACGCCGCTCTTCCCCTTGAACTCGAAGCGCACGCTGCCGCCTTTGATCTTGGCGTGCTGATCGCGGAAGGTGGTCAGGCCGAAGGATCCGTTGTCCTTCGCGTACTCCTCGTTGCCGACGCGAATCAGCGTCTTCTCCAGCAACTGGACGACGGCGGCGAGAACCTTCTCGCGCCGCAGACCGGACTTGCGCAGGTCGACGTCGGTGCGATGGCGGATCTTCGGCAGCGCCTGCGCGAAAGCGATCAGACGGCCGTACTTCACTTCGTCGCGCACTTCGCGCCAGCGCGGGTGATAGCGGTACTGCTTGCGGCCGCGGACGTCGCGGCCGGTCGCCTGCAGGTGGCCGAGCGGATCGGGACAGATCCACACGTCTTTCCAGGCGGGAGGAATCACCAGCGCGCGGATGCGCTGCAGTTCGCCTTTGTCGACGATCGTCCGGCCGGTCGGCGCGACGTAGCGGACGCGGGTCTTCGATCCGATCCGGCGGATGCCGGCCACACGGCGATCGTCGACATATCGCAGGCCGGCCAGTTTCGCGGTGGCCGGCGGCGGCAACTGTGCGTTCTTGTGCGCGAGCGAGCGCGCTTTGGCGTTGGCCGCCTTCGCACGGCGCTTCTCGCGATGCAGCGCCCGCCACGCCGCCGGCAGTTTGCGCACGCTCACGACTTCGGCTTGATTTCGACGGCGTTGACGAAATCCTTCACGCCGGGCGCGGCATGAACGAGCTGGGTGAGCTTGGCCTTCTCGTCTGCGGTCTGCACTTCACCCTTCACCGTCACCGCGCCGTTGTTGACGTCGAACTTCACCGTCCGGTCGCGCAGGACCGGATCGTTGTCGACCATCTTCTTCAGCGTGCTCTCGATGTCGTCGTCGAGCGCTCCGGCGGTTTTCTCGGTCAGGCCCTTGATCGTGACTTCGTTCAGCACCTTGCCGGTGGTGCCGACGGCGGCGGTGGCAACCTCCTCGGCGCGCTGCCGGTCCGTCGGCTGATCGACGCGTCCGCGGAGGTGCGCGACGCGCGCGCCGCCGTCCCAGTCGACGCTGACTTCGTTGAGGTTGGCCTGCTTGAGCGCTTTGTTCACCTCGTCCGTCGGGTTCGGACCGGTGTGGCACGCGGCCAGCACGGCCGCCAGCGCGCCAGCGGTTGCGAGACGAGTTAGCGATTTCATCGACTCCCCTCCGCCGGAACTGCCGTGCAAATTACCAGCCGGCTTACCAGCCGATTAGCGCGTCTTCGAAGAGCGCGGCGAGCTCATCCGCGCCGGCGGGCCGCGGGGACAGCTTGGTGACGCGATGCTGCGGCAGCGTGCCCTCGACGAGCGCCGGGATATCCGCGGACGAGTAGCCGATTGACCGCAGGCCGTTCGGCGCGTTCAGCCGCTGCATGTACCAGGTGATCCGGTCGGCGAGCACGCGGCCGGCGTCGGCCGCCTGCACCCGCGTCACGTCGGCGCCGAGCGCCGCCGCCGCAGTGAGATGCCGTGGAGGGTTCGACGCCGCCGTGAACCGGAACACCGCCGGGGCATTCAGGATCACCGAAAACCCGTGTGGCACGAGCGGGTGATCGATGGCGTAGCCCGGCGTGCGATAGCTCCTGACGTGGCCAGAGACGGGGTACGACATCCCGTGCGGCAGGTGCACGCCCGCGTTGCCGAAGCCAATGCCGGCGTACGACGCCGCCAGCAGCATCTGCGCGCGCGCTTCTTCGTCGGCCGGATCTTCGACCGCGCGCACGAGATACTTCGTCACCATCCGAAGCGCTTCCAGCGACCAGATGTCGCTGATCGGATTGGACCCTTGATACGCCGGCCGCATTGCCGGGCGCTCCGGCAACGGGCGATCGCTGTACGGCATCGCCGTGTACGACTCGATCGCGTGACTGAGGATGTCGAGTCCGGTCGAGGCCGCAACCGCCGCCGGCATCGTCCGCGTGTTGTCCGGGTCGAGATAGCCGAGCGTCGGCTTCAAGCGGCGGTTGGCGATGCCCGTCTTCGCGTGCAGCACCTGGTAGTCGAAGATGCTCACGCCGGTCGTCTCGCTGCCGGTGCCGGCCGTCGTCGGAATCGCCATGAGCGGTTTCAGTGGTCCTGGAACGGGCAGGCCTTTGCCGATCGGCGGGTTCACATAGTCGAGGAAGTCGGCAGGCGGATAGGTCGTGTAGAGATTCACGGCCTTCGCAGTGTCGATCGTCGAACCGCCGCCGACCGCGACGATGGCGTCGATCGCGTGGTTGCCGGCGAAGCCGATCGCATCGTGAAAGGATTGGTCGGTCGGTTCGACGCGGACGCGATCGTAGAGGACGTACTTGATGTCGCTGGCGTCGAGCGAGTCGAGCACCGTGTGAACAGGCGGAAGCCCGGCAATCGTTGGATCGGTGACGACAAGCGCAAGCGTAGTCCCGAGCTCCTTCAGGTCCATGCCCACTTCGCGGGTGACGCCCACGCCAAACCGAACAGCGGAGGCGGCCATTTCGAAAGCGAAATCCTTTTTCATCGCGAGGAGTCTAATGTACGGATCACGGAGGCCGCATGACGCTTGTGCTTGAACTGGTCATCGCCGTCACCCTGGCCCAGACTCCCCAGCCTGCCCAGATTCGCCCGCTGCAGCCAGCGGCACCGACCGCGCGCCTTGCCGGCCGCGTGACCGTGGAAGGCACCAACGCACCGCTGGCCGACGCGCGCGTCGTCCTCGTTTTTGCGCCGCGGCGCATGCCGCAGCGACCGATGTTCCCGATCGGGCCGCCGCCGCAGGCGGTCACCGATCAAGACGGACGTTTCGCGTTTCCCCACCTCCGGCCTGGCGAGTACCGGGTCGAGCTACAGCGGACGGGTTATGCGACGCTCGACGAGGCTGGCCAGGGCCACACGATTGAAATCGCCGACGGCCAGGCAATCGACAACCTCGAATTGCACATGCAGAAAGGCGCCGTCATCGCTGGCCGGATTCTTGGACCATCCGGCGAGCCGCAGGCCGGCGTGGCCGTGATGGCGCTGCGGCGGATGGATGGCCCGCAAATGGCCCCGCGCCTGATTCCGGCGCCGATGCAGGGGATGCAGGGAATGCCGCAGACCAACGACCTCGGCGAATTCCGGCTGGCCGGCTTGCCGCCCGGCGAGTACTTCGTGTCGGCCTCACCGAACATGCAGTCGGCATTCGGCGGTCCCGGGGTCGCGGCGCCGGCTCCCGGCCAATCGCGAACCGCTGTCACGACCACCTACTACCCGGGAACCACAGACCAGGCGGCCGCCCAGCCGGTCGCCGTCGCGCGCGGCGCAGAGGTCGGGAACATCTCGTTCATGCTGCAGTCGGTGCCAGTGTTTCGCATCTCCGGTGTTGTCGTCGACGAAGAAGGCAAGCCGGTTGCGGGCGCGTTCGTGATGCTCATGGGCGATCCTCGCAGCGGCATGTTCATGGGACCTGGCGGATCGCGGGCACCCAGCGGAAAAGATGGGCGGTTCACCATCGACAACGTGGTGGCCGGCAGCTACCACGCGACCGCGACGGTACCGATCACGATGACGTCCAGCGGCGGCGGTGTCATGACATGGAGTTCGTCGGGCGGCAGCACCGCCGCCAGCGTTGGCCCAGTCGAACGACAGGGCGTCGTGACCGGCGGCGTCGTGGCTGGTGGCGGCGCCGTTGTTGGTAGCGGTGCCGTCGCTTCCGGGACGCCAGTCGCGATTGGCGGATACGGATACATGAATCAGCCGACGGAGGTCGTCGTGAGCGATGCAGACGTCGCCGGCGTGCGCGTCGTCGTCCGGAAACCGTAGGGGCACTCTTTCAGAGTGCCCGCTCCCCGGTGATCAACCTGACGCGGCGCTGGAACGAGAAGTACGCCCACGCCCACTCGGTCATGACCACGATCCGGTTGCGGAAGCCGATCAGCCAGAAGATGTGGAGGAAGATCCAGAACAGCCACGCGAAGAAGCCGGAGATCTTCAGCCCGAAGATGTCGCCGACGGCAGAGCCGCGCCCGATCGTCGCCATGACGCCGTAGTCCTTGTAGCGGAACGGCTGCAGCGGCTGCCCGGCGATCGCGCGGAGAATGTTCTTCGCCGCCTGTGTGCCCTGTTGCATCGCGACCTGCGCGACGCCCGGCAGCGGACGCCCGTCCTGCACGAACCAGCACAGGTCGCCGACGATGAAGATGTTCGGGTACTGCGCGAGCGCGAGCGTCGGGTCGGGCGTGACGTGGCCAACGCGATCCAGCGGTACCCCGAGCGACTTTGCGATCGGCGACGCGGCGACGCCGGCGCCCCACAAGACGGTGGCCGCCTCGATCCGTTCGGACGCGTCGCCGTGCTTGAACGTCACGCCCTGATCGTCAATCCCGGTGACGATTGATCCGGTCCGCACTTCGACGCCGAGGTGCTCGAGCGATTTCCGCGCCGCGGCACGCAGCGGATCGGAAAAGGTGCCGAGCACGTGCGGCCCGCCCTCGACGAGGACGATGCGCGCCGATTCCGGGCGAATGCGGCGGAAGTCCTGGACGAGCGATTGCCGCGCGATCTCGGCGAGCGCGCCGGCGAGTTCCACGCCGGTCGGCCCGCCGCCGACGATCACGAACGTGAGCAGGCGGCGCTGCCGGTCGGGATCGGTCTCACGCTCGGCCGCTTCGAAGGCGAGCAGCATCCGCCGCCGCATCTCGAGCGCATCGTCGAGCGTCTTCAGGCCCGGAGCGCGGTCCGCCCACTCGGGATGGCCGAAGTAGGCGTGGGCGGCGCCGGGCGCGAGCACGAGATAGTCGTACGGGATCGGATCGCCTTTGCTGAGCAGCACCCGACGTGCTGCGGGATCGATTGCGCTCACCTCGGCGAGCAGGACCTCGATGTTCCGCTGCTTTCTCAGGATCCAGCGAATCGGCGAGGCGATGTCGCCCGGCGACAGCGACGCGGTCGCAACCTGGTAGAGGAGCGGCTGAAACAGATGGTAGTTGTGACGATCGAGCAGCGTGACCTCGACGTCAGCGCCGTCGAGCGCACGCGCGGCGTTCAATCCGCCGAAGCCGCCGCCGACGATGACCACGCGCGTTCGGGGTTCGGCGTTCGGCGTTCGGGGTGCTGGTTCTTGGGTTCTACGGTTCTCGGCGTCGTTCACGCGATGGCTGATGGTATCGTATTTGTCTATGGCACATGAGCCAGGCAAATTCGATGCGCCGGCGCGCGAGCCGGTCCTGGGCGGACCGGCGTCGGTGGTCGAGACGGCATGTCCGCTCGACTGTCCTGATGCGTGCAGTCTCGCGGTTACCGTGCAGCACGGCAAAGTGATCACGATCGACGGGTCGCACAAGAATCCGGTCACCGACGGATACATCTGCGCGAAAGTGCGCAAGTTCGGCGAGCGCGTCTACGGGCCGGATCGGCTGCTCTACCCGGCGGTGCGCAAGGGCCGCAAAGGGACGGGGCAGTTCGAGCGCGTGTCGTGGGACGAAGCGCTCGAGCAGATCGCGGCGCGGTTCCGGTCGGCGAAAGCGGCCCATGGGGCGGCGTCGATCCTTCCCTACTCGTACGGCGGGTCGAACGGGCTGCTGACGCAGGACAACCTCGACGCCCAGCTGTGGCGCCGCTTCGGCACGTCGCGGCTCGCCCGCACCGTGTGCGCGGCGCCGACCGGCGCGGCGAACATGGCGCTCTACGGCAAGATGCCGTCGATCACCTATCAGGACTATCCCGAAGCGAAGCTGATCATCCTCTGGGGCGTCAACCCGTCCGCGTCGGGCATTCATCTCGTCCCCTACGTGCGCGAAGCGCAGAAGCGCGGCGCGAAGCTCGTCGTGATCGATCCGCGGACGACGGCGCTGGCGCGATCGGCCGACGTGCACCTGGCGGTGAAGCCGGGCACCGACGTCGCCGTCGCGCTCGCCATCCATCGCCATCTGTTCAGCAGCGGCAGCGCCGACGCCGCCTTTCTCGACGCGCACACGCGCGGCGCCGACGACCTGCGCGCGCGCGCCGAGGCGTGGACGTTCGCACGGGCGGCGGAGACGGCCGGCATCGACGCGGCGCTGCTGGAACGGGTTGCGCGGCTGTATGCCGAGAGCTCGCCGGCGCTGATCCGCTGCGGGTGGGGCCTCGAACGCAACCGCAACGGCGGCAACGCGGCGATGGCCGTCCTCGCGCTGCCCGCAGTCGGCGGCAAGTTCGGCGTCCGCGGCGGCGGCTACTCGATGAGCAATTCCGCGTCGTGGGACATCACCCGTACCTGGATCGCCGCAGCCGAACCGGACACGCGCATCGTCAACATGAATCATCTCGGGCGCGCGCTGACCGAGTACGACGATCCGCCGGTCGACGTGCTGTTCGTCTACAACTGCAATCCGGCGGCGACGGTCCCCGACCAGCGCCGCGTGCTGCGCGGTCTCGAGCGCGACAACCTGTTCACCGTCGTGTTCGAGCAGGTGATGACCGATACGGCGCTGTACGCCGACGTCCTGCTGCCGGCGACGACGTTCCTCGAGGGCTACGACTTCGCCAAGGCGTACGGCCCGATCAACCTCGATCTTGGCCGGCCGGTCGTCGACGCCGTCGGCGAGGCGCGATCGAACGCCGATGTGTTCGGCGAGCTGTGCGCCCGCCTCGGCCTGCTCGAAGACAGCGAACCCTCGGGCGAGCTCGACCTGATGCTGCACGTCCTCGACGAGCTGCCGCCGTCGATCGGTGGCGATCTGCGGGCCGGCGCCCTGCCGAAGCCGTCGTTCGGGACCACGCCGGTGCAGTTCGTCGACGTGTTTCCCAACACGCGGGATCGCAAGGTCGATCTGTTCCCGGCCGCCCTCGATGCGTCGGCGCCCGCGGGCCTGTACCAGTTCCAGGCCGATCCGGCCACCGAGCGCTATCCGCTGGCGCTGATTTCACCCGCGAGCGAGCGCACGATCAGCTCGACCCTCGGCGAGCTGCCGCGGCCCGACGTCAAGCTGCTGATGCACCCGGACGATGCGAAGGCGAGAGGATTGGCGGAGAGCGATCTGGTGCGGGTCTTCAACGAGCTTGGCGAAGTGCACTGCACGCTGACAGTCGCGCCGTCGATTCGTCCCGGCACCGTCAGCCTTCCCAAAGGCATCTGGCGCCGCAGCACTCGCAACAACACCACGGGGACCGCACTCGTCCCAGACTCGCTCACTGATCTGGGAGGGGGCGCCTGCTTCAACGACGCCCGCGTCCAGGTGGCGTCGCTCGCGGTCGCGTGACGCGGCGTCGCGCGAACGTACCGGCAGCCCTGAAGGGCTGCGCGACGAATCGGCTCGCGATTCGTCCGTAGCGCAGGCCTTTAGGCCTGCCCTAATAGCTGAAAAAGAACAACAGATCCGCGCCTGATCCCTGTTGCCGCTGGAAGAGGTTGGCCTGCGTGGTCGAGCCCTGGAGGACGTTGGTGCGCAGGCGCAGCCACTTGGTCAGCTCGTACTCCAGAATCAAGTTCGTCTGGTTGACCTCGCCCACGCCCTGCTGCACTTTCACGTAGAGGTTCTCGCCGACCTGCTGGCCGATGGTCACCTCCGGGCCGCCGCCGTTCTCCGGCGCGAGGTTGATCTCGAACTCGTCGAGGTTCAGCGCGTTGCCGATCGACTTCGCGAACTGGCTGGCGACGGCGCCGCTCGCCATCGCCTGCGCGCGCTGCATCAGCGAGATCTGCTGGCCTTCGCCGACTGAATTCAGCGGCTGATTGAAGACGATCAGCGAGAGGATGTCGGCCTGTTCGAGCGGCGGCGTGCTGCTCAGGACGATGTCGGGGTGCGTGAGCGTGCCGCGGACGTTGACGTTGGCGGTGACCGCCTGAATCACGCGCTGCGTGCGGATGTCGAGCGCCGGATCGATCTGGTCGAGCCCCTCGAAGCGCACCGTGCCGTCGCGCAGGATGTCGAAGCGGCGGCCCTGGAAATCGTAGTGGCCGCGGACCGTGTTCACCGTCCCGTAGATGCGCAGCTGATCCCACGGCACCTTGCTGACGTAGACATCGCCGCCGAGGGTGATCAGCAGCGCGCCCAGACCGATCGGCGCGCCCGGCGCTTTCAGATCGTCGGCCTTGACTACGAAGTCGTTGGGTACGGTGACGCGAAGATCCATCTGCAGGGCGTCGAAGGCGCTGGGGTTCGCCGTCGCGTCGGCGCCGGCCTCGGTCTGGTACTTCGTCGCCTCGGTCGAATAGGCCGGGTCTTCCACCTGCGCCATGATCCGATCGAGATCGATCCGGCCGGTGGTCAGCCCCAGCTCGCCTTCGACGCGCGGCGCGCTCAGCTCGCCGGTCAGGCGCATGTCGCTGTGGATCCGCACGTTGCCCATCTTGTTGTCGAGCACCTTGAAATCGTCGGCGGTCAGCGCGATCGACACGCCGCCCAGCTGGCGCTCGCGCATCGCGAGGTCGCCGGTGATCGTCAACGGGCTCTTGTGGTTGTCGAGCACCCTGATGCTGTCGATGTGCACGCGGTCCGGCTGGATCGCGATCTTGCCGTCGAGATCGGTGTAGTCCACGCCCGTCGGCGCGACGCTGAACGCGGCGTTGTTGATCGTGATGTCGCCGCGCGGCTGCGGGTCGTAGGCCGTGCCGCCGATATCGAGCTTCGCCTGCAGCGTCCCGGTCACGTTGGTCAGCGCGGTGGTGAACCCCTGCACGAGCCCGAGATCGATCGGCGTGCTGTCGACGTGGAAATCGATCCGGTCGCCGTTGCCGGCTGCGGCGCCGCTCGCGGCCTGGGCACCGCCGAAGAGCGCCTTCGGCAGATACCCCTTGGCGGTCAGATACGTCGTCGGGTTCTGCTGGAGCTTCGCATCGACGTCGAGACCGGCACCGGCGTAGTTGACGCGCCCGCCGAGGCTGTCGTACTTGAACTGCCGGAACGCACCCTGCGTGATCTGGAACTCCGCCTTGACGTCGGGCGCGTCCTTCGTCCCCGACAGCGTGCTGGTCGCGTTCATCCGTCCGCCGAGCTGCGGCGGCCGCAGCATCAGCGCATCGACCGTCGCCAGATTGAGGTTGGTCACCGTTACCTTCAGCGCGTCGCCCGGACGGCCGAACGTACCGTCGGCAGCAATCTTCTGGTCGCCGCTGACCAGGCCGAGATTCTCCACCTTCACCGCGTCGGCGGCGTAGTTGATCGTCGCCTGCCGGCCGGACTCGAGCTGCCACGTCTGGCCCGCGGTGGTCAGCCCGAGCTGCGTCAGGTGCACTTCCTGGTGGTCGGGGTGCAGCAGCACCGCGCCGCCGAGCCCCAGCGAGCGCTGCGGCTGCTTCGCGGTGAGATCGAACTCCACCTGCTTCTGATCGTAGGTGGTGTTCGCCGCCAGCTCGTTGATGTTCTGGCCGCCGAGCGTCACGAACGTCGCATTCGTGTCGGCGGTCACGGTCGCCGTGGCCGCGTCGAGATCGCGGACGGTCGCGTTGAAGTCGCTGGACATCGTGAGCGCGCCGTTGTCGCCGTACTTGAGGCCGTTGCCGGTCAGGTTGCCGGTGGCGTTCAGCTCGCTGCGGTTGCCGGTGATCGTCGCGTCGATCTTGGCGATCCCGGTCAACGGCTGGTCCACGAGCTTGCCGATCGTCTCGAGACTCGGTGAATCGGCGTGCAGCGTCAGGTTCGACTGCCCGGTGTCGTTCAGGGCGATCGTGCCGTTCGCCTTCACGTTGACGTCGCGGCCGACGATGTCGAGGGTGCGGATGTCGCCGGTTGAATTGTGATAGGTGCCGTCGAGGTTGGCGCTCGTCAGCTCGAGGCCGCCGATGGTCGAGGGATCGAGCGTCACCTTCGCGTCGGCCTCGACGCTATCGGGCGTGACGCCGGCCGACACGTTCGCCACCGTTGCGTCGACGTTCACGCTGCCGCCGACCTTGCCGGCCATCTCCTTTTTCGCGCTCGCGACCGCCGGATCGAAGTCGGCGAAGCGGCCGTTCGCCTTCACGTGCGCGGTGTCGTTGGCCAGCGTCGCGTCGAAATCGAGCTGCGGGATCGTGCCGCCCATCAGCGTCGTGTCGGTGAACGATCCGCGCGCGGTCAGATCCATCTCCTTGGGCGTCGTGCCGCTGCCGTTGGCGACGAGATGCGCGTTGATCGTGCTCTTGTACTTGTCGTCGGCCAGCGCTGGCACGTTGAACTCGCGGCCGACGCGCTGCAGATCGAGATGCTCGACGGTCGCGTCGGCGGAGTAGCCGATCGCCTTCCCGTTCATCGTGAAGCCGGCGGTGCTGCCGCCGGCAATCGTCGCACCCGCCAGCGTCGAGGGCAGGAACTTGACGTCGCCTTTGATGTTCTGCGTCGGGTTCTTGCCGGTCGTCACCGACCCGGCGACATGGTAATCGCCGCTGACGTTGGTGTCGGCCGCGGGAATCTTCAGATCGCGCGGCAGGTTGCGGAGATCGACGTGACGAAGCTGGCCGGTGACGTCGAAGGGAATTGTCTGCGCCCTGGCGTTCTTGTCCGTGAAGTCTGGCAGCGTCGCCTTGCCGACCGCCGTCGCGCTCGCGCCGTAGGCGTTTGCCTTCGCCGAGAACTGCGCACGGCGGCCGTCGATCTGCGCCTTCGCGCTGATCGGCCCGGTCGTGTAGCCGGCGGCGACAAGGCGCGGCGAGTCGAGCGCGACGTTGCCGTGAAGCGTGTCCAGCTTCTGGAACGAGTCGGCGCGGACGTCGAGGTGCGCATTCGCCGTGATGTCGCTCTTCTGCTTCGGGTCGTTGAGGATCTGCGACAGGTCGAGGTGCCGCACCGTCAGGTCGCCGCGCACCGCCTGGCCCGGCTCGAGGATGTCGGCGACGACCTTGCCGATCGCGTCGCCCGCCGACGACCGGACGTTCATGTCGACGCCGAGCTGATCGAACGGCCCATTCAGCTTGATCTCGAACGCCGGCTGCAGCTTGACGCCGGCGAGCGCCGGCACCAGCCGGGCGATTTCCGGGATCGACAGCTTGTCGCTCGTGATCTGCAGATTGAGATTCGGTTTGGTCAGGTAGTTCTGGACGGCGCCGTCGATCGACAGCGACGTCTCCGACGTGCGCAGCGCCAGCTTGTCGATGTTCACCGCATCGTCGTGCACCGAGACGCCGCCGGAGAGCGCGTTGAGCGCGATCGCCGGCTCGGTGCCGCGGAACGAGATGTGGGTGATCTCGATCGAGTAACGGACCGGCTCGTACTTGAACGACAGCTTGGCGTCGAGGTGCTCGAACTTCTTCGGCACCGCCACGCCGCTGGTGCCGACCGGCGAATCGAGCGCGACCTGGCCGTCGGCGATCTCGATCGCCTCGATGGCGATCGGCTTGCCCGGACCGCTGCGGTCGGCTTCGGTCTGCTGCTTCTTGACCAGCCGGCTCAACTCCCAGGTGTCGCCTTCGCGCCGCAGATAGATGACCGGTTTGTCGAGGCGGATCTCGTCGACCGACAGCCCCTTGGTGATCAGTTGAAAGACGTTGTACTTCAGCCCGAGATCCTGGACGGCGACGACCTGGCTGCCGTCCATCGAGACGCCGATGTTCTCCATCTCGACGCCGAAGAAGAGATTGCCGCCAAGCCGCTCGATCGACAGCGTGCCGTTCAGGTACTGGTTCGCCTGGGCGATGATGAAGCCGCGCAGCCAGTTCTTGAACCAGGCCGTCTGCGAGACGATCACCGCCGCCGCCGCCGCGCCGACGACGAGCGTCAGCACGAGAATCAGAACGTGAGTGAGTCGTCTGACAATCCGCATCTTCGGTAGTCCCCCGGGTCCCTGATCGCTCGGCTAAAGCCTTCGCGCTCCGCTGTCCTTGGCCAAAGCCTCGCGCTCCATCAGCTAGCCCCCAGCCCCCAGCCCCGACACGCGGCGAAGCCGCCTCAGAACGCCTGGCCGATCGAGAAGTGAAGGCGCCAGCGCCGCGTCTGCGGCTCGCCGTTGACCTGCAGTCCAGGAATCGGATTCAACTGCCAGCCGACGTCGAAGCGGATCGGTCCGATCGGCGTCTGATAGCGGAGGCCAGGACCGATCGCATAGCGCAGATCGTTCAGCTTGAAGCCGAACGAGTCGGCCCACACGTTGCCACCGTCGAGGAACAGCACGCCGCCGAGATTGCCGTGGAGCATCGCGCGCAGTTCGCCGCTGAACGCCAGCATCGCGTCGCCGCCGACCGGTTGTCCTGATGCGCTGAGCGGGCTGACTTCGTAGCGGCCCCAGCCGCGGATCGTCGTCGCGCCGCCGAGGAAATAGCGCTTCGAGAACGGCACGTTCGATTCCTGGTCGCCGTACGGCTGCAGGTTGCCGATCTGCACGCGCGTCGCGAACGTCACCTTGTCGCTGATCGGCAGGTAGTGGCGGCCGTCGGCGGAGATCGCGGTGAAGCGGAAAGTCCCGGGCAGCAGGCGTCCCGCCTGCTCGGTGTGGAGCGCGACCTGGTAGCCGCGATGCGCGTTGAGCAGGTTGTCCGCGGTCGAATGCTGGAAGTCCCAGGACAGCGAATTGAGCGTGCCGTTCTGCTCCCCGGTCAGCGGATTGAGGCCGAGCGCGATCAACGACGCGTAGAGCGACGGATCCGACAGCGCGCTCTGTTCGACCTTACTGCTGTCGTGCTCGGCCGTCACCGACACCGCCCAGGAGGTCTGCTGGTTCTGCCGGTGCGTGACCGTTCCTTTGACGCCGGTGACGTTCGAACGGTAGGCCGGCGTATACGTGTACCAATCCTGTCCTTCGGCGCCAAACGAGAAGTGCGGGCGAAACAGATAGGGCTGGTTGAAGTCGAGCCGAATGCCGCGATCGAGCGACGACCAGCGCGCGTGTACGCCGGCGCTGCGCGCACCGCCGAAGAAATTGAGTTGGTGGTACTCCGAATCAATGCGCGCCTTTTCTTCCGTGCCGTAGCCGATGCCGAAGTTGACACGCTGATGGTTGCCCTCGGCGACGGTGACGCGCATCGGAATCTGATCGAGTTGTTGCTCGGGCGGCGGCGGCTGACTCTGATTAGGCCCGCTCGCCTGGCCGTCCTGCGGCGCCGCCGCCTGCGGCTGCCCGCGTTGCTCGCCGTTGAGCGGCTCGATGTTGGCGAACTGGAACAGCTCCATGCCGTAGAGGCGCCGCTGTGAATCCTGGACGACGCTGCGACGGTAGAGATCGCCGGGCTTGAACGTCAACTGCCGCTCGATCACGCGGTTGCTGACCGATTTGTTGCCCTGGATCTGCACGGGCCCGAAGTGCGCGAGCTTGCCGGGCTCTGCGGTATAGGTGAGCGTGGCCTCTTTGGCTGACGCGTTGTCTTCGCGCGTGGAAACCCTTGCGTATGGAAAGCCGTGGTCCTTCAGCTCGTTCTGGGCCATCTCGTGCGTAGAGACGACCAGCTGACGATCACGCGGCTGGCCAACCTTCAATGGCACCTGCCGCTTCATCTGCTCGAAGTGGTCCGGCGGGATCACGTCGAACCCTTCGAAGTTGATGGCGGTGACCGTGACCGGGTCGCCCTCGGCAATGTTGAGCGTGATGTCGACCGAATCCTGTTTGTCGTTCAGCTTGACGTCGAAGCCGGTGACGCGCGCATCCGGGTAGCCGCGGTCGGCGTAGAAGGCCTGGATACGCTTCAGATCGGCGTCGAAGCGCGCGCGATCGAAATACTTTTTTTTGCTGAACGGAATCCGGGAACTCGATTTTGTGGCGAGCGCGTCTTTCAAACGGCCGACGTCTACCGCCTTTACGCCGTTGAACTTCAGGCTGTGGACCTTGATCGTCCCTTCTTCTTTACACGCAGCCGCGGAAATGGCGAGAAAACCCAGTGCGACGACAGTAAAGACACGCATACCCATCCTCGACAGAACCATAACGCATGCCATGGGTCGAGCGGGTCGGGGGCGCGTCAGGCGGGTCGAACGACTTGGTACTTCCGAACAGTTTGGGAGGAATCGACGCCAGGCCGGGATTGGGAACGGCTCGCAGGCAAAGCGGGTATTCCGACCCGCCTGACCTGCTTGATCCGCCAGACCTACTCGCGCGTCACGGTCGGTTTGCCTGCGGTCACCGCCAGCATGATGCCGAGCCCCAGGACGATGAGCATACCGATCGCGAGCCAGGTGCCGCTGACGCGCGCGAGCACACCCGCCTGCCACAGCGCGAGCACGGCGCCGACGACGAGGACGAAGTAGCCGATCAGATAGAGATGGATGAAGCGCATATGGGGGTGGGTGGGGCTGGAAGCTCGGGGCCAGCTGCCAGCCGTCACGATGACAGCAAGCCCCTAGCCCCGAGCCCCTACCGGATCACTGGCGCAGATTCACGACCAGCGCCGCGCGGCGATTGAGACGGCGCGTCTCCTCGCGGCTGTTGTCGTACTTGGGACGCTCCTCGCCGTAGCTGACCGTCCGCAGTCGATCGGCGCTGACGCCGCGGCTCACCAGGTATTCGCGCACCGCGTTGGCGCGGCGATCACCAAGGGCGAGGTTGTATTCGGCCGTGCCGATGTTGCAGGTGTGGCCTTCGATCTCCACACGCAGCGTCGTGTTCTCACGCAGCGCCGTGACCGCCTCGTCGAGCACGCGCGTCGCTTCCGGCCGCAGCGAGTAGCGGTCGAAGTCGAAGTAGACGTCCTCGAACGTGTAGTTGCGCACCGGCGGGCGCGTAACGCGGATGTTGACCGTGTCGGACGCCGTTTTGTTGTCGCTCGGGCACGTCACGGTGACGGTCACCGGCACGCTGCCCTCCTGCTGACCCGCGGTAAACAACGTCGAGCGTTCGGCCGGTTGCGCGAGCGAACCGCTCGGCGCCGACCAGCGATACGTGACCGGGCAGCTGATCGAGTCCTGCACCGTCGCGGTGACCGTCGAACTCTTCCCGACTTCGACCTCGCACGGATCGCACTGCGCGCGCACGGTGAGATCGTGCACGGGCGCCGGCGCGGGCGGTGGCGGTGCGGGCGGGGGCGGCGGCGGCGGCGGTACATAGGTACGGACGCCAGGGTGATACCCGATGCGCACCTGCCAGTCCCAGTAGTCGGCGGTGGGATCGGCGTCGCTGAACGCCGCGTTGCGCTGCTGGCGCGGCAGGTTCCAGCTCAGGCCGACGCCGCCGAAGAATCCGTTCTTCGCCTGCGCCGTCACGGCCAGCGTGGTCCGCGTCAGGTTTTCGGTGTTCGAGACGAGCGGCGGGAACGTCAGGTCGGCACCGCGAATTTCCGTGGCGCTGAGCATCGTCGTGGTATCGCTCGACGGCGCGAAGCCGTTCACCTCGGCGGTGCCGCGAATGAAGCTGCGTGACGGGAAGCCGGCGCCGACGCCCCAGCGGAAGGCTCCCGTCGCGGTCTCGAAGCCGTCCGGTTTGCCGCGCCATTCATAGCCCGCGAACCCGGTGACCTCGACGAGCTTTGCCGCTTCCTTGCTCACGATCCCATCGATCGCGAAGTCGGTTTTTCCGGTCGACGTGCCGACATCTTCCTTGCCGGTCGGCAGCTTGACGATGCCGCGGACCGCGAGGGCCACCGGCTTCTGCTGGTACTCCGAGAGGAAGTTGAATTTGCCGCCGACGTAGAAGTCGCCGAGGTTGTCGCCCGTCCAGTGCTGGTTGACGCGCGGATAGCGATCGATGATGCCCCCGAAGTTGGGATCGGCGACAAACAGCGGGTAAACGTCGCGATCGATGCGCGTGTCGAAGAGGAACGACCCGAAGACTTCCGCGCGATTCTTGATGCCGACCGCGAACGTGCCGGCGAAGTCGCCGACGTTCGTGTAGCCCTGGATGAAGTTGGTGCCGCGGCGATATCCGCTAACGGACCACTTGCCGCCGGGAAGAACTTCGGCGGTCGGCGCAAACCACAGCCCAGTGTCGCCGAAGAAGGTCGTCGTCGCCGGTCGAGTCTCCTCCGCCGTGGCGGTCGACGAGGACGGTGTTTGGCTGCCTTGCGTACTCTGTCCCGCGGATGTCCCTGAAGACCCGGACTGTGCGCTCGCGCTCGCCGCGAGGGCGAGCAGCCACACAAAGGCCACGGCCACGCGTCTTGCCATTAGTCGCCTCCAAAGCGTCTACTCGGTCGAGTCGGTCACTCCGCACGGGTCACTGCACTCTCAGTGCCGGGTGCGGGGGCCGTTGTCGGTTCCGCCGGAACGATGAGACGCCCGCGTCCACCGCGGCTAACCTGACCACCCTTACGTCCCGCGTTGCGCGCCTCGTCGGCGGTCCATTCGTGCGCCGTCCCCTTCTCGTGCGCCGCTCGGCCGCCCTTGCTGGCGATCTCGCGCTGCTTCTCCGGGGACATCGACGCGAAGCCTCGACGTTCCTTACGCTCTCCAGTATTCACCAGTCACCCCTCCGTTGTCTGCGTTTACGACCAAAAATGCGTGCGAACTGTGTAAGGTCCCTTCTCGCTGGGTTGCGGTGGCGGGTCCTGGATGCGTGGGGGACGCGGCTCATCGAGCGGCGTCTCCGGCGCCTCGTCAGGGTCCTTGTCGCGCGGGTCGGGAGTTTCAGCGTCGGGTTGAAACTCGTACGCGCGCTGCACTCTGCTCCAGTGAACGGCCATGGCACCCCATCGATTATCAAAGTCTGTGCCTAAACGGAACAAATCGTCGTTGCGCTAAGTTATTGATTTATCGTCGGTTGCTTGGAGGTGCCTGTCAGATTCGCATAAGCAGTTGCATAGGTTTGCTACAGAAGGGCTGGCAACTAGTAGCGAATGACTGCAGAGCTAGATCGTAGACGCTGCGCTGTCCGACCGGTCAATGGAACAGCCGGAAGTCCTCCGAAATCGTAGATTTAGCGTCGGGCGCGTGGAGTTGGACGCGGGTGGGGTGCGGACCGGACGAACCCGAAAAGCGTGCTTTCAAGGCTCAACCGTGTAAACAATGCAGCCTCGACAGTCGACGCGCAGCGATTATTTGGTCTGTTGCGGGACGTATCCGGGCGGCAGCGCAGCGCCTTCACCGAAAAAGAAATCTTCCATGTGCTTGGCGACCAGATCCTGTGCCTCCTTCTGCCACGGCATCAGGCGGTACTCGTTGAGGATCATCTTCATCCGCTCTTCCCAGAGCTTCCACGCATCTTTCGACACGTTCTCGTAGATGCGCTGACCCAACTCGCCCGGCCACGGCGGCGAGTCGAGCCCCGGTAGTTCCTTCTGGAACTTCGCGCACATCACTTTGCGTCCGCTCTTGTTGGTCGAGGGCGACGGCGGCGGCGTGTGCCCGCAGGAATCAGCCATGCCGCTGATTGTAGTTGATTGACGCGCCGCTGAGCACCGGGAATTCCGGCGCGATCGTGAACTGCAGGTGCGCGTGCGCGGCCCGCAGCGCGCGCTCGACCTCGCCGGCGCTGCCGGCGCGCGCGAAGATGAACCCGAGATAGCTCGCGCCTTCGGGCAGCGGAATCAGCAACTGATCGACCTTCGCGGTGATCCGCACATCGTCGATCGACGGAACCGCGCGAGCGGCGTCGACGCCGTCGACGCCGCGATAAATCCCACGCCGCGCGATTGGAATCATCATCACGCCTGACGAGCCGCTCTCTCTGCGCCACCGGCGCACGTCTTCGCCGAGCGCATGGCGCAGAAGAAGCGACTCGAACGCGATTGCTGATTGCTGATTGCTGATTGCTGATTTATTGCCGATTGGTTCAGGGTCGAGGCTTGGGGCTTGAGGCTTGTGGCTCGAGGCTTGCGGCTCGGCCTGTGGCTTGAGGCTTGAGGCTGAAGCGAAGCGCAACGCGCGAGCGCAGAGGCCGCCGATCGGCCGCGGCGCAACTTCCAGGACGAAGACGCCATCACGGTTCACGCGGCACTCGGCGTGGATCGGACCGTGATGTAAGCCGATCGCCGCGGCGGCGCGCGCGGTCGCCTCCTCAATCGCCCGCTGCTCCGCTTCGGGCGCCGACGAAGGCGTGACGTAGATCGTCTCCTCGAAGAACGGACCGTCGAGCGGGTCGGGTTTGTCGAAGATCGCGAGCACGTGCAGCGTGCCCTCGTGCATCAGCGCTTCGACTGCGTACTCGCGTCCGGGGATGAAGCTTTCGATGAGCGCGGTGTCGTGCGCTTCGTTGCGTTCGGCGCGAACGTCGGGCGATTGCATCAGCGCGCGGAGCCGTCCGATCGCGGCGGCAAGCTCGCGTTCGTCGTTGGCGCGCATCACCCCACGGCTGCCGGACAGGGCAACCGGCTTCACGACGCAGGGGAACGGATTGCTGATTGCTAAGTGCTGATTGCTAAGGGATGTCGGAAGGAAGAAGGGCACAGGGAGGCGGGCGTCGCGGAGCCGCTCGCGCGTGCGCAGTTTGTTCGTGGCGATCGCGGCGGCTTCCGGCAGGTGCCAGGGGATGCCGAGCGCCCGCGCGGCGCGCGCCGCGATGACCGTCGGCCGATCGCCGACGACGACGATGCCGTCGATCGGCCGATGCGCGGCCGCGGCCACAATCGCGTCGACGGACGCGTCTTCGTCGTAGAAGCGAATCGCGACCGCGCCGTCCTGCCAGGGATCGTCGATCAGGTGGCAGCGATCGGTCGCGAACACGAGCTCCACGCCCAGCTGCTCGGCGGCCTCGCCGAACGCCCTCGTTTGGTATCCCGTAGTCGTCGCAAGAACTAATACTCGCCTGTTCATCCAGCTCGCAGTCGCTGTCGGGCCTGGGGGCTTGCCGAGCAAAGCCTCAAGCCTCAAAGCCTCAAGCCTGGCCTCAAAGCCTCAAGCCTAGCCTCAAAGCCTCAAGCCGATAGCTAGCCCCCAGCCGCCAGCCCCGACAGCGTCAGATCAGAGCAACCTGCTCTGTGTTGGGCTCCGCTCAACAGTACCAGGGTTCGTTCAGATACGGGACCGTGGCGCGGTCGCGCGCTGGTCTCGTCGATCGGGCCAGGCCCGCGCGATCGTGCGCGAGGGCACTGACCGCGTCGAACACTGCGCGGCGATCGGCGGTGAGCCGCGTGCCGACGATCGTCGCGATCTCGTCGTGCAGCGCGTCGACGCGCGGATCGGGATGCGTCCAGCGGTAGGTCAACGTCCGCGGATCGAACGCTCCGAGATGCGGCTGCATCTCCGGCGTCGTGATCAGCCGCGATCCGTGCGGGACCAGCAGGCGGATTGCCAGCTGAATCGGCGCGACATGATCGACCAAATCGAGCGATTCGATGGTGTCGACGAGATCGCAGTACGACGCCAGCGTCAGCCACGGGTGGAACGCGACGAAGGTCGGCATGAGCGTGACGCCGGCGCGGCGGCACAGCGCGACCGCCTCGACGAAATCGTCGCGGGTGTGCCCCTTGTCGAAGATCGCCAGCACGCGATCGTCGACCGACTCCACCGCGCTGGTCACGAAGGCGCAACCGGTGGCGGCAAGCTCCGGCACGAGGGCGCGATGCTGCAGCAGGTGCTCGACCTTGATCGTGACGTCGTA
>Ga0070686_100000151_pt1 | contig 47752 bp, 41 predicted proteins | sample KBSS23LmetaG_FD_65654 | JGI IMG/M metagenome (GOLD analysis project Ga0070686, IMG submission 65654) | Switchgrass rhizosphere microbial communities from Kellogg Biological Station, Michigan, USA - KBS S2-3L metaG | ecosystem: Host-associated > Plants > Roots > Rhizosphere ...
CGGGCAGTCGACGCGAGTGCTCACCGCTGATCCGATCTGTTCGCTCCCATGGTACACGCGCAACGTCCCCTCGTCGAACGCTTGAAACGTCACCTCTTGATGCGCCCCCACGTCAAAGGTGCCGCCGGGGTCGGATGACCCGTCAACCGCCCAGCGGATCGTCGTGCGAACCGCGCTCGCATTCCGGATAACGAACACGGTTTCGCACTTGTTTTCAACGGTTATCGCTCCGGGCGGGGGGAGCGCCGGCGAGAGGGCGTCCGCATACCGGAGCAAGCAGGTCGCGAAATTCCGCACTGCGGGGTCCTCCCCCGCGCCTTGGAGCGCCCGAGCGGTCGATTGGATCCGATTCAGAAGATGCGCCGGCAGCTGCTCATCGACCGTATAGGGCTCGACGCTTCCCTCCCACTGGCACGTCAGCGGCACCGCCTGCGACAGGAGAATTCCGATCGAATTGTACGCGCCTCTCGGAGCAAGGCGGTGCTCATGCTGCGAGGCAAGGATGAGCAATCCGCCCATGCGCGCGACGCGAGGGGCAGAGCGGTCTTCTGCAAGCGTGACAGCCGCCTCCAGAACCTCCGGGTGGCGGAGGTCTGACCCGAATGAAACGAGCCCGGCGACGTACAGTGTATCGGAGCGCCGATGGGCTGCTCTCAAGGCCTGGGTGACCAGCGGGACGAGCTCTGGCCCGCAGCTTTTGAGATCGCCATGGGGCCTTCCGCTGGCGAGAGTAGCGGTGAACATCCCGCGGCAGTTCGCTGGGATGCGTTGTGCGTCGGCCGTTGCAACTGACGCGAAGAGCACTGCTCCAGTAAAAGCGAGAATTCGCACGTTTAGTTCTCCTGTTTCAGGGAGCCTGGAGATCATCATCGGTTTCACATCCGATCGCGGCCCAGGTTGGGTTCGTATCGTTGAGCGGACCCCGATCGAAGTTCTTCTGGGGTGTCAGGTAGTCGGTGGCCCACCAGTTTGTGTACACGCCCTCCGCATCCCAACGAAACTGCTCAACCGAAATGTTCTGCCGGTAGAACCGCTCGAAACGTTCGTGGAGCTTGGAGCTCTGGAAGACGCGGTTCGCCACTCCAACATGGGAATTGGAAGCCAACGTTACGCCTTCATGCCGTTCGAGCTCGCTCCGCAGGGTCGACATGTCGGACTGAGCGCATGAGCGGTAAATGTGGTTGCTGCTCCACGCCGGTCCTCCATTCCCATTCTGGTCATTGTACCACGTTGCCGCTATGACTCCCCAGGGGTCCCCTGAGAATCGTCCGTACAAAGCGGGGTGAAGGTTGATCGTCGCTATGCCGCCCGCAAATTGCAGTTGGTCTGCGAAGTACAGAACTCCTGCGTTTGGCCCCGAAGTCACACTGGCGACCGGCGTGGTATTATACGAAAACTCGGTCAGGTTCATCACCCCGAAAGGTGGGGGGACCAGCTTCATCTGTGTGGCCTGGATCTCATGCAATACTGTCGGCCGGACGATCTGGTATGCGGTCCATGGGCGCTCTCGGACCGAAAAACGGCTCGTTCCTGATACGGTGGTGGCCGAGCCCTCCTGCGAAATTACTGCGGTGATCCTGACCCGCGAGCTGGCAATCGCCACACCACTCCACTCGGCGGTGTCGCCAGCGGCGTAATCCTCATGGGTCGTATCGGTCACGGCAATGCGGTCCGCCGTAGCTTCCCGACGCACAATCGTGAACGGCATTGCGGGGGAGACGAACGCTCGGCAACTCACGTTCGTACCGCGGGTGATCGGGGGACTGCACGTGACGGAGAGGCGCGGACTGACTGCGGGTGCACACACGCTGCGGATGCCGGAGGCAAACGATGTATCCGGCCGCAGGGAAGATGCGGTCGAACACTGCCCCGGCGCACGCTTGCTGCGCACGTCCGCGAACTGGCCCTCCACGTACGCCTGCACCTGCATGCGTCCGGGCCCGGGAGGGCGATAGCGGCAGACCATCTGGTTCTGGCACTCGCGCACATCCCATCCGCCACCGGTGCGGTCGGGTGTGTCGCCCACCGAGTCGCCGGGGAAGAAGCGCCAGAAGGTCGCGCCCGCCGGGATGTGCCCCGGATACCCCACCGGGTTGATGAACTGGAGCCCGTACAGCGCCTCCACCGTGTACGGACGCTCTCCCGTCGAATCGGGCTCACCCTCGGTGAGCTGCAGCGGGCTGGGCACGGCGGTGGCGGCCACCGAATAGCCGCCGCTGACGTGGTAGCTGAACGGGCCGTTGCCGAAGTTCGGGTCCGGCGCCCACTGCGCGGTCATGTTGACGTGGCCCGTGAGGGTCACGGCCTGGGCGGCGTAGTACAGGCCGATAGCCGCCCCGCTGTTCGCGCCGCCAGTCCCGCGCAGCCTGACCTGCCCGCCACTTCCCTCTCCCGTCCGCAGCCACACGGGGCCACCCTCCCACGGACCGGCGGCGAAGTTCACCAAGGGGGAGCCATTCTGGCACGCCCAATTCGGCATCTCGATCGCCCGTTGCGCGCAGGGCGCCTCGTTCCATGTGAGCTGCACGTTGCCGGTGACGTTGAGCACGACCCAGGTCGACTCGGGCAACGTCAGCAGGTTCACGTACGGCGGGTTGGACACGGCGGCCGGCGAGGTGTTCGAGGGCGCGGGCACGAACCCGCCGCCGAGGGCTTGTGGCGCTTCCACGCTCGCGCGCCGGGCGATGCTGCGTGTCGCGGGGCCGAGTGGTTGGCGGGAATCGCACCCACCTGCGGCAACGGCACACAGGAGGGCGAACGTCGCTCGATGGATCTTCCATTGTGGTTTCATCTCTTGCGTCCTCTCGTTTTCGCTCCGGTCGTGGTGGACCGTTTTCGGTAGCCGGGCTGTCTCGGGGAGACCCCTAGCTGTGCGGACCGGCCTCGCGGCCGGGGTGCTCTGTGAGGGAGCGGAGCTTCTCACACCGTCAGGGCATAGGCATCTCTCGTGTTAGATTTTGTCGGAAACGTGCGGCCCTACAGGTAAACGCCTGCACCGCGCTGGTGCTGACATCTCATCGCATCCGGGTGGTGGAGGTCGAGAGGTTACGCACCCTGCCGCTTTTCCTCGTACCACGTCCCGAGCTTCCGGACGGTAGGCGTGTACGGCTTGACACGGGCCAGGCGCGGCCTCAAAGCGCAGCTTAGGATCTGACGGTAACGAATCGACAGCAGGTGCGACGAAAATCTAAGTGCCTATAAATCATCCACTTACGCGATGGTTGCGGAATGCCTCGCGCAAACCGCCCGAGGCCCGCCCGGCTGAGCGCTGGGAGACTCAGGTCACGCGCCGGTTCCCGGCCCCCGGTGCCGTTCGTAGGGGCGAGCATGCGAGTCCGGCGGAAGTCGGGGCCGCACGGATCCCCCGTCTCCTACACGGATCCCCGTCTCCCCCGCCGATCCCTCGTCTCCCGCGCCGATCCCCCATCTCCCGCCACCGTCCGATCCCACTGCGCGAGGCAACCCCGTAGCTTGCGACGGGAATTCCTCCGGATCGCTCGAGCCTTACCGCGCCCGCCGCGGGAGTTGCGCGCCCTGGCGGCAGCTGTCCACGAACTCGGCGTCGAACGTGGCGCACACCGCCTCGCGCCGTGCGGGGTCGGGGGTGTTGGTGAGCAGCGTGCCCGCCACGCCCGCGTAGCACAGCGCGCGGGCCGCCGCGGGCGCCAGCCGGCACAGCGCCAGCCCGTCGGCGGGGTTCGAGCTCACGTCCACCAGCGCCACCGCCGCGCCGCGGATGCACGCCGGCTCGGCCGCCTCGCCGGCGCGGGCACACAGCTCGGCGGTGCGGCGGGGGTCGCGGCCGGCGTAGGCGGTGAGGTCGCGCCCCAGGCTGGCCCAGCACACGCGCACCATGTTCTCGGGCGCGCGGGAGCACGCCTCCGCCGTGCGCGCCACGTCTCCCGAGACCGCGGGGAGGATGGCCGACGTCTGGATCAGATAGCACTGGTAGCGGTACTTCTCGCCCACCACGGTGCAGGGATACAGCAGGTCGTCGCGGTCCAGCGGCTTCCAGGCGCCCGCCGGCGCGCCGTGGGCCATCCCCGCCATCGAGCCGTGGTCCATCCCCGCGTGCTCGCCCCCGGCCGCCGCGCCGTGGTCCATCCCCTCGTGCCCAGCGTGCTCGCCGTGCGCGCCCTCGCCCGGCTTCTGGCCCACGGCGGCGTGGGCCTGGGCGGTGTGCTCGGGGTGGGTGACGGCGATGATGTTCTCCATGAACACGCCGCCGTAGCACCCCTCGCGCGCGCCGGCGTCGGTCAGCTGGTCGCAGCGGCCCAGCGCGGGGGGCACCTGGTTGCGCAGCAGCGCCATCAATCCGTGACCCAGGCCGTGGTTGCACTGGCCCCACAGGATGGCCTTCCCCAGGTGCGGTGCGCAGATGCCGTTCATCTGCTGGGGGGTGAGGGCGTCGCCGCGGCGGGCCGCGTCCAGGAAGTAGCCCTGGATCACGCCGTGGTAGCACCCCGAGATCTGCGTGTTGGGGCACTCGGCGAAGGTGGCGGCCACCGTCTCGGGGCTGCGGTAGGCGGCGATGCCCATCCCGTGCGCCAGCCCGTGCGCCTCGCCGCGCACCGAGGGCTCACGCTCGGCCAGCACGTCGAGGATCGCCATCGCCCGCGCCACGCCCGAGCGCTCCAGCACCCCGTAGAGCGCCCGCTCCACGCACTCGCGCTGCACCGCGGCCTGCCGCTGGCACCCGCGCTTCACCCACGCGGCCGCCGAGTCGGCGCTGGCCGCGGTGTCGGTGCGCACGCGCGCCAGGTGCGGGTTGGTCGCCTCGTCGTTCGACGGCGAAGGCCCGCGCGGCGGCGGGGTGCAGGCGGCCAGCAGGAGAGCGCCAGACAGGGCGAGCGGTGCGAGGCGTGGCATCAGCGTCATCGGGGTGGGGAGATGGGGATGATGGATGGGTCGCGCGCCAGCGGTTCGCGGGTGGATCCGAACGGAGGGGAGCCCATCGCGCTCGGGTCTGTGACAGCGGGACAGGCGACGGCTCCGACGCAACTTCGCAGCCCGGCGCGTAGATGGAAAGCGCCCGGCAGCAGCGCTTGGCGGTGGACAGGCGAGGCGGGGGAGGGGAGAGGCCGGACCTTTCGAACGCCCAGGCGCCGCGAGGGTGCGCGTCAGCAACGTTTCGGCGCTTCGCTCGCGGCGAGGGCGCGGCTGGGACGGGAGGACCGCCGGCAGGGGCGGGTGGCCTTGCGCGGGCGTGCGTATGAACGGACGTTTGATGGCACACCCGGAGACGCTGGATACGCGGGGAGCCGCGCCGCCCGCGACGGCGATGGCGCCGGAGCGTCAGCCGTCGCCGGCCTCGCCGCGCGCGTGGGGGTCTTCCTCCTCGATGCCCGGGTCGTGGTCGCCGGCGATCCAGGTGCCGGCGAGCGAGTTGAGCCAGGTGGGGAACTCGGCCCCCTGCTCGTCGTACACGTCGCGCAGCGCGCGCACCAGCCGCTGCACCGCCTCGGCGCGGTGCTCGGCCGGCAGGTCGCGCACCAGGGCGCCCACCGCCACCTCGATCCCCTCGGGCGAAAGCTCCGAGCGCGGGCGCGAGCCCTCGCGGTCCCACCAGTCCTGGAGCTTCTGGCGGCTGCGCGAGTATGGCGTGCCGCCCGACAGGAACTTCTCCAGCCCGCTGGGGCTCATTCCCACCTGCCGCGCCACGGCGCGCAGCGAGGTGGCCTGTACCCGCAGCGCCACGGTTTCGCGCAGGCGCTCCAGCGAGGTGAGGGGTCTCTCGGACATTGGCGGTCTCCACGCGGGCCGGGCCCGCGCCACGGTTGACAAATCGGACGCACGCAAAGCTTACTTTGTACTCTTTCCGTGCACAACCTCTGCGGGGCCGCTTTCCATGGCGTTTGCGGGGCGGTCCGTTCCCGTGCTGGACTTGCGGCCGCTTCGCGCTTAGAATGGGCCGGAAAAGAATAACCCCTCTTTCAGCACCCGCGAGGCCTGTCATGCGGCCCGACAACGACGCCCCTCCCGCCCTTCCCGACGACCCGGTGATCGCCACCGGCACCCCCCTGGCGCCCGAGCTGATGGCCGGGCTGGCGCCCGACGTGGGTTTCGCCGTGTGGCAGGTCCTGCGCACGCTGCGCCTGTGGACCGCCGAGCCCGAGCGGCGGCGCGAGGCCATGTTCGACCCCGCCTACATGGACACCTGGGAGCGCGCCCTGCTCACGGGCTCGCTGGAGCCCGACGTGCGCTTCCCCCTGGCCGTGATCGTGGGCGAGATGGCCGCGTACCCCGCGGGCGAGGGGCGCCTGTCGTGGGCCTGCGTGTGCGTGGCCGACTGGGCGCTGGGGCGCGGCGCCGTGCGCGCCGGGCTGGCCTTCGCTGAGGCGGCCGCGCAGGCCAGCCCGCTGCAGGCGCGCTACGCGTGGCTGGCCGGCCGCCTGCTGCGCACCCACGGCGAGGGGCGCGCGGCCGAGCGCTGGCTGCGGCGCGCCTACCGCCTGGCCGTGTCGCAGAAGGACGGCGAGACCCAGGCCCGCTCGCTGACCGCACTGGGAAACCTGTCGATGCAGCGCGGTAGCCTTCCCGCCGCGCGCGCGCTGCACCTGCGGGCCCTTCGCGTGAGCAGACGCTGGCGGCTGCGCGAGCAGGAGGGAATGGCGTTGCATGACCTGTTCGTCGTGGCGACAGATCAGCGGTACCGGGCCGAAGCCGACTTCTATGCACGAGCCGCGGTCACGGCCTGCAGCTCGTCGGATCGCCTCCCACGGTTGGCGCACGATATCGCCTTCCACTGGATGGAGCAGGGATTCTGTAGTCGTGCGCTGCGCGTGCTGGATGCGCTTCGGCCGCACTTCTCCACTCCGGATCACATCGTCAGGGTCGCGGCAAACCAGGCGCGGGCGGCGGGGGGAATCGGAAACCGTGCGCGGTTCCTGAAGCACCATGCCGAAGTGCAGTCGCTCCTGCCTCAGCTCGAAACGCGCGAAGCACTGGCCCCGGCCCTCCTCGACACGGCCTACGGCGCGGTGGCGGTGGAGGAGTGGGAGATCGCGCTCGATCTGACCACCCAGGCAACCGACGCCGCGCACATCCACGAGGATGCGACCGTTGTGATGCGTGCCGACGCGCTTGCGGGCGCGATCCACCGCCGCGATTTGAGCAGCGTGGAACATGTGGTGCCCGAACGACGCGCGACCATCCCCGCCGGCGAGCAGTTCGCGGCGGAGATGGTGACTCTCCTCGCTTATGGAGGGGAGCGCGCGCCTTGAGCGGCGTGGGATCAGCGCGGCGGGGTGCTCGTGCTGTCCGTGTATCCCCCCGAGCCGAACTGCCCGTTGCCGTCCGCGCGCAGCTGGACCGTGCGAGAAGTGGACGGCGCCGTGACGTCGGCGGCGCAGGCGGCGGCCAGGAGGAGCGCGCACGTGCCAAGCAGGGCCTTGAGTCTCATGGAAAACCTCCGAAAGGTGGGGCGAGAGGGGAGCCGATGTCGCACGGCAAAGTTGACGCGTGAATTTGGACGCGACAACGACTTGTACGTACCAAATGACCGCCCCTAACGAGACTCGGACCCAGGATGAAACGGCGTAACGAGCGGCGGGTGATCGTGTTGCAGGGTATGAAGATGGGTGGCCTGGAGCCCATCGCTCCGCCGTATGAGGTGGGGCCGCCGGTGGGGTGGGGCGAGGTGGACGAGGCGGCGAAGACGGCGCCCCCTTCGGCGGTGGTGCTCCTGGATCCGTACGCGGGCCGCCGCCCGGGCGAGGCGTTCCCGAAGCTCCACGACCTGCTGCGGCGCTTCCCCTCGCTCACCGTGGTGGCGGCCTTTCCGCTGCGCGCCGAAACCATGGCCGACGTGACCACCCTGCTGGAATGGGGCGTGGCCGAGGTGGTGGACACGGGCCCCGAGGCCACGCCGCGCGCGCTGCACGCCCGACTGCGCCGGGCGCACGCGCGCCCGCTCAAGCGGAAGCTCGAGCGGGCGCTGGGCGAAAAGGTGAGCGGCGACGCGCGCAACCTGCTGCTGGCGGCGGCCGAGGTGGCGGTGGAGGGCGGCGGCGCCCGGGAGCTGGCCGCGCTCCTCGACGTGGCGCCGCGCACGCTCACCGAGCGCTGCACCCGCGCCGACCTGCCGCCCCCGCGCCAGGTGCAGGCGTGGATGCGCATCCTGCTCGCCTGCATGCTGCTGGACGACCCCGGCCGCACCGTCTACGCGGCCGCCTGGGCGTGCGGCTACAGCACCGACCGGTCGCTGCGGCGCGCGGTGGGCGACTTCGTGGGCAGCGGCGCCCGCGAGCTGCGCCGCGGTGGCGCCTTCGAGCAGGCGGTGAAGGCGCTCAACGCCGTGCTCTTCAAGCTGCGCGAGGAGGGCCGCGAGCGCCGCCGGGCTGAGCGCCTGGCCGGCCGCATGGCGTGATCAGGATTGAGGGGAGTCGCCTATCTTGACTCTGATCACTTTCATGTAGTTTTCAGATACGGACTTTGTTCGGGCAGGAGAACCGGAGGAACTGATGGTTTCCGCACACGACGTCGCCGCGTACATCCTCGGCAAGCAAGGGCCGATGTCCGCGATGAAGCTCCAGAAGCTCGTCTACTACGCACAGGCCTGGTCGCTCGTCTGGGAAGACAGGCCGCTGTTCGGAGAACGAATCGAGGCGTGGGCGCATGGGCCCGTGGTTCCCGAGCTCTACCGCGAGCACCGGGGGCAGTTCGAGGTCCGCGCGTGGGAGCGCGGGAATGCGGCCTCCCTCCAGCCCGCCGACCGTGAAACGGTGGACGCGGTGCTGGATTACTACGGTGGCCGCAATGCCCAGGTGCTCAGCGACTGGACGCACAGCGAAGATCCTTGGAAGCACGCCCGTTCGGGGGTGTCCGACGGAGAGCGCGGGAATTCCGAGATCACGCTCGATTCGATGATGGAGTACTACAGCAGCCTCTGACCGGTTCGCATGGGAAAGAAGCCACGTTCGACGTTCGACCGGGGTGACGCGAAGTCGCCCCGGTCGAACTTTTCGGGTGCTGCCGGGAAGCAGCCGCGCGGCGAAGCGCCCAACGTGCTCAGGACCAAGCCGCTATGGGCGTTCCGGATCATCGACCTCGGCGGGCCCTGGTGCTGGAGCGCGCTCGGCGGCGACGGCCTAGTGGATGTGCTGGGCCGGCTCAAGCAGCTCGAGTCGATGACGTGGGGCGAGATCGAGGGTGCAGAGCACCACTTCGTGGGAGTGGACGGGTGCTGCAAGAAGGCGCGCGACCGGCTGTCGGAGCTGAGGCATGATGACACCGACACTCTGTTCTCGGTCCGCGTGACGGGCCGGAAGCGCATCTACGGGATCCGCGACGAGCGCGTCCTGAGCATCCTTTGGTGGGACCCGGAGCACGAGGTCTACCCTTCGCCGAAGAAGCACACGTAGGTCCGGACCGGGCGGGACGCCGAGAACGCTCGCGGCGATGGCCAGAAAAAACAGCCGCCGTCCCTTGAGGACGGCGGCCGGGATGATCCGACGGGCGGCGGCGCGAGGTCAGCTCGCGCCGCCGTCTTCGTGCAGGTCGATCAGCCACACGGGGCGCGGGGTGCTGGTCTCGCGGCAGCGGCGGTCGAGCAGATCCAGCATCTGCAGCATGGTGAGGCCGCGCTGCGGGGCCGGCATGTGCTGCACCAGCAGCGACATCGCCGCGCCGGCCGATTCGCGGCTCAGCTCGGCGCTGCGGCTCTGGATCTCGCGGATGTACCACTCGGTCAGCTTGCGCGTGGTCTTCACGTACGGGTCGGCCCCGTCGATGAAGCCGCGCAAACCCGTGGGGCTCATGCCGATGTCGCGCGCGGCGTGGCGCAGCGAGGTGGCGTCCACGTAGATCCGCGCCGCCTGGCGCAGCGTGGTGATCGACGCCCCCTCCTTGGGCGGCGGAAGCGAGCGGGCGAGCCGTCTGGCCCGGAGGGTGTGCGGCATGGGAGAGGGAAGCGCGAGCGGTTCGAGGAGGTGCTTTCCCCGAAGCTAATGGCGCGGAACGTCGGTCCGCAAGGGGTTTACGCTCACTCCGGACAGCACTCGCGGCCCCCGCGAACACCCTGCGAGTTCGACGCTCCGGAGGATTACGGCGCGATAAGAGCTTTGAGTCAGACTCACCCCCCAACGGCGCCGGTGTGGGCCGGCGCGCGGGGGGCGGGAAGACAGGGCTCCGGCCTACGCGTTGGGCTCGAGCTTGAGGGCCGCCGAGTTCATGCAGTAGCGCATTCCGGTGGGCTGCGGGCCGTCGTCGAACACGTGGCCCAGGTGCGCGTCGCAGCGGCTGCACACCACCTCGGTGCGGCGGGCGAACCACGAGCGGTCGTCGTGCTCCTCCACTGCGCCTTCGCTCACCGGCCGCACAAAGCTGGGCCACCCCGTGCCCGACTCGAACTTGTCGTCGCTGCGGAACAGCTCCTGGCCGCAGCACACGCAGCGATAGGTGCCGGGGGTGTGGTCGTTCCAGTACTCGCCGGTGAAGGCGCGCTCCGTGCCCTTCTTGCGCGTCACGTTGTACTGCTCGGGCGTGAGCTGCGCCTTCCACTCCTGCTCGCTCTTGGAAATCTTCTCGGCCATCTATCTCTCTCCTCGCGGTTCGATCTTGCGTCGGTGCAGCGTCACCCCTCCATCGCCCTGGCCGGCCACACGGCAACGACCGCACCACGTCTGCATCCATCGTCACCCCTGGGACATCCGGGGTGCCGGTCTGGCATCATTACACGCGGCGGCGCATACCGGTCCCGCCGCGGCGGGCGCATCCTGTTCGATATTCACCGGTTACACCACCCGCACCCGCCGCCGAGCTACGCGTAGCCGTCAACCACGAGCGGCGGGCGAACGCCTTCGCGCTCTCCCGCCGCCGGGGGACCCGCCTACGATCCGTCTGCGATCCGCGATCCGATCGATCCCCGACCTGCAGGCGCGTGGCTCAGCGCGAGGTGATCTCGATGGCACCGGTGGACGAATCGCCGCCGAACTTCTGGCGCGCATCCACCGCGCTGTAGAAGCGCACCGTGCGGATCACGGTGATGGGGATCAGCGACAGCGATTCGCGGCTGCCCATGCGCGTGCCGTCCTTGAACACGGCCACGTCCACGTGGTTGGTCAGCGACGTGGCGCCGCGCGGGGTGCGCAGCCACGACGGGCGCAGGTTGTGGATCAGCTCCATGGCGTCGGCCACGTGTGCGTTCCGCACTTCCTCGTAGCTGATCAGGTTCAGGTTGCGCCGCGCGCGCGGCACCTGCGAGCCCAGCGGCGGGGCGTTGGCGGGCGCGGGGGCAGCGGCGGACGCGGGGGCCGCGGCCGCGGCGGTGCACAGCAGGGCGGCCAGGGCGGCGAAGCGTCGGTTCATCGGGGCCACATCCGGTGCTGGGGGAGCGGGGAAGGGAGAGCCGCGGAAATCCGATAATGGAAGCATAGCCCGCGCGCGTGGCGGGTCAAGCGGTTCGTGGCCGGCCCGGTGGCGCGCCGACGGATCCGCCCGATGAGACTCGGGGGCTCAGCGCTTCTTCTTCGACTTCTTCGTGCGCGCGGCGCGAGCCACGTCCAGCGCCTTGAACACCCAGGGGCGCAGGGCGTCGGCGTCTTCCAGCAGGTCGGCGGGGAGCTGGTAGTACTGCATCACCATCGCCGGGTCGCCGAACGGGGAGAACGGGCCCATGCCGGCGGCTTCGAAGTCGCCGCGGTTGCTGTCGTCCACCTTGAGGTAGGTGTCGTCGTCGTCCATCAGCGCGAAGAACAGCCCGTCGGAATAGATGCCGACGCCGCCGAACAGGCTTCGCGACGTGACCGGCACGACGCGCCCCAGCTGCTCCAGCGCGAACTCGCGGTACTCGGGAGATACGGGCATCGGACGAACGCTAGCTCTGGTGAATGCGATCCGGGGACCACGGCGCGGGGAATATTCGACTGAAGTCGACGCTACAACGGCACACAGTCCGCCTTCGCGGACTTCGATCGGCAGGAAGGCGGAGGCGAGTGCCCGTGGCCGCCGCCCGGATATCTGAACACACCGCAGGGATCACGGCGTGCAGTCCGCGAAGGCGGACTTCGTGCCGTTGTAGCCGCGACTTCAGTCGCATCGTTCCCCCACCGGCGCCCGCTCTCCCACACCGAACCCCGCCAATCGGCTGCCGATCCACGCCGGATCTCATGCTCGATCCACGCCGGATCTAACGCCAATCCGCGCCCCATCCTCCGCCGAACCCACGACGGATCTCCGCGCGGGCCGGCGCCGTCCCGGCCGTGCCGACGTGCTAGGAAGCCGCCGCCACCCCCCGCCCCCCCAGCATCCCCTCCAGGTACCGCCCCGTCACGCTCTCGCTCACCCGCGCCACGTCTTCGGGGGTGCCCATGGCCACCACGCGGCCGCCGTCGGGGCCGGCGCCGGGGCCCAGGTCCACGATCCAGTCGGCGGTCTTGATCACGTCCAGGTTGTGCTCGATCAGCAGCACCGTGTGGCCGGCGTCCACCAAGTCGCCCAGCACGCGCAGGAGCTTCTTGATGTCGTCCAGGTGCAGCCCGGTGGTGGGCTCGTCCAATATGTAGAGCTTCTTGCCGCCGCGCCGCGCGCCCTGCGCCAGCTCGCGCGCGATCTTGATGCGCTGCGCCTCGCCGCCGCTGAGGGTGGGCGCGGGCTGGCCCAGGCGCAGGTAGCCGAGGCCCACCTGCTGCAGGTGCCACAGCGCCTGGCCCAGCCGGTCTTCCTGCAGGAAGAAGCGGATGGCGCCGTCCACCGTCATCTCCAGCACGTCCTTGACGCTGGCGTTTCGGTAGCGCACCTCCAGCACCTCGGGCTTGAAGCGCGCGCCGTTGCACACCTCGCAGGGGACGAACACGTCGGCCATGAACACCATCTCCACCTGCACCTGCCCCTCGCCCTTGCACGCCGGGCACCGCCCGCCTTCCACGTTGAACGAGAAGTGCCCGGGCCCGAACCCGCGCTTGCGCGCCTCGGGGAGCGACGAGTAGATGCGGCGCACCTCGTCCCACGCCTTGATGTACGTCACCGGGTTGGAGCGGGGCGTGCGGCCGATGGGGCTCTGGTCCACCAGCACCACCTCCTTCACCAGCCCGGCGCCGGTGAGGCGGTCGTAGGCGCCCACCGTCTCGCCCATGTGGCGCTTGGCGCTGCTCTCGCCGCCGCTCAGCTCGCGCTCGAGCGCGCGGTAGAGCACGTCGTGCACGAGCGTGGACTTGCCCGAGCCGCTCACCCCCGTCACCACCGTCAGCGCGCCCACGGGGATCTCCACCCGGTCGCCCAGCAGGTTGTGCTCGCGCGCCCCGTCGATGCGGATCTTCGCGCCCGAGGTGTGGCGCCGCCGCTCGGGAACGCCGATCTCCTCGCGCCCCGACAGGTAGCGCCCGGTGAGCGTGTCGGCCTGGAGGAGGTCGGCCAGCGTGCCCTCGAACACCAGGTCGCCGCCGCGCTCGCCGCTGCCGGGGCCCAGCTCCACCAGCCAGTCGGCCAGGCGCATGGCCTCGGGGTCGTGCTCCACCACGATCACGGTGTTGCCGTGCTCGCGCAGGCGCACGAGGAGCCGGAGGAGCCGGTCGTTGTCGGCCGGGTGGAGGCCGATGGTAGGCTCGTCCAGCACGTAGAGCGTGTCCACCAGCCGGCTGCCCAGCGAGTTGGCCAGCGTGATCCGCTGCGCCTCGCCGCCCGAGAGGGTGCGCGTCTGCCGGTCGAGGGTGAGGTAGCCCAGCCCCACGTCGTCCAGGAAGCCGACGCGCGCGTCCAGCTCCTTGAGGATGGTGTCGGCGATGGCACGCTCCTGCTCGGTCAGCGGACGGTCGGCGCACGCTTCCCCGTCGGCCGGCGCGGCGCCGTCGCCCCGCAGCGCGGCCAGCCAAGGGCGCAGGCGGGTGAGCGGAAGCTGGCTGACGTCGGCCACGGTGCTGCCGCCCACGCGCACCCACAGCGCCTCGGGGCGCAGCTTGGCGCCGTCGCACACCGGGCAGGTCTGCGCCGTCTGGTACTGGCGGATGAAAACGCGGATGTACTGCTTGTAGCGCTTCTCGTCGAGGTCTTCGAAGAACGAGTAGACGCCCTGGAAGCCGCGCGTGCCGTGCAGCACCTTCTCGCGGAACGCGTCGGGCAGCTCGGCCCACGGCGTCTCCGTCGACACGCCTTCCTTGCGGGCGAAGTCGTAGAGCTTGGTCCGCCGCGTCTCGTAGCGGGGCATGCGCCAGGGGTCCACCGCGCCCTCGGCCAGCGAGCGCTGGGGGTTGCACACGATCAGCGAGTCGTCGAACTGCAGCACCGCGCCGAAGCCGGTGCACTCGGGGCAGCTCCCGTACGGGTTGTTGAAGGAGAAGAGCTGCGGGCTGGGGTTCGCGAACTCGATCTGCGGGTGGTCGGGGCAGCGGAAGCGCTCGGTGAAGCGCAGCGTGGCCCCGCCCACCGGCACCACCACTGCCTCGCCCTCGCCCTCGGCGAACGCGGTCTGCAGCGAGTCGGCCAGCCGGTTGCCGTCGTCGGCCTCCACCCGCAGGCGATCGACGACGACGACCAGCTCCTGCGCGGCGGTGAGGTCCACGCTGGCGCCCTGCGCGGGGACGTCGTCCAGGTGCAGCTCGCGGCCGTCGGCCAGCACGCGCAGGAAGCCGAGCGCGCGCAGGTTCTCCACCACCAGCGCGTGGGTGAGGCGCGCCGAGCGGGGAAGCGGAAAGCCCACCATCATCCGCGTTCCCTCGGGAAGGCGGTTGACGGCGTCGGCGGCCGACTGCACGGTGTCGGGGCGGATCTCGCGGCCGCAGGGGCCGTGGCCGTCGCCGGGGCAGAAGGTGCGGCCCACGCGCGCCCACAGCAGGCGCAGGTAGTCGTACACCTCCGTGGCGGTGCCCACGGTGGACCGGGAGGTCTTGGTGGGGTTGCGCTGCTCGATGGCCACGGCGGGAGAGATGCCCTCGACGCGGTCCACGTCGGGCTTCTCCATCCGGTCCAGGAACTGCTTGGCGTAGGTGGACAGCGACTCCACGTACCTGCGCTGCCCCTCGGCATACACGGTGTCGAACGCCAGCGAGCTCTTGCCCGAGCCGCTGGGGCCGGTCACCACGATCACCGACCTGCGCGGCAGGTCCAGGTCCAGGTTCTTGAGGTTGTGCTGCCGCGCGCCGCGGATCACGATCTTGTCCTTCATGGCGCGGAAACTACAAGGACACGGGGGATACGGAACAGGGGGGTACCCGTCGAAAGACCGAACATCGGGATTTCGGGCGGAGTGATGCGTGCTTCGACCGGCCCCGCGGAGGCCCCTCCCCGCGCCTGAGAGCGCGTACCCTCCCCCGCTTCGCGGGAGCGGGTGGGAACTGCTGAGGCGTCGCGCGTCGCGCCGGCTGTTGCGGCCGCGCCGGCCCTCCATCGTCGCGGACGATCCTGCCCCCGCAGTCCGCGAAGGCGGACTTCGTGCCGTTGTAGCCGCGACTTCAGTCGCATCCTCGAACCCAAACCCCGTCAACGACCCGCACCCACGTCCACCGATGACCGACACCCGCACCATCTACACCATCGGCCACTCCACCCGCACGATCGACGAGCTGATCGCGCTGCTCAAGGAGCACGGGGTGGAGGTGCTGGTGGACGTGCGGCGCTTTCCGGGCTCGCGGCGGCATCCGCAGTTCGGCAGCGCGGCGCTGGCGGCGTCGCTCGCGGCGGCGGGGATCGGCTACCGGCACGCGGAGGCGCTGGGCGGCCGCCGTGCGGCCGACATCTCCGCGACCTCGCCGAACACCGCCTGGCGCAACACCGCCTTCCGCGCCTACGCCGACTACATGGCCACGCCGCCTTTCCGCGTCGCGCTCGGCGAGCTGATCGACCTGTCGCACGAGCAAACGGCGGCGATCATGTGCGCCGAGGCCGTGCCGTGGCGCTGCCACCGCCGGCTGATCACCGACGCGCTGCTGGCCCGCGGCGTTCCCGTGGCCGACATCATCGGGCCGGGGCCCGCGGGTGCCGCGCGGCTTTCGGAGCACGCGCGGGTGCAGGCGGACGGCGTCGTGATCTATCCCGCCGCGCCCGCGGTGCAGGAGGAGCTGTTCGGCGGATGAGGCCGGCGGGCAGTGTGCGCTTTGCGACGTCCGCGGCGCTCTTCTTGCGCGTCTGCAGGTGCCTGCCCCACATCCCCGTTCCAACGGGCGCGTCCGCTTGCGAGGTGACGTGGCGTGCGGCAGTTTCGTGACGTGGCTCCATCACCCTGGCTACACCCGCTCCCGGCGCCGATGCCGAAAACCGTCCTGCTCGCCGACGACCACGAGGACAACCGCTACGCCCTGCAGATGATGCTGGAGCGGGCCGGCTACCGCACGCTGGGCGCGCACAACGGGCGGGAGGCGGTGGACCTGGCCATGGAGCACCTGCCCGACCTGATCGTGCTGGACCTGGCGATGCCGGTGATGGACGGCCGCGAGGCCAACTTCGCCCTCAAGGCCGACGCGCGCACCCGCGAGATCCCCGTGCTGATGCTCACGGCGATGGCGCTCTCCATCGACCGCGAGTCGCTGGCCGGCGAAGGCTTCCAGGGCGTGATGATCAAGCCCATCCTCCCCAGCGTCCTCCTGAACGACGTCCGCAACCGCATCGGCCCGCCGGAGGAGTAGGGAAGCGCGCCCCGCGGCAGCTCGACCGGTCCACCCTGGGCCGGGACCTCGTTCGATCTTCATCCCGCCATCTCGCTCTCGTCGGCATCTGCCCGCGGCCGCTCGCATCCACACGGGCGGCTGAAGCCGCGGGCTAGAACGATGGGAAGCCTCGCAAACTGCGTGAGGCTGCGGGCCGGCATCTCGCGGGGCACGTTGCCGCGCCCGGTGCCGCGCGGTACCTTGGGGCGTTTTCGCCGGGGCACGCGCTCCGGCGCTCCGGCGGGCGGCCGCGGCTGCCCGCTCGCGGCATTACACCCGAGGTGAACGTTGGCGGACACCAGCTACGACATCGTCATCATCGGCGCGGGCCCGGGTGGGTACGTCGCCGCCATTCGCGCCGCGCAGCTCGGCTACAAGACCGCCTGCGTCGAGGAAGCCAACCTGGGCGGCGTCTGCCTGAACATCGGCTGCATCCCCACCAAGGCGCTGCTCGAGAGCGCGGCCATGATCACGCACCTGGGGCACGCCAAGGAGTTCGGCGTGACCATCGGCGAGCTCAAGACCGACATGGCGCAGGCCGTCAAGCGCTCGCGCCAGGTGAGTGAGCGCTTGGTGAAGGGGATCGGCTTCCTGTTCAAGAAGAACAAGGTCGTCCACGTGCCCGGGCGCGGCCGGCTGGCCGGCAAGGGCAAGGTGGAGGTCACGGGCAAGGACGGGAAGAAGGAGACGGTCACGGCCAAACACGTGATCATCGCCACCGGCAGCAAGCCGCGCGACCTCCCGTTCCTGAAGATCGACCACGACCGCGTGTGGGATTCGACGGATGCGATGATGTCGAACGAGGCGCCTAAGACGCTGGCCATCGTGGGCGCCGGCGCCATCGGCTGCGAGTTCGCCGACGTCTACGCGGCGTTCGGCACCAAGGTTACCATCATCGAGGTGGCCGACCGCATCCTGCCGCTGGAAGACCGCGACTGCTCGGCGGTGGTGGAGAAGAGCTACAAGAAGCGGGGGATGAACGTCCTCACCAGCACCAAGCTGGAGAAGGCCGAGATCGGCAAGGACGGCGTGAAGCTCACGGTGAAGACGGCCAAGGGCGAGACGCAGACGGTGGAGGCCGAGCGCGTGCTCAGCGCCATCGGCCGCGCGCCGCTGGTGGACGACATCGGGCTGGACGCGGCCGGGGTGAAGCTGGACGAGAAGGGCTTCATCGGCATCGACCGGCAGATGCGCACCAACGTGGAGGGGATCTACGCCATCGGCGACGTGGCCGGCCCGCCGCTGCTGGCGCACAAGGGCTCGCACGAGGGCGTGCAGTGCATCGAGGCGATCCACGGCGACGAGCACGCGGGGATCGACTACGCCAACATCCCCAACTGCACCTACTGCCACCCCGAGGTGGCGTCGGTGGGGATGACCGAGGAGCAGGCGCGCGAGGCCGGGCACGACATCGAGGTGGGCGTGTTCCCGTGGACGGCCAACGGCCGTGCGCTGACGGCGGGCGACACCGACGGCTTCGTGAAGGTGATCCGCGACAAGAAGTACAGCGAGGTGCTGGGCGCCCACATCGTGGGCCCGCACGCCACCGAGCTGATCGCCGAGTTCGTGGTGGGCCGCCACCTGGAGACCACCGCCGACGAGATGGACCGCGCGATGCACCCGCACCCCACGCTGTCGGAAGCGGTGGCCGAAGCCGCGCTGGCCAGCCTGGGCCACGCGCTGCACATCTAGCGCGAAGGCGGGCGACAGTGACCACGCCGAGGCCGGCTCCGGAAGCACCCGGAGCCGGCCTCGACGCATCGGTGCGCGCGGGTTCGGACACTTCGTACGCTTTGGATTGGCGGGTACCGCGGAAACACATTAGCCACCTGATTGTCGTTCGCGCGGCTCTCTACTGTGCATGGTTCGACTCCCGGGCATGACGAGTCCTGGTAGCAGCTCCGTCCACGCGGTAATGAGGAACCGAAGAACTGCCGCGGCATTTCTCCGGTTCGTTCGGTTAACCTTGCGATCGGGACGGCCCGCGAGCTCTACTCCGCTTTGCGCGGGGCTCAGTGAGCGTTCGCGAAGCCGGGCACCAACACCGCGTCGACAATCTCGTGGACAGCGGCGAGTTGTTGCGGGTCGTCGCCGATATCATCCGTGAGTTGCGCCGTAAACACCGCCACCAAACGTAGGTCAGGAACGCAGAAGACGAACTGGCCGCCGTATCCCCACGCGAAGAACACCGGGTGCGTCCCCGCCTCCTTCAACCACCACCCGTAGCCATATAGGAACTGGCTGTCAGGCGACCGGCCGCGGGGGCGGAGCGACTGGTCCACCCATGTCTGCGGGACGATCTGCTTCCCCTCGAACTTGCCCCGGTTCAGGTAGGTGATCCCTAACCGCAGCAAGGCCGTGGGCGAAACGAACATGTCATTGCCGCCTATAAACGTACCTGTGGCGTCACGCGGCCATTCCGGCATCTTGATCCGCAACGGCTCGGCCAGCTTGCGCCGCGCATACTCGTGGGTTGATACGCCCGTGACCCGAGTGAGCACCGACGAAAGGATCTGCGAGTTCCCGGTGCTATACTGCATTCGCGTTCCGGGCTGCGCCACCATCGGCATTTCCAGTGCGGCGCGCGTCAGGTCGGGCTGTGCAAACCACGCGCGGTATGCGTTCCCGCTGGTGCTCTGCAGCCCGGAACGCATCGACAGCAGATCGCTAACAGTGATCTCCAGCTTTCGGGGGTCAGAGTCAGGTGGGAAGTAGTCGGGGAGGATCTCGGCGACCCTCTGATTTTCGCGCATGTAGCCTTCGTTAATTGCGATCCCTACCAGCGCCGAGAGGAAGCTCTTGGACACCGACTTCACGTCCGCTGTCCGGTGCGCGCTGCCCGATCTGTAATAGCGCTCCACTAGTACTGAATCGTTCTGCCACACTAGGAACGACGAGATCCTCGGCACCGCCTCGGCACGGACGGCGGCTTGGTCCAGGAACGAGACCGGCTTGACCGGTGGCGCGGACGTCTCGCACGCCGTGAAGGACGTGACGGCGGCGAGCGCCGCGAGGTATTTCGCACGGGGAGATATGATCATGAACTTGGACGGGAGGAAGTTAAGACAATCAATGTCCCCGCATTGGCGCGAAGGTACTAGTGATCGGACGGGAAACTGTCCGATGCCTCGGGGAGAGTGGGTATGGCTGGTGGCACATGGCTTCAAACCCTCGGGCGAAAAGAAACCATGTGCCTGCAGTGGTTTCAATTAATCGGGCTCACCGCTCCAACCCCAGGGTATTTACCTCTGCCCCTCGGGTTAGTGGATGGATTGTTGGTACGATAAGATGAAGTTGGCGTTGGCGCGCTCGATGGAGGGCAGCCACTCTTCGCGAAACTCTTCAGGCGCATAGATTCCGCGATACCAGTCTTTTCCGTTGAAGAACCGCTGCAGGTCGGCACGGTTGAAGCGGCGACCATGACGGGCGTAGATCTCGTTGCGCATGATATCCAACTCCTGCTGATCTTTTCCGGCGAGGTCGGCGTCGGTCAGCAGCCGAACGAGTTGAATGGGAACGGCAGGAGGTGATAGGGGAGGCGGCATTGGTGGGGCCGAAACCGATGAAGGCGGCGTGATTGCGGGAGTGGGAACGCCCGAAGACGGCACCACAGCGATGTTGCCCGTGTTGGTAACTGTGTCAGTGCCAACGGTGTGCTCCGATGGTATCGGTTGCGAGGTGCGCTTCTCCTTCGCGGGCGGGGCGAAGCAGCTTTCTGCCGGCGTGACCGGGAGGCCCGCTTGGCACCGTACCTCCGGTACCATCATCAAGGCAGCCACCATGGCTATCGTCCCAACGATCAGAGAAGCCCAAGCTACAAATCTCATTTCGATCATCGTTCATATCCTTCTACATGATCCCAGATGCACGGTCCTAGGCACAAGATAATTCCGCATCTGGCGGCGCGGAACAATTTTGTTGAGCGCGGGAAGCTCGTCGAGAAGAACTGGGTTGTCTCGGGCTGCCCATGGCGGGGTTCCACATTGTTTGGCGTGGTGAAGTCCAATCGTGAGAGGCAGAGGGGTAGAAAAAATGGAAAGCTTCTGCTTCCCGTCTCGATGCATTAAGTAGTTATAGAGTGGCCAATCGACGTTGTTGAATATTATCCCTCGTCTCGCCCGCTCCCGATGAAAATAAATAGAAGCGCTGTTATCGCCATTGTGGCTGGGTGCCTTCTGGGTGATACTGGCGAGATATCTCGGGCGGTTCGATACCCCATCGAACACTCTGCGTTTCTGGACGACGGGGCTTACGGTGCGACGCGATCGCGGCGAGGCGCCCAGGTGGTGGTAATCGACCCGGGGCACCCATCGGAGAATGGTGTCGGGGCACACGGGCACGAAGTGGCGGAAGTCACCACTGCATGGGAGGTCGCTGTGCTGCTGCGGGACCATCTCCAAGCGGCGGGATTCGACGTGCGCATGACGAAGACCGCCGAATGGGAGATGGTGCGCAACGTTCGGCGTGCGGAAATCGCCAACGAGGCAGGCGCGGCGTTGATGGTGCGGCTGCATTGCGACGTCGGAAACGGGAGTGGCTTCGCCATTTACTACCCCGACCGGCAGGGGAGAGCGGAGGGGCACATCGGCCCGTCGCCTGATGTGATGAAGCACAGCCGCGCGGCAGCGCTGGCGCTGGACAGTGCGATGGCAGCAGAACTCTCGCCTAGCCACTTGCGCAACGGGGGCGTGCTAGGCGATTCAAAAACTTACATTGGCTCGCGGCAGGGGGCGCTGACCGGGTCCATCTTCTCGCATGTGCCGGTGGTCACAGTGGAGATGGCGGTGCTAACCGCTGCAGGCGACGCACGCTTCATCTCGTCACCCGAGGGCCAGCGGCGAATGGCCCGAGCGCTGGCGGCCGGGATCATCCGGTATGTTTCAGTGACGTCAACCAGCTTAGAGGATCGCCGCGCTCCGATCGACTCCGTGCTCCGCGAGAATCATCCCGCATCAGAGAATCCTTTCGCAACGCCAATTCCCTCCATGCTGGAAAATCCTCCCGCGCCACAGGGAGAAGCGCCCCGCACTGCCGATCCTCCCGCGCCCAAGGCTACGAATACCGACCGGCGAGCGCCGCGTGCGCCAGCACCAGCGCGGCGCCGAAGGCGGTGAGCGCGGGAAGCACGCCGATCCGGTCGGCCAGAAAGCCCACGGCCGCAGGGGGGAGGCTGAAGCCCAGGTAGGCGCAGAGAAAGAATCCGGAGACGGATCTCGCGCGGTCGGCCCCGCCCAGCCGCGCGGCCTCGGCCAGGCCGCCCAGGTAGGTGAAGCCGTAGCAGGCGCTCCCCACCACCGCGGCTCCCAGCAGAAGCAGCGGCAGCCAGCCCAGCGCCGCCCCCGCCACCAGCAGCGCGTAGCCGGCGGGGAGCACCCACAGCCCCGCCCGCAACGCGCGGCGCGCGCCCATGCGCCGGGCCCACGGCTGGCACGCCGCGCCCGCGGCGTTGACCAGGAAGATCGCGGGCCCGCTCCAGCCGCCCAGCCCCTCGCGTGCGAGCTGGGCGGGCACCACCACGATCACCAGCCCCGTGACCGCCCACGCCGCCGCGATCGCCAGCCCGGCGGCCACGCTCCCCGCCGGGTAGGCCGGGAGGCGGAGGATGGGCGTGCGTGCCCGCCCGTCGCCCGCCGCGCGCCGCTCGGGCGGCATCGCCCGAACGAGGGCGAGGCACCCCACGCTCGCGGCCAGCACCGCGGCGTAGCTGACGGGGGTGAGCGTGGGACCGGCGAGGAGGAGCGCGGCGGAGGTGAAGAGCGCTCCCCCGCCCGAGCCCAGGATCGTGGCCGCCGCGGCGTATCCGGCCGCCCTCTCGGCTGCGCCGGTGCCCGCGATCTCCGCCAGGTACGCGGTGCCGGTGCCCACGCTCAGTCCCATCCCCACGCCCTGCAGCACGCGCGCGGCCACCAGGGTGGAGAACTCCGGCCGCACGATCATCAGCAGCGTGGCCAGGCACGACGCCACGACCCCCGCCGCCAGCACGGGCCTGCGCCCCACGCGGTCCGACGCTCCGCCCAGCCCCAGCAGCACCGGGAGGAGGCCGGCCACGTAGGCGCCGAACATCAGGCCGGTATGCCCCGTTCCCACCCTCGCGGCGGCGGCGTAGGCGGGGTAGAGGGGAACCTGCAGGTACACGCTGGACGTGACTACGAACAGCACCACGCCCACCCCGGTGGCGTGCATCGCGGCACCGCGCCGGTGGCCAGCCGCTCCACCGGCGGCGGCCCTCACCCGAGCGCTGTCCACGGCGCCTCCGCTTCCTCCAGTGACTGCGCGACCAGCCGGTACACCCGTGTGGCCTCCGGCGTGGCGGTCGCGGCCGTGAACCCGTGGGTGGCGCCCGGCGTCTCGTGGAGCCTGATCCGACCCCCGGCCGCCATCACCCAGTCGCGCAGCAGCCGCACGTCCGGCAGCAGCATCTCCCCGGTTCCGACGAACACCTCCATCGGCGGAAGGCCGCGGAGGTCGGCGTGGAGCGGGCTCAGAAGCGGCGAGCGCAGGTCGGCCGTGCCCGCCCACCAGCGGAAGAACTGCCGGGCAGAGGAGATCCGCAGCACCGGGTCGCCCGCTTCCATGGCCGCCATCTCCGGGTTCTCCATCGTGGCGTCGAGGACGGGCGAGAACAGGACGATTCGGGCGGGCAGCGCCAGCCCCAGCTCGCGGTAGTGCAGCGCTTGCGCGAGCGCCAGGTTCCCCCCGGCCGAGTCGCCGCAGAGGACGATCCGGCTCGCCGGGACGTGGTGGAGGAGCGTGCGATAGACGTGCTCCAGCAGGCGGAACGTCTCCAGGAACTGATGCTCGGGAGCGAGCGGGTAGATGGGGACGGTGACCGATGCGCCCGTGTGCCTCACGAGCGCCTCGATCACCTCCCAGTGCAGCGCACGCAGCGGGTACACGAACCCGCCGCCGTGCGTGTAGACCACGTGCCATCCCGACGCGTGCCCCCGTGGCGTGAGCGTGTACACCGTCTGCCCGAGCACCCGCTCGTCGCGGACGTCGCAGCACGCGCGAACGCCTTCGGTGACCGCCGCGGACGCGGGATATTCCCGGCCCACGAAGCGGTCACGGAACGCGGCGGCGTCGTGGGGCGCCTTGCGCACTACACGCCCACCGCGTGAGCGGCGGGCTCCAGGCTCTCGGCCACCGCGTCCAGCCCCCGCTGGATGTCGCGCTGGATGTCCACCGCCGACTCGACGCCGATCGAGAGCCGGACCAGCCCCGGCGGCAGCGCGAACGAAGCGGTGCGCTCGCCGATCTCCTCGGAGGTGAAGTCCAGCTCGTCGGGGATCTCCAGCGTGGTGAACACGCTCCCCAGGCTGCTGGCCAGCGGGATCCAGCGCAGCGCCCCCACGAAGCGGCGCGTGCTCTCCCGCCCTCCGTGGAACGCGAACGACACCATCCCGCCGCCCTGAACCATCTGGCGCCGAGCCGCGGCGAAGCCCGGGTGCGAGGGGAGGAGGGGGTAGCGCACGTGCGACACCGCCGGGCTCCCCTCGAGTTGCAGCGCCACGGCGCCCGCCGTCTCCGACTGCGCGCGCACCCGCAGCGGCAGCGTCTGCAGCCCCCGCAGCAGGAGCCACGCGGCGTGCGGGTCGAGAGTGGGGCCGGTGAGCACCCGCATCTGCCGGATGGTGGCGATCAGCGAGGCGCCGCCCGCCACGGTGCCGGCGAGAACGTCGGCGTGGCCCGCGAGCGACTTGCTGGCGGACTGCAGGACGAGGTCGGCGCCCAGCGCGAGGGGAAGCTGGATCATGGGGCCCGCGAACGTGGAGTCGACGAACACCAGCGCGCCCTGGCTTCGCGCGATCCCGGCCAGCGCCTCCACGTCCAGCACGTCGAGGGCCGGGTTCGACGGCGTCTCGAGGTAGAGCAGCCGGGTGTCGGGCCGCATCGCCTCCGCCACGCGGCGCGGATCGGTCGCGTCCACGAAGCTGACGTGGACGCCGGCGGCCGCCTCCAGGTGCTCCAGGAACTGGATCGTCTGCGCGAAGATCGAATGGTGCGCCACCACGTGGTCGCCCGCCCGCAGCACCGCCATCAGCGACGTGCTGATCGCCCCCATCCCCGACGCGAAGAGGAGCGCGTCCTCGGCACCTTCCAGCGCGGCCAGCCGCTCCTCGGCGAGGCGGATGGTGGGGTGGCCGAAGCGCGTGTAGAAGCCGCGGTCGGATTCGCGGGCGAAGAGGTCGGCCAGCTGCGGCAGGTCGGCGCCCTCCCACTGCGTGCTCAGGTGGAGCGGGGCGTTCAGCGTGCGGTGGGCGCGCGGCCGCCCCTCGGCCGATGCCCAGGGGTGCACGGCCAGCGTCTCCTGCGCGAGGCGCGGCTCGGTGGCGCCGCCCGATATCGTGGGTTCCATGTCTCGTCCCGTTGAAGTGGAATCGTGAACGCGCACTGCATCCGCCCCGCGTGCGCCCCATGCGCCGCCGGCGGGTTCCGGCATCCCTCGGTCACGCCGTGCCTGCTTCGCCGCAAAGCCGCTCGCGGAAGAAGGCGATGATCTCGTCGCGCGCCTCCGTCGTCGGCTCGCCCTGGCGGTCTACCAGGTGCACCGTCACCACGCTGTGCGGCGCGGGCACGTGCCGGGCGAAGAAGGGGGGTGCGTCCGCGAGGTTGGCGGCCGCGTCGGGGAGGACGCGCGCGACGAAGCGGTCGCCCAGCGCGGCCTGGTAGGCCGCGAAGCGCTCGGCCGTGCAGAAGCGGTCGCCGGCGAAGCGGTAGGCGCGGACGGTCAGCTCCTCGCGCTCCAGCCGCTCGCGCACCGCCTGCAGCTCCGGCGCGGAGATCTCCAGCCCTGCGGGGTCGTCCAGCGGGAGCGTGGGCTGGGAGAGCACGGGCGCGAGCACCGCCGGCTCCAGCATCATCGACAGCGCGAAGTTGCCGGTGAAGCACATTCCGATCGCCCCCACGCCGGGGCCGCCCCGCTCCGCGTGCGCCACCCGGGCCAGCTCCCGCAGCCACGCCGACACGGGGCTCGAGGCCCCGCCGTCCAGCGCGCGGAACTCGGCGCTGACGCACGCCCGGCGGAACACGAGCGCGCCCTCCTCCGCCGTCGGCACGGCGCCGTCCTGGCCGAAGAGCGACGGCATGTAGACGGTGAAGCCGGCGTCGCGCACCCAGCGGGCGAACCGGGCGACGTGCGGGCTGATCCCCGGCATCTCGTGCATCACGATCACGGCGGGCCCGTCGCCCGCGACGTAGACCGTCTTCGAAATCTCTCTCAGCAGCACGTCGCGGCGTGTGAAGTCGCTGAGTGGGTCCGGCTCCAGCAGGGCGTGCGGCATGGCGTCTCGCGCGGCGGTTCGTGAATGGGTGGCACCCGGCCGCGCGGCCGAATCGCGGCGCGCGGGGTTGCGGACACGTTCGTGCCGGGCCATCGTGCCCGCCAGCGTCACATTTGCCACCATTCGGGGTTTTCTCGCCATGCTCCAAGTCGAGGTGATGGTTCTTACCGGAGCGATGCCGTCCAGCGTCGCGATCACCACCGACGCGATCGCCACCGCCAACAGGCTGCGCGAGGTGGAAGGGAGAGCGCCCGCGTTCGCGCTCCGCTTCTCGGGATCGGGACGAAGGATCGCGGCCCACCTCTGCAACGGCGCCGATCAGCCGTCCCGAACGGATGCGTCGAGCGATGCGGATCTGGTGGTCGTCCCCGGGCTCGGCGCGACGACGGAAACCGCGATTTCCGAACGTCTTGGCCGCAAGGACGTGCTCTCCGCGATGCGCGCGCTCAGCCGGGTCGTGGACCGCGGCGGCGAGGTCGCGGCATCCTGCTCGTCCGTCTTCCTCCTGGCCGAATCCGGCTTGCTGGGGGGACGGCGAGCCACCACCACCTGGTGGCTCGCCCCGCTCTTCCAGCGCAGGTATCCCGCGGTGCGGCTGGACCCCGACGCCATGGTGGTGGCCGATGGGCTGGTGACCACCGCGGGCGCGGCGATGGCGCAGCTCGACCTGATGCTGGCGCTGATCGCCCGGCACGCCGGCGCCGACCTGGCCGAGCGGTGCGCGCGCTACCTCCTGCTGGACGGCAGACGCAGCCAGGCGCAGTACATGGCCGTGGGCTACCTGGCCGCGCAGGATGCCCACGTGGCGCGCGCGGAGCGTTGGGCGCGCGAGCACCTGGCCACCGGGATCAGCGCGCGCGAGCTGGCGGAAGCCGCCGGGCTCTCCACGCGTACCTTCGCCCGGCGGGTGGAGCGGGCGACCGGCCTCTCCCCCGTCCGCTTCCTCCAGCGCCTGCGGGTGGAGCGCGCGGTGGAGCTGCTGGAGACGACCGCGTGCACGGTGGAGGAGATCGCCCGGCGCGTGGGCTACGCCGAGCCCACCACGCTGCGCCGCCTGCTGCGCCGGAACGCGGGCGCCCGGCCGCGCGAGCTGCGCGGGTAGCCCCGGCTACCGGTCCATCACGGGGAGGTACGCCCGCCACGGGCCCACCGCCTCGCGGTACTGTTTCGCCATCACCCGCGCGACTTGCGCGACGTGGCCCAGGTCGTGGGCCACCCACGTGGCGAGCAGCTGGCTCAGCGTCACCCGTCCGAAGTCGGGGTGCGTGCCCTCCAGGCCGAGCTGCCGCTCATCCAGCCGCCACCCGGCCAGCGTGGCGAGGTTGGCGGCCCGCAGCTCGGCGAACTCGTCGAGCAGCTCGCCGAGGCTCTTTCCCGCGCGGTCGCTGGAGTTCGGTTCACGATCGAAGGGCGTGAACGGCTGGGCCGGGCCGTGCTCCAGGATCACCCGGGCGCGCGGGATCCAGTTGACGCGCTCGCCGTGCACCAGGTGGCCCACGATCGCGGCCGGGCTCCACGTGCCCGGGCCTTCGGTGGCGTCGCTCCAGGCGGGTGGCAGCCCATCCAGCATCGCCCGCAGCGTGGGCGGGGTACGCTGGAGCAGGGGGATCTGTGCGCTCAGGTCGAAGTTCATCGGCGGTGCCGGTGGCGCGCGGCGAATTCCGCTGCCGCGCCGTGGATCGCGAGCTTCCCTCGCGGGTCGGGCCGAAGCGCCAGACCGCGGTGGAGGAGGGCAGGATGAAAGATGTCCGCCGGTCCGACTGCGGTGGTTTGCCGCTCGTACGCAAGTTGTAAGGGATTGCGCAGATCCCGCGTCCAGCCTCGTCGGATGATCTGCCCCGCTCCCTCACAACCCCCTTCGCCGGCTATTCCAGCGCGTCGCTGAAGAGCAGGTCGTGCCGGCCGTCGGAAGGGACGCCGTTCAGGCGGAGGACGGTGGCTACCTGCGCCCACGTCCGAATGCCGTGGAGCAGCGCGTGCGCGGCGATCTTGCGCGCGCTCGCCCGGAAGGTGCCCGCGCTGATGGTCTCGAATTCCAGCACGCGCGCCAAGTCCTCCTCGGTCGCCCGCGCGAGCCAGCTCCCCAGCCGCTGGTTGGCATCTCGCGCCGCCGCGAACAGCGCCTCGGCCGGCTCCTGCGCGATCGCCTCGAACGGCGTGGGCGGCTGGCCTTGCAGCCGGTCGGCATAGCGCCGTTCCACTCCGGCAATGTGGTGCACCACGGCCCGCACGGTAGGCATGCGCGAGCCGTCGCCCGGGGCGAACGCGAGGTCCAGCGCATCCGGATTCGCCGCGAAGTACTGGGCCCATCGGGAAAGCTCCTCGCGCTCGTATTCCACCAACTCGGCCAGCAGCAGGGCGGGAGCGGGGTGGCGCGTGGTCTCAGGCATTTCGCGTCCGTTTGCCGGGGGAAGGGGGATCGAGCGGCGGCGGCCCCACGTAGCGTGCGCGCGGGCGCAGGAGGCGCTCCATGCGGTACTCCTCGAGCGCATGCGCCACCAGGCCGGCCGTACGCCCTACGGCGAAGAGGGCGAGCGGGGCAGACGGTGGCGCGCCGATCACACGGCACAGCGTGGCGAGCGCGAAGTCCACCGATGGGCGGGTGCCCTCCATCGCGTGCACCTGGGCCGCGAGCGCGCTGGCCGCGGCGAACTCGGGCGAGCGTCCGGCTTCGCCGAAGCGCTCTCCAAGGAGGCGGAGGAGGAGCGCAGCCCGCGGGTCGCCGTCGGGATACAGCCGGTGCCCGAAGCCCGGGACGCGGCCGTTCTGACGGAGCCTGCGGGCCAGGTACGCGCGAAGCCGCTCCTCGCCCGACAGCCCGTCATCGGCATCGGCCTTGAGCTGCGGGCCCACCAGTGATTCTGCCTCGCTCAGCAACGCGGTGACGGATGCGGTCTCGCCGCCGTGGCGAGAGCCTTCCAGCGCGGAGAACCCGGCGGCGATCGCCGCATGGGGCGACGCGCCGGCCGAGGCGACCACGCGTGCCGCGAACGCGCTCACGTTCAGCTCGTGGTCGGCCACCAGCACCAGCGCGGCGTCGATCACCCGCGCGGTGGAGAGCGAGTCGGCCGTCCTCTCATCGCTCTGGACCCCCTCCCGCTCGCCTGCCTGCGACCCGGCGGCCCAGGCCTTTGCGAGCCGCGCGGCGACGCTGTCTCCCGTGCGGCCATCCGCGCCGTGCTCCCCGGCAGACGGGCCGCCACATGCGAGGGTGCTCATCAGGCCGATCGCGTCACGCCCTACGCGCGCCACGTTGGCCGGGTTGCGGTCGCCCGCCGCCGCGTCCAGCGCCTCGGCGAGGGGCAGGAGTGCGCGCGCGGCCTGGACGGGCGTCGCCGCGTGGAGCGGGCCCCCCGCGTGGGAGAGGCTGGCGAGGACGGGCTGCAGCCATGCGGGATCCGCCGCCGGCGCCTGCAGGCCGGGGAGCACGCCGCGCCACAGGAGCTCGCCCACGCGCTCGAACCAGCCGCCGGGCAGCGGCGACGTGGCAGCGGCCTCGGCCAGCGCCAGCGCGTCGTGCCCGCGGTAGTACAGCCGGCCGTCGGTGATCTGGGTGATGGAGGACTCGAGGATCGGCTCGCCCCACGCCAGCGCACCGCGCGCGGCGGCGCGGGCGCCCAGCGCCGGGTCGCGTCGCGCGTCGCGGAACGCGGCGAGCCGCCGCACGGCCGCGGCCGGGTACCGCCGCGCGCGGGGGTTCCGCGGGTCGGCGATCGATGCGAGCAGGCCGCGGCTGACGTAGGCGTAGAGGGTGCGCCGGGTCACGCCGAGCTCGCGTGCCGCATGCGCGGCCGACAGCGTTTCTCCCGGCGGGTCGTCACGTTGCAGCACCTGCATCTCGGTGTCCTGGCGATCGGGCGGTTGCTGGCTCATCGGGCTCTTCAAGGCTCGCTGCGCAAAGGTTGATGGCGCAATCAACCTGTCTGCGGTGAAGCTACGACGTCCCCGCGCCCTCCGTCATGCGCCTCGCAGGGTCCGATAGCTCGACGACCCGTGGGAGCGCGGAGGCGGGCGCGCCGCAGCAACCCCGCACCACGCGCGACCGATGCTTCGTATCGACCGTACCCTGCGCCCTCGCCGGCCGTATCCCACCCTCGCGATCGCCTTCATCCTCGCCGTCGGAGCCACGTCCGCGGCCCAGGCGCAGGGTGCCGATCCACCGGGTCCGCGCTACGAGGTCCGCTCCACCGCCATGCCCCGGGCGGGCTTCGTGGTCACCAGTGTCGACGTGGACGGCCGCGGCGTGTTCTCCCCGCGGCAGGAGGCGAACGGGTTCGGCTGCGCGGGGAGGAGCGTGTCTCCGCAACTCGCGTGGCGCGGCGCTCCCCCGGGCACGCGCAGCTTCGCCGTGACGATGTTCGACATGGACGCGCCGACGGGGAGCGGATTCTGGCACTGGATCGTGTACGACATCCCGCCGTCCGCCACGTCGCTCCCGGCGGATGCGGGGCGGGCGGAGCGGGGCGCGTCGGGCGATGGGCTTCCGGGCGGAGCGGTGCAGGGGCGCACGGACTTCGGGGTGCCGGGCTTCGGCGGGGTGTGCCCGCCTCCGGGCGACGGCGCGCATCGCTACCTGGTCACGGTGTACGCGCTCGATACGGACCATCTCGGCGCGCCGGCCGACGCGAGCCCGGCGGTGATCGGCTTCATGCTGCATGGCCATACGCTTGCGACGGCATCGCTGACCGCCCGGTACGCGCGAGCAGCCGCGGGGAGCACGGCGCCGTAGGTCTTATCCAGATCCGGCTGAACTGCTTTCTCACACAGAGGCACAGAGACGCAGAGAACTGCGGGTTTTTCTCCGTGCCTCTGTGTCTCTGTGTGACACTTCAGCATATCCTGCTGCCGCGATGATTCATGCGGATCTGCTAGTGTCGAGAATCGCCCGGGGTCCGCTGTTACCTGGACGCAAAATCCTCGAACGGAGGAGGAGGGTTCCGCTCGTCTCGGGAGTTGAAACGAACGGACGGGGCCGCCGATCGCATCGGCGGCCCCGTGGTGGTTCGGCCGGCGCGACGCGGGCCGCGTCCGCCGTCGCTCGCCTGGGTCAGCCGCAGGCGACGGTCGGGCGCTGAGGCGGGCAGTAGTACGGGTACGATTTGGGGCATCCCACCCCGTCGGTGGACGCACCCTGGACGGTGCCGCGCACCCCGGCCACCGCGGGGTCCGCCTGGAACGTCTCGACGTGCAGGGAATCGACATCCAGCGTCAGCTTCTTCATCGCGACACTACCTCCGGGTTTGCGGATCGTGAACGGCGCGGGCATACCTATCCCGCACGAACCTGCAAACGTCCTGGTGCCCACACAAGCCCTCTCCGTGACGGGGGCAATCGTCCGGTCAGCGGCCCGTGGGCTGCTTGAAGACGACGCCGTTCTTCATCACGAAGACGGCCGTCTCCAGCGTCTGCACGTTCTGCATGGGGTCGCCGGCCACGGCCACCACGTCGGCCAGCTTCCCCGGCGCCAGCGTGCCGATGCGCTCCTGCCAGCCCAGCAGGCGGGCGGCGTTGCTGGTGCCGGCCACGATCGTCTGCATGGGCGTCATCCCGCCCCACTGCGCCATGAGCGTGAACTCGTGGCCGTTGGCGCCGTGCTGGCCCACGCCGGCGTCGGTGCCCAGCGCGATGGGCACGCCCGCCGCCACGGCGATGCGGATGGCGCGGCGCATGGCGGTGCCGGCGGCGCGGGCCTTCTCGGCGCGCAGCCCGGTGAGCACGCCGCGGTCGGCCGCGCCCACCACCGTCTCGCCGGCGCTCAGGGTGGGCACCAGGAAGGTGCCGTGGCTGGCCATCATCCGCGCGCCTTCCTCGTCCAGGAAGGAGCCGTGCTCGATGGAGGTGACGCCCGCGCGCACCGCGATCTTGATCCCCTCGGCGCCGTGCGCGTGGGCGGCCACGGGGCGCTCCAGCTTGCGCGCCTCGGCCACCAGCGCGTTCATCTCCTCCTGCGTGTACTGGGGCACGCCCACCGCGTCGCCCTCGCTCAGCACGCCGCCGGTCGCGCAGGTCTTGATCACGTCGGCGCCGTACTTGGCCTGGTAGCGCACGGCCGCGCGGATCTGGTCGGGCCCGTCGGCCACGCCCTCGCGGTAGTCGCGCTCCATCAGCCCCGGCCGGTAGCCGTTCTCGTCGCAGTGCCCGCCGGTGATGCCGATGGCGTGCCCCGCCACCTGCATCCGCGGCCCCACCGAGTACCCCCCGTCGATCGCGCTGCGCAGCGCCACGTCGTCGAAGTTGGAGGCGCCCAGCACGCGCACGGTGGTGAAGCCGTTCATCAGCGTGCGCCGCGCGTTCTCGGCGCCGATGATGGCGCCGAACGCGGGAAAGTCGCGCGTCTCGGCGTCGCGCGAGCCGGGGTCGGCCAGCGTGCGCCCGATGATGTGCACGTGCGCGTCGATGAAGCCCGGCAGCAGCGTGGCGTCGCCCAGGTCCACCACGCGCGCCCCGGCCGGCTCGGCGGCGCTGCCCTGGCGGCGCACGGCCACGATGCGGTCGTCCGTCACCACCACCTCGCCGTTGGCGATGGGCGCCGCGCCGGTTCCGTCGATCACCCGCGCCGCGCGGAGCACCACCGTGCCGGTGCCGCGAGTGGGGTAGTTCGTCGTGGAACTGGACGCAGGCGTCTGCGCGGCGAGCGCGGGCGAGAGGAGCGCCACGGCTGCGGCCGCGGCGAGCAGGGTGCGGGTCACGGGTTCTCCGGGAGGGTGCGTGGAATGGGCGAGTGCCGGGCGGATGAATGGCTGGACGGTGGGATGATGATTCGCAATGCGTCCGTCGGCAAGGCGGGGGTCCCCGCGCGGTGATCCGCGAGGAATACGGGTGATAGAAAAACACCCCCTTTCCCGAACCGCGGGAAAGGGGGTGTGTGATGGTGCAGGTCGGAGCCGCGCGGCCGTGCGCTAAGCGGAGCAGCCGGCCGGGCGCGGGCCCGGCGGGAAGCTGCCGCAGGCCAGCAGCTCCTTGAGCGTGGACTGGTGGAGCAGCACGAAGGCCTCGCTCATGAGCTTCATGGCCACGCTGGGGGCGTGGTTGCGGAACACGCCGATCTGCTCGGGCGGCACGCCGGCCAGGTGCAGGGTGGTGCCCAGGCTGTCGACGTACGCCGTCGCCTCGGAGTACCCGGTTCCCACGCAGGCGCCCGACGCGTCGAGCACGCGGGTGGCCGCCTCCACGTACTGCGAGCCGTTGCCGAAGTAGAGCGCGTTGGCGTCGTCGCAGATCGGCTCGAACGTGAGCTTGCGCAGCCGCTCGGGAACCACGGGCTCCACCAGGGTGAACTCCCAGTGGTGCGGCACCCAGGTGGGCACGTTGTCGTACAGTGCCCGGTTGGGCGAGTGGCTGGCCTTCTTCCAGCTGGTGACGGCGAGCGTGCCCGAGACGTTGAAGACCGTGCCGTACGGGTCCATGTACTTGCCCACCAGCGGGCTGTGCATGGTTCCCGGCGGGGTGGGGCCGGTCTGGCGCATGAACGCGGCCGAGTCGGTGTGCCCGGCGTTGAAGGTGAAGGAGTGCGGCCCCTCCAGGTTGGCCACGAAGAAATCCCACCCCGAGCCCGCGGGGCTCAGGTTGCTGGAGGCGCGCAGCACCTCGTGGCGCGAGGCGCCGCCCGGCGCCAGCGACAGCCCCCACTGGTGGTCGAACCAGAAGGTGCCGCCCTTCAGCGCTACCGTCTCGCCGCCCACGCGCAGCACGCTGGCCGCGCCGTCCAGCACCAGCCCGGGGATGGAGTAGTACCGCGTGCCCACGCCGCCCACCAGCGGCTCGGCGCCGTCGGCGCCCTGCGGCAGGTACCCGCGCGACGAGGTGAAGGCGAAGTCGATCTCCAGCTCCACCGGCAGGGGCCCGCCCCGGTCGGTGCCCTGGGCGCGCAGCCGCAGCGGAAACGGCCGCCCCGGCTCCAGCGCCTCCACCGAGCCGCCCCCCGCCCGCAGGAACAGCTGGTCCGAGACCTCCACCTCGCCCCGGGCTCCCGACGAGATCACCGGGTCGGCCTGGTGGAACGGCCCGCCTTCCACCGAAACGGCCAGCTGCAGGTCGACCACCTGGTTCTGCGCGTCGCTCAGGCCCAGCTGGTGCGCCATGTCGGGCGGCAGCAGCGCGCTGCGGAAGTACATGCACAGCACGCCAAACTGCCGGCCGTCCTCGGCGAACGCCGTCCCCGCGAAGTAGTACCATCCCACCTGCGCCGTCAGGTCCACCGCGTTCACGCGGGGGAACTCGAGCTGCGCGGTGTTGGGCATGTCGGGGTAGCCGCGGCTGCTGTCCATCCCCAGCAGCATGGTCATGGCGTACGCCTGGTGCGGCGTGAGCGACTGCGCGTGCGCCAGCAGCACGTTGTAGCGCTCCTCGTAGTCGGGCAGGAACGACCACGTGTTCGCCAGCATGTCGGCGAGGCGGTGGCGCATCCGCGCCCCGTATGCGGCGTCGGTGCCCGGATCGGCGAGCTGGACGGCGGGGACCGCGGGAGCCTGGGTACTCATGGAAGATCCTTCGGATTGCGAGGAACCCGGCGCGGAGTAGCCGGGCCGCGGCGGTGGGCGCCGTCGACGACGCCGGGAGGGAGAGGCGTCTAACGCAATCTGCTACATATACGGTAGCAGCGCAAGGAGGGAGTCACAATGTCGGAGATTGGGGACGCTCGAAGTGGCTTCATCCACCTTGCACTGACGGTCTGCGGCAGGTGCGGGAGCAAGGTGTGGAATCCGCAGGGATGGGGACGACCTGCTGGCCGCCGAGCACGCCCGGGCTTGCAGCGAGGGAGCACCCCTCATCGCCGGATTGTGGATCGAGCCCGGTGTGACGATTTTCGTGCGCACGGGAGAGAACCGATTGCGCGCAGAAGGAGATGGGCGATGCCGAGTGTTTTCCTGAGTCACACCCAGGCCGACAAGCCGTTCGTAGAGAAGCTCGCGGATCACCTGAAGAAGCTCGGTGTGAACGTCTGGTTCGACAAATGGGAGATCAAGGTCGGCGATTCCGTCACCTGGAAGATCAACGACGGAATCCGCGAGAACGAGTTCCTCGCAATCGTCCTCTCGCCGGATTCGATTCGTTCAGAATGGGTGAAGACGGAGCTCAGCGCGGCGTGGGTGAGGCAGATGAACACCCGAAAGGTGAGCGTGCTTCCGATCCTCTACAGGGATTGCGAGATCCCCCTGATCCTGGCCGATCGGCGATACGCCGACTTCAGAATGGGCTTTCACGAGGGGATCTCGCAGCTCGCCGGGGCGCTGGGCATCCGGGAGAGCCAGCTCATGTCCGAGGAGAACTGGCGCCGGTTCGCCACGAAGAGAGCTCCGGGCTGGCAGAGGTTCCGCCAGGCCGAGTTCGAGCGCGTGGTGACGGTGCTCGTGGACCGGGCCCTGGAGTACAACTGGTCGACATGGGTCGGAGGACGGGCGAATCCCTTCTCCATCACCTTGTCCGGCTTCGTCGACCAGGGCCGGAGCGCTTCCGTGTCGCTGAAGCTGGACGGGAAAACGCGGGCGTACATGGCCTCCCTGCGGAACGCGTACAACCCCAACCACCTGAAGGCGCGGGACTTCGATGTTTACGTGGGGAACACCGCGAACGAGTGCGAGGAGTTCGTGTGGCGCCACATGCAGGACTTTCGGCTGGCCCACGGAGATCCTGCGGACAAGCCCTTCCACCACGTCGACAGGTTCGCCGTCAAACTCGACGTGGCATGGTTTACAAAGACCCTTTTGAGCGAGCAAACCTGGTACAAGGGCGAAAAGAAGCTCCGGTAACCGGGGCCGCGACGCGACTTCACCCCTCCCCACGACGCACCCAGCCGTAGCGCTGTGCCACGCAAAACGGGGCGAGCCGCGGACCCGCGGCTCGCCCCGATTTTCGCTCGTCCTGAGCGGCGGTCAGCGGTCGCTGTCGCGGGCGGGGCGCGGGATGCGCAGCGTCTGGCCGGGCTGCAGCACCGAGTCGGCCCGCATCTCGTTGGCCTCGCGGATGGCGGCGACGGTGGTGTCGTACGAGCGGGCGATGCTCCACAGGGTTTCGCCGCTCTTCACCACGTGCTGGGCCGCGCGGCCACGAGACGCGGGACGCGTCTCCTCGCTGGCGCGGCGGCGCTCGGCGGCGGGCCTGCTCTCCGCGCGGTCAGTGGCGGCGGCGGCGGCGGCGCGCTGCGGCGCGCGCGGGATGCGCAGCTTCTGGCCGGGCTGGAGCACGGCGCTCAGGCTCAGGTCGTTCGCCTCGCGCAGCTGCGCCGCCGTCACGTCGTACTTCCGCCCGATGGCCATCAGCGTCTCCCCCTGCTCCACCGTGTGGCGGAGGATGGACGCGAGCGACGACATGCTCCCCTCCTGCCGCCGCCGGCTGGGCGCCTCGTCGTCGCCCGACGAACGGCGGCTCGACGCGGTGCGGACGGACCCGCTCTCGCCGTCCGGCGCCGAGCTGCGCGCGCGGCGGGGCGACTCGTCGTCCGCGGCACGGCGGCTCGATGCCGTGCGGACCGACCCGGACTCGCCGTCCGCCGCGGAGCTCCGCGAGCGACGCGGCGATTCGTCATCCGACGAGCGGCGGCTCGATGCGCTGCGGGTCGAGGAAGTCTCGCCATCGCTCGCGGCAGCGCGCGAGCGGCGGGGGGATTCGTCGTCCGACCCGCGGCGGCTGGACGCGGTGCGGGTGGACGAGCCCTCGTCGTCGGCCGCGGAGCCGCGGGTGCGGCGAGCGGGCGCCTCGTCGCCATCGTCGCTGGAGGCGCGGCGGCGAGTGGACGAGGTCTCTTCGTCCGCTTCGGCGCGGCGGGCGGCGCGGCGGCGCTCGGTGGGCTCCGAGTCGTCGTCCGCATCGCGCGAGGCCACGCGCTCGACGGGGCGGGCCTGGAGCGCGCGGGCGGCGTCGGCGTAGAGGCGGATGCGGTCTCCGCGGCCGAGCCCGTCCAGGTTGGTGGAGAGGTTCAGCTCGCGCAGCTCCGCGAGCGTGAGGTTGCTGGCCAGCGCGATCTTCTGCGCGTCTTCGCCCCGCCGCAGCGTGTAGCTCTGGAAGCCGCCGCGGCGCCGGTAGTCGCTGGTGGCGTAGGCCTGCTGCAGCGCCGGGCCATTGCCGCGCGGCACCCACAGCCAGTAGAACGCCGGCACCACCCCGCGGAACAGGTGCGGGTTCAGCTCCGTCAGCTGGCCGAGCGGGAGGTTGGCGATGCGCGCCAGGATGGGCAGCGGCGTGGGGAGGTCCACCTGGATGCTGTCGAACTCGAAGCGGCGCACCACTCCCGACGGCCGCGCGTAGCCGAAGCGCGCCGGGTCCTTGGCGATGATGGTGACGGCGTAGAGCCGGGGGACGTAGCGCCGCGTCTCCTGCGCCAGGTTGCCGCGGGCCGCCAGGTCCCAGAAGTCGCGGGCGCCGTAGCTGGCCAGCCCGCGGCTGATGCGCCCGCCACCGGCGTTGTAGGCCGCCGCGGCCAGCGCCCAGCTGCCACCGAAGTCGCCGTGCAGGTCGCGCAGGTGGCGGGCGGCGGCGCGGGTGGAGCGCACGGGGTCCATCCGCTCGTCCACCTGGTCGTCGATGCGCAGCCCCATGCCGCGGCCGGTGGCGCTCATGAACTGCCACATCCCCACCGCGCCGGCGTGGCTGCGCACGGTGGGCTGGTAGCCGCTCTCCACCATGGCCAGGTGGTGCAGGTCGCGCGGGATCCCCGCGGCGGCGAAGGTCTCCTGCACGAACGCCGAGTAGCGGTCGCTGCGCTCCAGCCAGCGCCCCACCACGTCGTGCCGCTGGTTGACCAGGAAGTCGACCTCGGTGGCCACCCACTGGTTGGGCTCCACCGGCAGGTCGTAGGTGGCGGTGCCCAGCAGCTCGCGGCCCACCAGGCCGTTGCGCACCCGTTCGATGGCGAACCCCTCGTCCACCTTCTCGGGCTCGGGCGCCGCGGGCGCGGGGGTCGAGTCGGCCAGCGGCGCGGCGGGAACGGGCGCCGGCGCGGTGCGCGCGTAGCGAGGGCCCCCGGCCGAGCACGCGGCGGTGCCGGCCAGCAGCAACGCGAGCGGAAGCGCGGACGCGTGGAAATGCGTTCGTGGCATGGACCTGCTGAGGAACTGCGTTGGCGAAGGCGGCCGCGCGCGAGAGTGGAGCGTGCGCGCGGAGCTTGTGGTGTGGGGGGTACGGCGAAGATAAGGCGGAAGGGGGATGATGCCAAGGGCGCGAGGCATCATGTTCGACTGGATCGTCCGCAGAGTCAGCGGAGAAAGCCGCTGTTCTCTGCTGACTCTGCTGACTCTGCGTGAGACCTCGCTGTTAGTTTTTCGCTGTGTCTTTGCCCGCGACCGATCGCTGCGGCTTCAGCCGCCTGCCTGCGGATCCGCCGCTCGCGCGCCACCCTCCACCAGCCGATCTCTCGTTCCCTCGATCGATCTCCCCCCTTCTCCACCCGCTTCCCGCGCCGCGCGCGCGCGGCACAGCGCCTCCAGGCGGCGGAGGTATTCGAGGTCGCGCTGGCCGTCGGCCTCGTCGCCGTGGCCCAGGCCGCGGCCCACGCGCCAGCGGTGGAAGGCCAGCTCGCTGGCGATGCGGTGCAGCTCGCGGCGCTCGCGCCAGCTGGGCACGCCGCCGGTGCGCCACGCCTGGAAGCTGGCGCGCAGGCGGCTGCGCACCACGCACAGGCGCTCCAGCTCGTCGGGGCCCAGCACGCCCTGGTGCACCAGCGCCTCCAGGTGCTCGCGGATCACCCGGCCCTCGCCCCGCAGCGACAGGTTGATGATCACCAGCACGCCCAGGAACGCGGGCACCATCACCGCCGCGTAGAGCGTCATGAACAGCACGTCGTCGCGGCCGGCGGCATAGTTCCACACCCCGTGCAGCACCACCGCGGCCGCGAAGCCCAGCGGGGGCGCCCAGGCGCGGGTGCCGGGGTGGGTGCGCTCGCGCGCGTAGCCCAGCCCCATCCCCAGCATGCTGGTGAACAGCGGGTGCGCGAAGGGGCCCACCACGCCGCGCAGGGCGAAGGTGGTGAGCGAGCTCTGGTGGCCTTCCTTGATGGCCTCGCCGTAGTACTGCACGTTCTCGAGCATGGCGAAGCCCAACCCCACCATCGCCGCGTACACCACCCCGTCCACCACCCCGTCGAACTCGTCGCGCAGCTCGTGGAAGAGGTAGAGGAGGGCCAGCCCCTTGGCGATCTCCTCGATCAGCGGCCCGCTCCCCACCGCGGCGAAGCGCCGCGCCGCCCCCGCGCCGATCAGGCCGCCCAGCCGCGCCTCGGCCCAGGTGTTCAGCAGCAGCGCGATCAGCACGGCCACGCTGGCGCCCCAGGCGAAGGTCTGCGCCAGGGTACGCGCCGGCTCGGGCTCGAAGCGGTCGAGCCACAGCGCCATCATCACGTAGAGCGGCACGGGGAGCACGGCCAGCGCGATCCCCATCCCCAGCGCCTGCATCCCCAGGTCGGCCGTCATCACCAGCAGGCTCAGCAGCCCGCACACCGCGGCCACCCAGGTGAGGCTGCGGTGCGCGCGCGGCTCGCCCGCGCCGTGGGGCGGGGGCGTGCGCGGCGCGCCGGCCGCGGCGGGGCCCGGGCCGCTCGCTACTCGGTCCACGCCCCGAAGGTGCGCTCCAGCACCTCGCGCCGGTGGGCGAAGATCTCGCGCAGCCGCGGCGCCACCAGCGCGCGGCGCACGGCGCCCCCGCCCGGCGGCAGCGCGTAGTGCACGTTGTCGGTGGCCTCCACCCCGCCGGCGATCTCGCGGAAGTGGTGCTGGTGGTGCCAGAAGCGGTAGGGGCCGAAGCGCTGCTCGTCCACGAAGCGGTGGGGCTCGTCCACGTGGGTGATCTCGGTGACCCAGCGCATGGGCACGTTCAGCAGCGGCCGCACGCGATAGGTGATGATCATCCCCGCGTACATCCGCTCCTGGGGCGGGCTGGTCACCTCGAACCCCATCCACCCCGGGGTGATCCGCGCCAGGTTGTGGGGGTCGGAAAAGAAGTCCCACGCCTCCTGGATGGAGATGGGGAGCTTCTGGAGCGCGTCGAGCCGGTGCAGCTTCATCGTCCATCCATGGTGGGTTATGCCGGGAGTGCGCACCCCAAGCTACTCCGCCCCCCGCACGGGCGACAACCGCAACGATCCAGAAGGCCGTTTCGTGACAGCGGGCCACCCGGGCAACGCACGCCGGGGGCGCCGGTTCTCCGGCACCCCCGGCGGTCGCATCACCCGCGCGTCCCGATGCGGTGGATCCGCTAGACCCGCTGGCTGGGCCCCAGGTCCTCCGTCTCGCCCAGCCCGCCCACCGTCTCGTCCGACGTGACCTGGGCGGCGGCGCCGCGCACTCGCTGGGCGTTCCAGGGCGCCACGAACGGCAGCAGCATGATGCCGGGGAGAGCCATGGCGATGGTGAGCAGGAAGAAGGTGGGCCAGCCCACGCTCTCGGCCAGCTTGCCCGCCGGCGCGGTCAGCCAGTCGCGCCCGAAGCCCATGAAGCTGCTGAGCAGCGCGTACTGCGTGGCGCTGAAGCGCGGCGACACCAGGCTCATCATGTAGGCCACCAGCGCCGCCGTGCCGCACCCCTGGAAGAAGTTCTCCAGGATCACCGCGCTCACCATCAGCGGCGTGCTGCCCAGGTTGTGCGAGAGGAGGAAGTAGGTGACGTTCACCGCCGACTGCAGGATCCCGAAGATCCACAGCGAGCGCACCAGCCCGATCCGCGCCTGCGCCGCGCCGCCCACGATCACGCCGACGATGGTGGCCGCCAGCCCCATCACCCCCTGCACGCTGCCGATCTGCGTCTGCGAGAAGCCGGCCTTGAGCAGGAAGGGGGTGGCCATGTTGTTCAGCGCCGCGTCGCCCAGCTTGAAGAGGACGATGAACGCCAGGATCGGCAGCGCGTTCCGCCCGGCGCGGCGGAAGAAGTCGCCGAAGGGCATGGCCACCGCCTCGCCGAAGGTGGGGCCGCGTCCGCGCTGCCTGGGCTCGGGCGCCATCATGGTGCCCAGCACGCCGATGCCCATCAGCAGCGCCATCAGCAGGTAGGTGGTCTTCCACCCCACCCGGTCGGCCAGCATGAACGCCACGCCGCCCGTCACCAGCAGCGCCACCCGGTAGCCCAGCACGCCGATGGCCGCGCCGGTGCCCAGCTCGTGCTCGCGCAGCACGTCGATCTTGTAGGCGTCGAAGGCGATGTCCTGCGTGGCGCTGAAGAAGGCGATCAGCACGGCGTTCACCGCCACCAGGATCAGGCCGGTGCGCGGGTCGTGCGTGGCCATCCAGGCGATGGCGGCCACCAGCGCCAGCTGCGTGACCAGCAGCCAGCCGCGCCGGCGCCCAAGGAAGGGGAAGGGGAGCCAGTCGATCAGCGGCGCCCACACCCACTTGAAGGTGTAGGGCGAGGCCACCAGCGAGAACAGGCCGATGGTGCCCAGGTCCACCTTCTCCAGCGTCATCCACGCCTGGAGCGTCTTGTTGGTGAGGTACAGCGGCAGCCCCGACCCGATCCCGAGCAGGAGGATGGCGGCCATCCGCCGGCTCGCGAACACGTCCATCAGCGATGCTTTGCGCGGCTCTGGCTGGGGCAAGCGCGTGTCTCCGGGCGGGCGTGGGTGAGACGTTTCTTCGATCGACGGCTACGACGGAACTGCTTCGACAGCAGGATTCGGGCGTGTCCCTCCGCTGCGCTCCGGGCCGGGCTGCGCGCGCGGTAGGGCACGATACCGCCGTGCCCAACCGCGCCGGGCCCACGACGGCCCGCCCAAGCATCTCCTCGTCCGATGCGACCGTGCAGGCGGTCCGCCGCGTTCCCGGCCCTCCGGGCGCGCATCCCTCACGCTCACGCGCGTCCGGCGGCTGAAGCCGCAGCGACGACCACGAGAAGCCTCGCAAACCGCACGAGGCTGCGCGCCGCGATCACCCGCGGCCGCCCCACCTCCAGCTCCCCGCGAGGATTCCCGCGCGGGAGTCCGCGAAGCGGACTTTGGGCCGTCGTTGCCGCGATTTCAATCGCCCCGACCCACCCGGCAGATCCATCCCAGGCCGATCAATCAACCTCGGGTCGACCAGCCCAAGCCGATCCACCATGGCCGATCCAGCCGGGTCCGCTCCGCTCCCGCATCCGGACGCTCTACCGGTCCACCCCGCGCGTGAGCCCCGCGGCGCCGCCGGTCTCGCCCAGCAGCCACGCGGCCACGGCCTCCTGCATGATCCCTTCTCCGCCCCACGCCGCCAGCAGGTTGCGCGCGGTGGGGATCTCGTGCGCCAGGCGCGGATGGCTGAACAGCAGCACGGTGGCATCGGGCGCTTCGGCCGTCACCTGCGCCACGCGCTCCTGCGCGGCGGCGCTGATGCCGGGGCGCCCCTTCCACGCGCGGATGTCGGAGTAGAGCGCCACCAGCGGCGTCCCCTCGTCCGAGAGCTCCACCCCCCCGCGGCGCAGCGCCGCGGGCAGCGCCTCGCGCGGGTACGGGGGAAACGGCCCGCCCAGGTCGTCCTCGACCTCCACCAGCCGCACCCGGCCGGCGGGGAGCGCCGGGTGGCCGCGGCACACGCGCAGCGAGCGCACGCCCACCTCCAGCGCCCAGCGCCGGTCGGCCTCGCCGCCCACCGTGCCGCCCGTGTCGCCCTCCACCCGCCGCGCGGCCTCGCCGATGCGGCGCAGCGCGTCCTCCACCCGCTCGCGCGGGAGCCGGCGCGCGGCCACCGCCTCGTGCACCGCGGCGATCACGGCCTCCATGTCCTGCGGGTACAGCAGCACGTCGCACCCGGCGGCGATGGCGCGGATGGCGGCGGCGGCCTCGGTGGTGTCTTCGGTCAGGCCGTCCATGATCAGCGCGTCGGTCACCACCAGCCCCTGGTAGCCCATCTCGCCGCGCAGCAGGTCGCCCAGTATGCGTGGGCTGAGCGTGGCCACCTCGCCGCTGGGGTCCAGCGCGGGGTACACCACGTGCGCGGTCATCATCGAGTCGGCCCCCGCGGCCACGGCGGCGCGGAAGGGCGCCAGGTCCGCGTCCAGCTCCTCGCGCGAGGCGGCCACGGTGGGGCGCTCGATGTGCGAGTCGCCCACGGTGCGGCCGTGCCCGGGGAAGTGCTTGGCGCACGACAGCGCCCCGCCGCGCCGGCACCCGCGCACCCACGCCGCCACCTGCTCGCCCACCGCCTCGGGGCTGGTGCCGAACGAGCGCACGCCGATGATGGGGTTCTCGGGCTCGAGGTCCACGTCGGCGTCGGGGGCGTAGATCCAGTTGACTCCCAGCGCCCGCGCCTCGCGCGCCGTCAGCTCGCCGGCGCGCTCGGCCACGGCCTCGTCGCCCAGCCAGCCGATGGCGGCGGCGGGGGGAAGCGGCGTGGCGCCGCGGAACTGCTGCCCGGCGCCGCGCTCCAGGTCGCTGGCGATCAGCAGCGGGTGCGGCGCGCGGCGGCGCAGCTCGGCGGTCAGCGCGCGCACCCCCTCGGCCTCGCCGCCGAACAGGATGAAGCCGCCCACCCCCAGCGCCAGCCCGCGCTCGATGGTCTCGCGGAACCCCTCGTACCCGTCGTCGGCGCTCCACCGCAGCGCGGGAAGCATCAGGCGGGCGACTTCCAGCCGGTCTTCAGTCATCAGAGCCGCAAAGTGCGAAAGTACGAAAGTACGAGAGTACGAAAGTCCGGAGCTGCGACAGGTACGTGCGTTCCTACGTCGAGACGGTACGGGCCCATCCCGCGCGACGATCCTGCCGCCGACAGTCCGCGAAGGCGGACTTCGTGCCGTTGTTGCCGCGAATTCATTCGCCCGGCATCCCCCGCGCAGACCTCGCCGTGGGGCGAGGGATTCGGCCGACACCACGCCGCGGCCCATCCGACCGGGACGTCCACCGCCCCGCCGCGCCCCGCCGACGCCCTCCGCACGCAAACCCGCGTCCACCGCAAACAGGGCGCCCCTCCTCCGCGGGGGGAGGAGGGGCGCGATGGGCACCGGCCCGGCGCTACGGCCGCGCTTCGTTGGGGCCCGGCAGCACGAACGAGTCGACCCCTTCGCCCCGCAGCACGAATCCCTCGCGCGCCTCGCCGATCACGATGGTGCGCACCGGCGGCGGTGCGCCGGGGCGCGCCACGGAGCGCAGGCCGCCCACCACCTCGGGGGCGCCGCCCTCGAAGGCCGCGCGCATCACCGCGTATTCCACCTGCGTGGCGCCGTTGACGGTGCGCCGCGAGCCGGGCACCTCGCGCAGGTACACGAAGCGGTCGGTGAACGGGAGCGGGCGCGGCGACACGCCGGGGCCCACCGTGCGCGCGGCGCCCGTGGCCAGCTCGCGCACCTGCACCTGGCCGTCTGCCTCGTACACGATCACCCGGCGCTGCGGGTCGAAGAAGGCCGGCACCACGTCGGCCGCCACCTCCACCGCGGGCGCCACCGGCAGCAGCGAGCGCCCGGGCGTCTCCACCCACAGCGCCCCGCGCTTCACTCTGGTGACCGGGTCCTGCGAGGTAGTGTGGAAGACGATGCGCGGCACCGAGTCGCCGCCCACGGTGCGCAGGTCGCCGCGCTCGTCGGCCTCCAGCGCGGCGCCGCGCGCCTCGAACAGCGTCACCAGCTGCCGCGCCACGGTGCGCACCTGGCCGTCTTCCTCGCGGCGCAGCTGCGCGCGCACGAAGGCCACGTCCTCCACGTCCATCCCCTGCAGCGCTCCCAGCCGCACGCGGCTGTACGGGTCGGCCAGCGCGGTGCGCAGCGCCTGCTTCACGGCGGGCGAGTCGGCGGCGAAACGCTGCAGCCCCGTGGCGGCCGCCTCGCGCAGGCCGTCGGCCCGGCTCTGCGCCAGCACCGCGCGCAGCCGGTTCGCGGCGTTGGCGCCGCTGCGGTCGGCCAGCAGCGTCACCGCGTTGACGCGCACGTTCTCCCTGGCCCGCGTGTTGTTGATGATGATCACCAGCGCCGAGTCGACCTCGGGCCCCATCACCTCCAGCCGCGCGCGCTGGCGGTAATAGACGGGCGACGGGTCCTCCACGTCCAGAACGCGCGTGACCTCGTACACCAGCCGCTGGAAGCCGTACTGCGGGGGCGGAGTACGGCGAAGCAGGCCCACGCACCCCGGCAGCAGCACCAGCGCCGCCGCGAGCGCGACGAGGCGCGCGCGGCGGAAGGCGGGGCGGAGGTGGGCGGAGCGTGGCATCGCGTGGGGTCTTGGGGTCAGGATCGGGCCGGCGCGCGGGCGCCGGGGGTGTACGAGCCGAGCACGCGCGGGCCGGCGGCGCCGGTGGCCTCGGGAACGTTCGCGGGCACCCCGCGCAGGTGCGCCCACGCCAGCAAGGCGAACGCCACCGCCTCCTTGCCGTCGGCGTCGATGCCGGCGGCGTGCGCGTCCACCACCGGCAGCGGCGCCACCAGCGCGCGGATGCGCCCCATCAGCGTGGGGTTGCGCGCGCCGCCGCCGGTCACCACCACCTCGTCCACCCCGCGCGGCACCAGCCAGCGCGCGTAGGCGTCGGCGATGGTGCGCGCGGTGAGCTCGGTGAGGGTGGCCACCACCTCCAGCCAGTCGGCGTCGCCCTCGGGGCGCAGCGCCTCCACCATCCGCGCCACGAACGGCCGGCCGAACTCCTCGCGCCCGGTGGACTTCGGCGGGGCTGCGGCAAAGTACGGGTGGCGGAGCAGGTCCGCGAGGAGTGCGTCGTCCACCCGCCCTCGCGCGGCCAGCCGTCCGTCGCGGTCGAAGGTGGCGCGTCCGTCGGTGGCGAGCTCCACCGCCGCGTCGATCAGCGCGTTCCCCGGCCCCGTATCGAAGGCGAAGACGGGGCCGGCGACGCCGCGCGGAGGGACGAGCGTTACGTTGGCGATCCCCCCGATGTTCTGCAGCGCGCGCCGCTTCCCCTCGGCCGAGAAGAGCGCCCGGTCGGCCCAGGGCACCAGCGGCGCCCCCTGCCCCCCCGCCGCCACGTCGCGCGTGCGGAAGTCCGACACCACCGCGATCCCCGTCCGCTCGGCGATGGTGGCCGCGTCGCCCAATTGCAGCGTGGCGCCCCGGCGCTCTCCAGACGGGGGACGATGCCACACCGTCTGCCCGTGCGAGCCCACCGCGTCCACCGAGCCGGGCGTCACACCGGCTTCCTCGCAGACGCGGAGGACGGCTTCGGCCAGCCACTCGCCCAGGTCGGCGTGCAGCCCGCAGAGCGCGTCGGCCGAGCCGGCGAGGATGGCGGCGTGGATCGCCTCGCGCCGCGCCTCGTCGTAGTCCACCGTGATGGAGCGGACCACGCGGGCGGTCACGTCGTGCTCGCCGGTGCCGCCGACCTCCACCAGCGCCGCGTCGATTCCGTCCAGCGACGTGCCCGACATCAGCCCCACGATGCGCATGCCGCTCACGCTCCACCGGGTGTGGACGAGTGAGGCGCCGAGCACGCCACTTCCGGCGCGCAGGCGGAACGCCGGGACATCGCCGGATGGCGAGCCGCGAGGATCAGCATGCGCCCGCTCCGCGCAGTGCTTCGCGGGCGGCGGCCAGGCTGTCGCCGTCCAGCGCGCACGACGCCTGGATCAGCTGGTAGGCGCTGACGTCGCCGTGCGGGTGCGCCTGCGTGTGCCACGTCCACACCTCCAGCCCGCGCCGCTGCACCGCCGCGAAGTTGCGGCCGCGCAGCTGCGCGTAGCGCTGGAGGATGGCGCGCGGCTCGCTGTCCAGGATCTCCATCCGCGGCGCGCCGTCGGCGGATGGCGGCGTGCCGGTGCGCATGGCCTCGAAGAGCGCTGCGGTGCGCAGCTCGTTTGCCACCAGGGCGCGCAGCAGGTCGCCCACGCGCTCGCGAGCGGGGCCGGCGGGGTCGCCGTCGTCCAGCGCCAGACCCAGGGCGCGCGGGCCGATCTCGTAGCGCACCAGCAGCTCTTCCCACTCCATCTCGCTCTGCGGGCGCACGGCGAAGGCGGGGGCGCTCATTTCGGCCCCTCGCCGCCCAGGATCTCGCCCAGGCGGCCGCCGGCGCGCATCAGCAGGGTGGTGGCGCGGTCGAAGTCGACCTTGCACCACTTCATCACCATCGCCGTCTTCACGCTTCCCCCGGCCTGCTCCAGCAGCGCGGCGGCCGAGGCGCGGTCCAGGTCCAGCGTTTCCATGAGGATCCGCTCGCTGCGGTCCTGCAGCTTCTGGTTGGTGGCGCGCAGGTCCACCATCAGGTTGCCGAACACCTTGCCCAGGCGGATCATGGCGCCGGTGCTGATCATGTTGAGCACCAGCTTGGTGGCGGTACCCGCCTTCATGCGCGTTGATCCGGTGACCACCTCGGGCCCCACGAGAAGGGCCACGACCACGTCGTACACCGCCAGCATCCACTCGTCGGGCGGGGTGCACAGGAGGAAGCCGGTGCGGGCGCCGCGCTGCTTGGCGCGGGTCAGCGCCCCGTGGACGTAGGGGGTGGTGCCCGACGCGGCGATGCCGAACACGAAGTCGTCGCGCCCGACCTCCATGGTGTCCATCACCCGGCCGCCGTCCTCGCGGCTGTCCTCGGCGCCCTCCACGGCCTTGAGCAGCGCCTCGTAGCCGCCGGCGATCACGCCCTGCACCATGCGGGGGTCGGTGCCGTAGGTGGGCGGCATCTCCGACGCGTCGAGCACGCCCAGGCGCCCCGAGGTGCCGGCGCCCACGTAGATCAGCCGCCCGCCGCGCCGGAACGCCTCCTCGGCCATCTCCACGGCACGGGCGATCTGCTCGAGCTGGGCGGCCACGGCGGGGGCGATGCGGTGATCTTCGTCGTTGATCACGCGGACGATCTCCAGCGCCGAGAGCCGGTCGATGTCCGTGGTTGCGGGGTTGCGCTGCTCGGTGAGCCGGAGGTCCAGCGGCTGCTTGTCGGTCATCACGCGTGAAACCGGTGAACGGCGCGGCCGGCCGGAATCGTTCCCGCGCCGCCGCCCCAACGTGCGCATTGCCCCCGGCGGATGCAAGAGTTCAACCGTGGGAGGGGGGAAGTACGAAAGTACGAAAGTGCGGAGTACG